>SMTZ1_10005029_pt1 | contig 15145 bp, 13 predicted proteins | sample DeeMarSWOR136_30_FD_25667 | JGI IMG/M metagenome (IMG submission 25667)
AGCTTTGAGGACATTGCCAAGATCGGCCCGAAATTTGAGAAGGGATTGGAACGAGCCGGTCTTACGGAACAGGAGCAAACTGACATTGCGATACAATGGGGACAGGGACTGGTGTTTATCCGCTTTTTCAAAGGTCAGGGGCAATATCATTACGCCGGACAGGGAGTGAAACTGGGCGACGGGGATTCACCGATATTCTGGTATCAGCCGCAAGATTCGGACACCTGGCGCGTCATCTACGGCGATCTAAGGGTGGAGGACGTCGCACCCGAGAATCTTCCAAATTCAAAATAAACTCACTTTCCTGGAATAACAAAGTATATCAGAAAGGCCGAATCGATTTGGTTCGGCCTTTCTCATGCGCTTCCTGTCTCAACGCTGGCCCCCTTAATACAAAGCATCCGCACGAGGTCGATGAACTCCCTGCTGACTCTATCATCCTTGACATAGTGTCGGTTGAATAGGCTACGGACTCCTGAGTGTTTGGAAGATGATAAACCGTCTTTTATCAGAAGAGCCGAAACCGCATAAAAACAGGCGTAATAAAGACGATTTACAGACGTGTTCCAGCGACCGGCGTCGGCCAAGATGCGAGCGTCCTCCAGTGCTTCATAGGCCCTTTGAACTCTGTAGTGGACCAAATCGCTTCTCGAATCCTTCACAGGACCGTCCCTTCACGTTCGACGTTTTGGCGAAAAGGCATAGCTTGATAAAGGGGACTATTCCATTCCTCCCGGCTGCGCACGATACAACTGATGACTTCCCCGTGTTCCCATTCGATATCGTAGAGCCGATGGCGAATGGTGTCCGCGCGTTCCTGTCCGACATGGCCATCTAACAAAACGAGAAAATCCCAGTCAGATTCTGGGCCCGCTTCTTGGCGAATTCGAGAACCATAGATGATGACATCCGCATCAGGTTCAATTTCAAGAATCGTTTGCTTGACTTGATCAAGCAGTGCTTCTTGATTCATTTGCCGATTACCTCGGTACGCCCGATTCCGTTTACACAAATCTTTGTTACCGTGTCGCTAACAGATTACAAATTTACATCCGTTATGCGATTGCGTCCACAACTTTCATCTGCTTAACCATTCAGCTATGATCTTACCTTGAGCCGCCTTAAGTGTTGTACGAGGCTCACGAACTCGTGGCCGCGGTGCTCGAAATTATCGAACATGTCATAGCTGGCGCAAGCCGGGCTTAACAATACAACATCGCCGGGAACCGCAAGTTTGTGGGCCAAGTCAACAGCTTTTTCGAGCGAATCAACGATTTCGATTCTGTATTCTCGTCGGCCACTCATCGAGTATCGAGCATCGAGTATCGCGCATCGAATTTTCTGTGCGGTTTCGCCTATGAGGATGGCCGCTTTGGCTCTTTCGGCGATCTTTTCGCCGAATTCATTAAAAGGCAGTTTTTTATCATATCCTCCGGCAATGATAATCACAGGCTGCTCGAAAGCCTCCAGAGAGGCGATAGCACTCTGGGGCGTTGTGGCAATCGAATCGTTGTACCAGGAGACGCCGTCTATTTGTTCCACAAATTCGAGCCGGTGCGGCAGCGCCTTGAATCCCGGCAGGCAGCTCTTGATCTGTTCATCATCAACGCCAAAATGCCTAGCAATGGCCATAGCCGCGGCGAGGTTCGAGAGATTCGCTCGGCCGGGCAAGGGAAAAACGCTGCGAATCATCGCCGGCTGAGAATGCGACGCAAATTCTGCCCGCATAGTCCGCATATCTGTCAAACCATTCGGCGGCAATTTTGTCCTCAGCATTAAAAATGGAGATGGCGGGCGAATCCTCGTTCAGTGCCTGGAATTTGAAGATATTTTCCTTCGCGGCGCAATAATCAGCAAATGTGCCGTGGCGGTCGAGATGGTTCGGCGTCAGATTCGTCAGGAGCGCGACTCTGGGAGCCTTTTGAATTTGCCCCAACTGTTCCAGTTGAAAACTCGACAGCTCCAAGACGACCAAATCGTCAGAGCTGATTTGATCCACCGTTGTCAATAACGGCCGGTTGCCGATGTAAATGGGCGGTGAGAGTGGCAGTTGTGCTTTTGCCGTTGGCGCCCGTGATTCCGATGATCGGCGCCGGACACAGCTCGAAGAAAATGTTTACCTGGGAGGTAACAAACTTGCCAGCTCGGCGGGCCATTTGAAGAAACTCATTATCGCCGGGAACGGCGGGATTGGCGATGATAATGTCGGCCTGCTCAAAATCCGCTCGATCGTGCGAGCCAAGATGAAACTCAATGCCCTCCAGCTCCTCAAGCTGACTGATGGAGTCACGCAATTGCTCAGCCGTAGCCAAATCAGTTACGGTGACTCTTGCGCCGCAACCATGTGCAAATCGAGCGACATCCACTCCCCCGCCGAAGCGCCCCAGGCCCATCACCAGAACTCTCTTGCCGGTGAATGCCTCTTTCTTCATGAATCTTCTTTACCAAGCAGAATCCGAACTTGCTCATATAACACAGGGAGATTGTCGGTAATCACGTCCCAAACGACAGAATCTTCAACGACATCATATCATGCTGCATACAAAACCTTTCGGTTCCTGTTGACAGACTCAAGAAAATAGGGATTCTTTATAGCGCCGGGCATGACCAGATCAACGTGTCTGCCAAAAAGCTCCTCGAAAGCGTCGAGCAAGCCAAAATATGCGTCAGCGTATTCGCCTTGCTTGAGTGGTAGAAATTCGACCAGAAAACCCAAGTCACTCCGCACGGAATGAAAGCTCTTGTCAGTCAGAGCCGAACCGAATACTTCTAATCGCTGTACTCGATACCGTGTACACAAGTCCTTGATTGCCTCACGGTTGTCTTCGATTAGGCGTATCATCGTTCTCTATATCAAGGTTTGCATGGCATTGGCAAGCTCGACTTTGGCGTCGATGACGGCCTGCTCGATGCAGCGCTTCCAGTCGTCGCCGAACTGGCCTTTGTATTCCGGCCTTTCGTAGGCGTAGATAATCGAGCGCGACGCGTTGATCAGAGCCCCGGTGCCATCCGGCTTGCAGAATCGTACGCAGTCGGTAGCGGAGGCTCCCTGGGAACCGTAGCCCGGCACGAGAATCCATACCTTGTCATACTTCTGCCGTAAAGCGACTGTCACTTCGGGCGCGGTGCCGCCCACCACCATTCCTACATTACTGTAGCCACTCTCGCCGATCCGGCTGCTCTCACCGGCAATCCCGGCAACGACTTCGGCGAGCTTCTCGTACATCCGTTGGCCCTCGGCGTCGGCAAAATCCTGGATCGCCGCCGCCGAGGGGTTGCTGGTCCGGACCAGCACGAAGACCCCCTTGCCCTGCTTGGCGGCCATATCCGCAAACGGCGCGATGCCGTCCGTCCCGGTGTAGCCGTTGATGGTGATAGCATCCGGGGCCAGCGTATCCTCAAGGCCGGTCAGCTCCGGATTCTCCAGGTGCGCTGCGGCGTAAAGCTCCGCCGTGTGGCCGATGTCACCGCGTTTCACGTCGCCGATGATCTCCAGGCCCAGATCGTCGGCCTCGGTAATCAGGTTGTAGTACGTCTCCAGACCCTCCCAGAGATATTTCTCGAAGAAAGCGATGTTTATTTTCACCGCCGGCACCATCGGGGCGACGATTCGCATGGTCTGCGTGCAGTAGTCGAAGATCGCATCCACAGCCGCCGCGGCGTCAAACTCGTCGTTCATCTGACGATGGTCCCGTATCGCCGCTGGGAGTCTCGTGTAAACGGGATCCAGCCCGACAACGAGAGAAGTCTTCTTGGTTCTCACGGCCTCACAGAGGCGGTCAGCAAAATGACTTGCCATATTTTAGTTCCTTGTCTTTGGAAAAGCCTTTTTCGTCAACGTCGTGGATACTATAATCCCGTGGATGTTTTCAGGCAAGAAAGAAATACCAGAACCGCAGACGGATTCGCAAATCCGCAAAAGAACCAGACTCAAGAAACTGGCCGTTTGGCTTTTCATCGACCTGGTGGTCGTGGTGGTCGTGCTTACCTTGCTGTTGTACAAGCCCCGCCGTTACGATCCGGCGGACGTTAACTCCTTCGACCACGATCCCGGCCAGGTCAGTCCGTACCTCACGCATGAGCTGTCGCCTCAATTCTACAACGGCACCCAGCGCGGCGAGCCCTTTGAGCTGGTTATCACGCAGGAGGGAATCAACGAAATCGTCGCCGGCTGGGGATGGCCGAGGATGTCGGAGGGGGCCATGTTGTACGCTCCGGCGGTGCTTTTTGTGCCGGGCTCCGTGGTGCTGATGGGAACGGTCAGCGTCAAAGGTATCGAGTTTGTCGTAACGATCGTGCTGGAGCCGAAGATCAACAAGGACGGTCTGTCAGACTTGCGAGTGGCAGAGGTCAAAGTCGGCGCGATGAATATTACGCCGCTCGCCAAGTTGATTGCGAAAAAGATGTATGCCAAGAGAATCGGCACGGTGCATGTGGACACGAAAGCCATCGAGGCAAAAATAGCCGCTTCATTGCTGAACGGCGAGCCGTTCGAGCCGGTCTTCGAGGTTGAAAAAAGGAAAGTCCGTATCGAGAAAATAACCGTAGACCACAAGAAGCTGACAGCCCGTTTGGTTCCGGCCTCGTGATACCCGTCATTTGGACCCATCGCGAAAAATCCCGGGCGAAAGGCCCAAAAAAGGCAAGAAGACAGAGAGTCCGACAACTTGGGGCCGGCTATGAGCAACGAGCGATCGCAGCGTGCTTTGGGGGAAAATCGCCTCCTAACCGCAGGAAACGCCGTTTTATACGGACCTCGGCGATTTTTCATTGGCGGAAAACGCCGCATACGGGACCGGAGCAAAAAATGTGCAAATTTGAAAAAAATTTATTGCCCTTAGCGGATTTGACGACTATTATAAGCAGTTTAGTTATAAGGATTAACGGCTGCCAAAACGAAGCTTAGGAATCAAGAGGTGCATGAAATGCTTTTGACGGGATTAGCGAACGGTGCAAAGTAGGCAAACAAAGGATGTGCGTGGCAGCGCCTATGCGCCTGTGATGGCTTGGCAATCGCCGTTTCTGCTTCAATGTCGGGAAACGAACGAGGTTTTGTTACTGGATTCCCGGTTGCAAAGAAAGTTATATGATCGGGTTCCTCACGGGAGGCAGATGATGTAGCGCGAAGGGAAGGATAACCTCTGTTCGTTCTTGGCGTGCAAGGGAGCCAGTCTTTTCGGCGGCTCCCGCTCGAAGTGGAAACCTGGACGGTTTCCATTTTTTTTCAGGACTGCATTGCCGGCGCCGCGTTGCAGAATATTAGTCAGGAAGAGAAAACGATGAACCAGGAATTGCTACGAGTCGTCGAGAATATTGCTCGCGATAAGAACATCGATAAGGAATCGATATTTGTGGACCTGGAAGAGGCCATGGTTTCCGCGGCGAGAAAGCACTTCGGCGAGTTGGACAGCGATATTGTCGTCAACATCGACCGCACCACCGGCCAGATCGCCGCCTTCAAGGACGGCGTTCAAATCGATATAAGACAACTCGGCCGAATCCCTGCCCAAACCGCCAAACAGGTCATCATTCAGAAGATACGGGCCGACGAGAGAAGCAGCATCTTCGCCGAGTTCGTCCAGCGCAAGGGAGAAATCATCAGCGGTACGGTGGTACGGTACGAGAGCGGAACGCTCATCGTGACCCTCGACCGGTGGACCGAAGGCTTTATGCCAAAAGGCGAGCAGATTATGGGCCAGAACCATCGCGTGGGCGAGCGCGTGCGATGTTTGATTCTTGACGTAAAAGAGACGTCGAATCAGGTCAAGATTATCCTCTCCCGAACACATCCTGATTTCATCCGCCGGCTGTTCGAGCTGGAAGTGCCCGAAATCGGGGAAAAGATCATCGAAATACGGGCTCTCGCCCGAGAGGCGGGCTACCGAACGAAAGTCGCCGTGGCCTCGTTCGACGAGAAGGTAGACCCTGTGGGCGCCTGTGTGGGCGTGCGGGGAAGCAGGATAAAGAACATCGTCGATGAGCTTGGCGGAGAAAAAATAGACATTGTTCGCTGGAATGACTCGTCCCAGGTGCTCGTCTCGAACGCACTCATGCCAGCGAAAGTCAGCGAAATCGCCCTCTGTTTTGAACTGGGGCGAGCCACCGTGGTGGTGGATGAAGACCAGCTCAGTCTGGCCATCGGCAAGCACGGGCAAAACGTACGATTAGCCGCCAGGCTGACGGGGTGGGACATCGATATCCTCACGCCCGAAGAATACAATCAAGGCATTGAACTCCTGGCCAATTGCGTCAAAACCGTGGAAGGCGCTGATGAGACGGTGGTTGACAAGCTGATCGCGCTGGGCGTCATATCGATTCCGGACCTGGACGACGTCGGCGTCGAACCGCTGGTCAACGAACTGGGGCTTGGTCCGGACACCGCGGAGAAGCTGGTCGCGGCGGCGGCAACAGAATCGGAGCGTCTGGCAGAGGAAGCAAGACAGAACGAGGCTGAACAGGAACTGGCTCAGCAGACAAAAACACCGGATAAGGAACCATAGGCGCATCTCGTTCGAGAAAAGAACTCGCTGAACACGAATGTGGTTGGAGATTAGTTGTTGGCGACTACAAGAGTATACATCTTAGCCAAGGAACTCGGCGTAAAAAGCTCTGCTGTTGTGCAAAAGTGCCAGGATGAGGGTCTGGACGTCAAGAACCACATGTCGGTCATATCGGCGGGTTTGGCGGCGACCGTTCGGGAGTGGTTCACCGAAGGGGAGAACGTTACAACGGTTGAAACCTCTGAGAAAGTGGATCTGGAAAGGGTCCGAATCAAGAGGAAGAAGAAGCCCAAGCCGGAGCCGCCCGCCGAGGAAACAAAGGCTCTGGAAGCCAAGGAGCCGGAACCGGCCGAACAGGTCGAGGTGACAGAGGCGGTACAGGCTGTGGCCGAGGCCGAAGAACGTGAACAAGAGCAGGAACGCGAAACGCCCACCGCCGACGAGGACCACGCGGATACTGCCACGCTCACCGAAGAACCGCCTCCGGCAGAAGAACCGATCATCGAAGTGCCGGAAGAACCTGAGCCCGAACCGGAGCCGGAGCCCATCGTACCTGCCGGGCCGATTCTGGAAAAGCCCGAGCCCGCTCGGCTGAGCGGGCCCCAGGTTGTTCGCGTCGAGGCCCCTGAGCCGCTCAGACGACCGAAACCGAGACAAAGAGGAAGGTATGATGCGCCCGTTACCGAGCCCTTGATGTACAGCCGAGGCCAGCAGGACGATGGGACCTTGCCTCCGACGAAGGAGAAGCGTCACGCGCCGAAGCGGCACAAGGAGAAAACGCACGGGCGAAGGCGTGACGAGCGGGAGGCCGAAGTCGCGAAAAGACCCAAGGCCGGTGGCCGATGGCGGCAGAGAGACATTGAAGAAAGACGGGCCCGGCTTGATGCAGCCGGTGGCGAGGGTCTGCGGGCCCGGCCGAGCCGCAAGATCGCCAGCCGGTCGAAACGAAGAGTCGGCGCGCCGGCCAGGCCACAAAAAGCCGTTGTAACCGAGCCGATTACGGTAAAGGATTTGTCCGCAGCTCTGGCGGTTAAGTCAACGGATATTATCTTCAAGCTTATGCAGCAGGGTGTCATGGCTACGGCGAATCAGGTCATCAACAGCGATGTTGCGGAACTCGTCGCCCTGGAATTCGACACCGAGCTGGTCGTGGAGCACAAGACCACGGTGGAGGAGCAGATACGGGCCGAATTTGAACAGCGCCCGAGAAAGAATCTTCAGAAGCGGGCGGTTGTCGCCGCTATGCTCGGGCATGTTGACCACGGCAAGACCAGCCTGCTGGACAAGATCCGGTCGACCCATGTCGCCGCCGGTGAGGCAGGCGGCATTACGCAACACATCGGCGCCTCCGAAGTGACCTGGGACAACAAGACAGTGACGTTTCTTGACACGCCGGGGCACGAGGCCTTTACGGCCATGCGCGCCCGAGGCGCGAACATGACGGATGTCGTGGTGCTGGTGGTGGCCGCTGACGATGGGGTCATGCCCCAGACCGCCGAGGCCATCGCCCACAGCAAAGCAGCGAACGTGCCGATCATTGTGGCGTTGAACAAGATCGACCTGCCCGGCTGCGACATCAATCGTATTTACGCCCAGTTGGCCGAGCAGGAGTTGACACCTTCCGAGTGGGGAGGGGAGACGGAGGTCGTCAAAACCAGCGCGGTTACCGGCGAAGGCATCGATGATCTGCTTGAATCGCTGGACTACGTGGCCGAATTGCTTGAACTCCAGGCCGACAATACGATCCCTGCGACGGGATGGGTGATCGAGGCCAGAATGTCCGCGCAGCGCGGCCCGGTGGCGACGCTGTTGGTGAAAGAAGGCCAGCTCAAGAAGGGTGCTGTCGTGCTCGCCGGCGGCTCCTACGGCAGAGTGAAAATGCTCAAGAACAGCCACGCCAAGAACACAAAGGTGGCCACAAGCTCCATGCCCGTGGAGATCACGGGCCTGAACGATGTTCCTCAGGCAGGCGACAGATTCTACTGCCTGGATGATATCAACAGGGCAAAGGCCGCCGCCGAGGAAAACCAGACGCTGCAGAGGGAAGGCGCACTGGCGGAACGGAGGCTGGTGACGCTTGACAACTTGTTCAGCCAGATAGAAGCGGGCAAGACCGAGTCGCTCAATCTCATTATCCGTGCCGACGTTCAAGGATCGGTCGACGTTCTGAAGGAGTATTTGTCGGATTTGAGCACGGAGGAGGTGAAGATCAATATCCTGCACGCGGCACCGGGTGGCATTACAGAGGGCGATGTTGTGCTCGCCGAGGCCTCGAACGCCATTATTATCGGTTTCAACGTTGTCAGTGAGGAACACGCGGCAAGGATTGCCGAAGCCAAAGGCATCGAGGTACGGCTCTACAATGTGATCTACCGCATCACCGAGGATTTGCAGAAATCAATGGTCGGGCTGCTCGAACCGGAGGAGACAGAGAATGCGATCGGTCGAGCGGCAGTCAGAACAACGTTTAAGATTTCGCGAATTGGCACGGTGGCCGGCTGCTACGTGAGCAGCGGTCACGCGAGCAAGAACGCCAAGGTGCGACTGATACGCGACAATATTGTGCTCAAGGATGACCTGAGTATCGAGTCGCTGAAGCATTTCAAGGACGATATTCGCGAGGTCAAGACGGGCCTGGAGTGTGGCATCAAAATTGCGAAATTTGACGATGTGAAAGTCGATGATGTGCTGGAGTTCTACGAAATCGTGAAAGTAGCCCGAACGCTTGAGTTTTGATGTGTGTCTCGTGAGGCATAGAATAGCGCCGCATAAAATCCAGGACCCGAAACAACAACAGAACTCGAACATCAATGTTCGGAAGACTCCATTTCGCATTCTCGCTCTTTGAACGTGTTTCGCGTCCGGGCTTTCCATCGTTGGACGTGACCGTGAAATGGCAACCCGAAGGCAGGAAAAAGTGGCCCGTGTGGTGAAAGAAGCCGTCAGTGACGCGATCGCGCACCATCTCAGCGACCCGCGCATCGAAGGATTCGTGAGCATCACCCGAGTCGACGTGGCCGCTGATTTGCGCAATGCCGACGTCTACGTCAGCGTTTTTGGAAAGGACCAGGCCAGCCAGAACAAGACGTTTGCGGCGATAACACATGCGAAGAGCCGAATTCAGTCTCTGCTGGCCGGCCGGATGCACAGCAAATTCTGTCCCGTTCTGCATTTTCACACAGATGAAAAATTCAAGAAGACACTGGAGACGATCGAGCTGATCGACAAGGCCGTCAAAGAACTGAAGCAGAAAGATCTCGACGATGAGGACGAATGAAGAAAAGGAGCCAGTGATCTGATATGTTTGCGCCTGCCCTCCTGTGAGCATCTGCGCGACCATCCCTGTAGAGGCTGATATGAAGAACAGTAGAGAGTACGCCAAGAAAATACAAACGTTATACCGCACATTGAGCCGGAAGCACCCGAAAGTGCCGAAAGCCGACCGCGATGACGTTGTGGATTCAATCGTCTACGCGATCATCAGCGCCGAGCTTAGCGAGAAAGCGGCGGACTCGGCGATGGCCCGGTTCGCGGATTCTTTCGTCGATTGGAACGATCTGCGCGTCTCGCGCGTGGAAGAAATCGTGGAGGCTTTGGGCAAGGATACACCTGCAACAAGGGAAGTGGCCTCGACCATCATCAAAGTCTTTCGGGCCATCTTCGACGAATATCACAAGGTAAGTTTGGAGGCCTTGAAGAAGATCGGTAAACGCCCGGCCAAGCAAGCGCTCGAAAAAATCGACGGTCTCAGCCGCTTCGCCGTTGATTACTGTATGCTCGTATCTCTGCGCGGGCACGCCATACCGCTTACGACGAAGATGCTCGAGTACCTCCGGAACAACGAGCTGGTCAACCCGGATGCCGATGAGCATCAAATCGCGGGCTTCTTGACAAAGCAGATTCCAGCCAAGAACGGATATAACTTTTACGCTCTCTTGAGACATGAGAGTGAGAAATCCAGAAGCACCAAAAGGCGAAAAGCAACGACTACTGTCAAGAAGACGGCCAGAAGAAGAACGAAAACACCAAAGAAAGCGAAGAAGTAAGCGATCCGGCTAAGAAGAAAGTCGCAAGCGAGACAAGAAATAATGGCTGAACAGATTCTGAAATTAGGCATTCCCGTGGGCAGTTTGCAGAAGGCGACGATCGAGCTTTTCGGCAAGGCCGGGTTTCATATCGCGGACTCCGCGAGAAGCTACAAGCCTCGCATCGACGACGAACAGATACAGCTCATCATGTTGCGAGCCCAGGAAATGAGCCGATACGTGGAAGATGGTGTCCTCGACGCCGGCATCACCGGCCATGATTGGATAACGGAAAACGGATCAGATGTGGTCGAAGTCTGCGAGCTGGCTTATAGCAAAGCGACCAGCAAGCCCGCCCGATGGGTCCTGGCCGTGCCTGATGAGTCTAAAGTGAAACGCGCGAAGGACTTGGCCGGAGGAATCGTCGCCACTGAACTCGAAAACGTAACAAGGAAGTATTTCGACGACAAAAACATCGACGTCAAGATCGAATTTAGCTGGGGTGCAACCGAGGTCAAGGCCCGGCTGGTGGATGCCATCGTCGAACTCACCGAGACCGGCACATCGTTGCGAGCAAATAATCTGCGCATCATAGATACCGTGGTCCGCTCGACGACAAGGCTCATCGCTAACAGACAGGCCTGGGACGACACGTTCAAGCGCGAGAAAATAGAGAATATCTCCATACTGCTCAAGGCCGCCGTCAACGCCAGTAGCATGGTCGGCTTGAAGATGAACGTCAAAAGGAGCGATTTGGATTCGATCCTGAACATACTACCGGCCGAGAAAAGCCCGACCGTGTCCTCCCTGGCCGATCCGGACTATGTGGCGATCGAGGTCATCATCGACGACAAGATCGAACGGTCTCTGGTCCCCCGGCTCACACGAGCCGGTGCCTCAGCCATCATCACGTATCCTCTTAACAAGGTCATTCATTGACAATTGACGCAAAACGAACCATGGTTTTCTTGCTATCTGTCTCCGATCCGGTATACTTACCTCTGAAGGTCGCCGCATTGGGGATTGTTGCTGTGTTGAATTGCGGGAATGGCTATTCGTGACGAAGAAGATTGCTATTTTGGGTTCGACCGGATCGATCGGTAGAAATGCGCTGCGCGTCATCGAGGCGCTCGGGCCGCAGTATCAAATCATGGCGCTGAGCGCTCACCGTAACGTCCGGTTGCTGGCCGAGCAGGCGAGGCGACACAGGCCGGGATTTGTCGCCGTCACAAACACCGATTGGGTCGAGCCATTCCGAGAATTGAGCGGTGATCTGAATGTCGAGATACTCGCGGGGCCGGATGGCTTGATAAAGATTGCAGAACTCGAGGACGTCTATATCGTTCTTACCGCGGTCGTGGGCGCGGTGGGTCTGCCGGCGGTTCTTGCCGCCGCCCGGAAGGGCAAGAGACTGGCAATCGCCAACAAAGAGCCGCTGGTTATCGCGGGTGAGCTGCTCAGGAGAGAAACAGAAAAGAGCGGCGGCATGATGCTGCCCGTGGACAGCGAGCATTCGGCCGTTTTCCAGGCCATGCAATCGGGCAATCCCGAAGAAGTCGAGAGAATTATCCTGACCGCCTCGGGCGGGCCTTTCAGGCAAGCCTCCGCTGAGGATATCCGAAACGTGACGTTAGAGCAGGCGCTGGCGCATCCTGTTTGGGACATGGGGCCGAAAATCACCGTCGACTCGGCCACGATGATGAACAAGGCGCTTGAGATTATCGAGGCCCATTGGCTTTTTGGCATGCCGGTCGAGAAGATAGAGGTCCTGATTCACCCCGAGTCAATCGTGCACTCCCTCGTCGAATTTGTGGATGGCTCCGTGATCGCCCAACTCGGCGAGCCGGACATGTGCCTGCCGATTCAGTATGCCCTGACGCATCCGGCACGCGTCGCCGGGATTGCCCGGAGACTCCGGCTCGAAGAAATGGGACAACTGACGTTCGAGAGACCCGATCCGCAGATGTTTCGTGCGTTGCCGCTGGGCTATGAGGTCGCCCGGGCGGGCGGTACGGCCGCGGCGGTCTTCAACGCGGCCAACGAAGCCGCCGTCAAGGAGTTCCTGGCCGGCAGAATCAAATTTGTTAATATAATCGAACTTATCGAACATTGCCTGGGTAAGCATCATGCGAGGGCAACCGCGTCGCTCGAAGAGTTACTTGAGGCGGATGCCTGGGCCAGAAGAGAAGTGACCGAACTGGCCTATAGCGTGTAGCGGGCGGTCTGTTTGCTGATTTTGAAGGGATCCTAATGTCTGAGTCAAACGGTTTCTTTGATAAGCACTTTCGAGTTTTAATGCTGGTTCTCATTGGTATCCCGGCCGTTGTTCTTGCCATCATGAACATAGGCGTCGTCGCCAATATCCTGCTGGTTTTGCTCGGATTCGGAGCGGTCATCTTGGTGCATGAGTTCGGCCATTTCGTTGTTGCCAAATTGTCCGGCATCAAAGTGGAAGCCTTCTCGTTGTTTATGCCGCCGATCTTGTTCGGCGTGCAAAGAACGGAAGAGGGCATTCGTTTTCGGATATTGCCGGAGATCCTGACCAAGAAGAAAGGAGAAGAAGGAGAAAAAGCCGATGGGCCGGCTGAGGGCACGTTGACGTTCACCCTGGGCAGCAAGGGTAATGCCAGCGACACGGAATATCGCATCGGTCTCATTCCGTTTGGAGGTTTCGTCAAGATGTTGGGCCAGGATGACATCGGGCCGGTCAAGTCCACCGAGGACCCGCGTTCGTTCTCCAACAAGCCCGTTCACACACGCGCCGCCGTGTTGGCCGCCGGAGTCACCTTCAACGTGGTCAGTGCCGTGATTATTTTCATGATCGCTTTTCTCAAAGGCATTGACCTGCCCCCGGCCGTGGTCGGCGGAGTGATACCGGATTCGCCAGCGGCACGGGCGGGACTTCGGGCCGGCGACGAGATCATTGAGATCGCAGGAAAGAAGAAGGACCTCGACTTCACCAATATCGCGATAGCAGCGGCTCTTTCCGGCAGAGACGAAGAGATCGCCATGAGGGTCAAACACGAGGACGGCACGGAGGACGGTTACACACTTGTGGCCGAGCAAGCGCCGGATGAGCCGATGAAGACGTTCGGAATCCTAACGCCGGAGACGCTTACGATCGCCGAACTCGCCAAAGAAGACGCCGACATCCTTTTTAAGAGAACGGGCTTGCGTCCCGGTGATCGTATCAGAGCTGTCAACGGCCAGGAGGTGCAAACGCACTGGGAGCTGATGGACATCGTCGAAGACATACTGGCTCCCGAGGTCACATTGTCGGCCGAGCGAAACGATGAAGCCAAGGGGATCACATCGGTCGAGAGCCGAATCAGACTAAGGTTGGTTCCGGCCGGCGACGGACACATCTACTCCATGGTGCCTCGGTTTCAGATGGAGAACCTCGCCGTGGCAAAGTCATTGGGGGAAAGGATTGCCGCCAGGATACGTCGCCTGTTGGCGAAAGCGGGCATTACGAAGCCGGCGGAGGAAAAGCCGTTTCTGCAAAGCGGGGACGTCATCTTGCGGATCGGCCAAGTCACGTGCCCCACATATGAGGAGTTCCGGGCAACAGTGAGGGAGAACGAAGACAAGGAATTGGCAATAGAGGTGCTGCGAGCGGGCGCTGATGGTGTGGAAGGATCGCATACGATTCGTGTCACACCAAGGCTGAATGAGGATGCGAACGAGGCAAGAATAGGAATTGCATTCTCCAGCTTGTTCGATTCCGAACATCCCGTCGTGGCCAAGACGATCGCCGTCGATGGTGGCCCGGCAAAGCTGGATATACCGCGCGGAGCCCTGATCACGGCTGTCAACGGGGTGGTTGTCTCAAACTTCTACGATGTTATCCGAGAAGTCAAGCGACACGCCGGGCAGCGCGTCACGATTGACTATCGCCTCAATGAGAACACGACGGGCAGTGTTCCCTTAGAGGTTGGCGCAGACGAGAATTCCTTCGCCGTCAAATCCACGTTCGCCGAAGTGATTCCTTTTGATCGACTGGAGAAGCCCTACAAAGCCAATGGCCCGGTTGATGCGGTGGTGATGGGCTATCGACGGACCGTTATGTTTGTCGCCCAGGCGTATGTCACCCTGAGGCGTTTGATCGGCGGGCTGGTCAGTCCCAAGAATCTGATGGGGCCCGTGGGCATTATCACGTTCAGCTATCGCATTGTTGCCGAGCAGCCGCTGGTTTACTACGTCTATTTCCTCGGCCTGATCAACGCGGTCATTGCGGTGTTCAACTTTTTGCCTCTACCGCCCCTGGATGGGGGATTGGTGGTGCTTTTGCTCGTCGAGAAAATCAAGGGTTCGGCATTGAGCGAGCGTGTCCAGGCGATCATCGCCTACGGCGGCTGGGCGCTCATCCTCACGCTCATTCTCTACGTGACGTTTAACGATATCGTCCGAAGCTTCTTTAGCTGAGCGCGCAAGGATTATCAGTAACTTCATGGGTTCGCTGGAAAGAATATCTTCACAAGAGTATCACAAAGGTATATGGGGTGCTCTGAAAGAACAAGACGAACACGTCTATGAACTCATAGCCAGAGAATACGAACGGCTGCAAAACAGCCTGCAACTTATTGCTGCGGAGAGTCTGTGTTCGAGAGCGGTCCTGGC
>SMTZ1_10010291_pt1 | contig 15145 bp, 13 predicted proteins | sample DeeMarSWOR136_30_FD_25667 | JGI IMG/M metagenome (IMG submission 25667)
GGATTGCACAGTTTTTGGAACATGGCCCAATCTTCTTTGGACACATGAGGTTCGAGATTTCCAAAGAACATTTGCAAGCAGGTATCAATGGCCTCCCGAATCTCCGGAGCCAGTGGTGCGTGGGCATCGGCAGCAAAAGTGCGTACCCCAACGTCCTGCAAACCCACCGATTGCATCCAACCGAGCGCCCGCAGAAAGTGGCGATCCGGTGGCACGCCCTTCAGGTAGGGCGTTGTTCTGGTAAAGGCCACCATCAATCGCGCCTCCAGCTCCGGATAGCCGGGCAGCAGCATTTGGGAGGACCCGTAGAGGACGGCGATGATCCCGCCGGGCCGGACCACTCTGGCGAATTCTTTCAGCCCTGCCACCGAGTCTTTCCCCAGGAAGCCAAGCCAGAGGCTGTCTTTGCACCAGACCCAATCGAAGGTATTATCCTCGAAGGGCAGATCCAGCATATCACCTTGTTGAAGATCGAGCCTCTCCGACATTCCGCTTTGTTGGGCGGTTTTCCTTGCAAGATCAAGAAACCCTGGGGAAATGTCCAGCCCCGTCACTTTTCCCCCAGGACCAACTGCCTCTCCGAGCTGGATCGTATGTGTCCCGATTCCACACCCGGCATCTAACCCAACGCTGCCTGGCTCAAGCTGCAACGCCCGGATTGCTCGTCGAATAGCGCCTTCTAACAGGCGACCGGTTTTGAGCAGTTGCTCTGCGTACTCCTTTTCGGAATGGTTGGAGTTTTCGCTCACGGATTGCTCTCCTTCTTAAACCTCCTGACTCACGTTTCCGTCACATTGCCCAAATCAGCTAAACCTTTCATCTGACTTGGCTTCATGCACCTTGTCCGCTCTTCCGAAAAGCCACCCCGTTTTCTCAACCTCTCGAGCATCAAACTGCGGGACATAAGGCTTTATATCCAACAGAGGTGTACCGTCTACGATATCCACATCCTCGATGTGGAGGGTACAGCCTTCAACCTTTACGACCCTGACGATAGACATTCCGATGGGATTGGGGCGTCGAGGTGCTCTTGTCGCAAATACACCCCGCAGATGATCGTCCATAAAAGGCTTAACCTCCTAGGCCATCGGCATACTCTGGCTCTATCTCTACGCTCCCTGCTATACCTCTCGCGCCGGTTGGCTGTATGGGCATCCCATGGATATCCCCAAAGGGAGAACGAATGCCTTGATCTCATCAAAGCCAGCTTCCCTCAATAGAACGGCGACTTGATCAAAAGTGAATTTAAACATTCCCGCATGATCTTCATAAGACTCCCCCACCACCTTGAGAAGGAATTTGAACAAGCTACGCCTCCAACCGGAGAGCCAATCCCAGTTGTAGTCTTTGAGGATCAAACTACCGCTGGGCCTCAAGATTCGGAATATCTCGAAGAGGCCCTTTCGCTGACCCTCCCACTCATGGAACGACGATTGAGTGACCACCAGGTTGACCGAATTTGACTCGACGGGTATCTCCTCGGCCCTCCCCAACCTCGTCTCATAATTCGACATCCCCGCTCCGTCGGCGTTCCTTCTGGCTATCTCCAGCATGTCACTGGATAGGTCCACTCCGATGATCTTTGCCTGTGGCAAGAGTTTGTGGAGCTCAATGGCGAGAATACCCGGCCCAGTGCCCAAATCCACGATTGTTGATCCGCTTTCCAAAGGAGCCAGAGATGCCACGATCTTTCTGGCGAAAGGAGCGTAGGTCAGCTTAGAAGCCATCTTCGCCCATCTGGCATGCTGCTCCGCTCTTTCTTTGTCCCACTCTTGATGCTCGGCCATCTTTTCCTCCTTCAGCATCGTTCCAGTCGAATCCTCCGAAACTGCACATCGCCCCAGGTCTTCCTCGTAGACCTTCCGTGCCTTCTCCAAATCTCGCACGGCCATGCAGATGTGGTCAATCTTTCGCAGTTTCGCGTTTCTTCCTCTCAATCGCCTCCAACACCTTATCTGGCGTAATGGGGAAATCCTTGACCCACACCCCGATGGCGTCGTAGACGGCGTTGCCTACGGCCTGAAACAGGTTCATGGCCCCGGCCAATCCCGCCTCCTTGGCCCCAAAGGGCCCTTCGGGGTCTATGCTCTCCACAATGATGGAGGTGATGACCGGGGGCATGTCCACTGCCAGGGGCACCTTGTGCTCCAGCATGTTGGCGTTCAGCATTTGCCCGTTGTCCCAACAGTGCTCCTCCAGCAGACTGGCCCCCACTCCGGCCCGGCCCACGTTGCCTTCGAGTTGCCCTTCCACTGCCATGGGGTTGATGGCGAACCCGCAGTCGTGCGCGCCGGTGACCTGGACCAACTTGACCTGACCAGTCTCGGTATCTACTTCCACCTCGGCCACAAAGGCCCCAAAGCTGAAAGTGCCGGCGTGTTGCCCTCTGGGATTGCTGACCCACTCCCGCTCCAGGTCTACATTGGGCATGTAGGAACCCCGTCCCATGATGGGCTTATTCTTGAGCAAGGCAGCGCGGATGACCCGGTGGATGGGAACGTTCTTTTCAGGATCCTCCATCACAAAGACGCGATGGTCTTTGAGGTCCAGCGTCTCGACATCGGCGTCCAGCATCTCCGCTGCGACAGCCAACAGTTGGCGCTTGGCGTCTTCGGCTGCCGCCCGCACCGCGTTGCCGGAGACAAAGGCCGCTGCCTGGGAATAAGCCCCCTGATCCAGAGTGGTGACCTCTGAATCGGCAGAGACCAGATTGACCTCATCCATACGCAGACCCAGCACGTCGGTCGCGATCTGGACCATCATGCTGTCGTTGCCTTGGCCGTTGTCCGCCACGCCGGAGATCAGGGTGGCTCCCGCGTCCTCGTTGAACTTGATGTAGGCCGAAGAGCCCCCGCGGATGCCCATGGGGAAACCGACCATCATGCCATTGCATCCCATGCCGACACCCCTGCCGTAAGGGAGCTTGCCCCGCTTCTCCTTCCAGCCAGATTTCTCGGCCGCCTTCTGGACCGCCTCGCTAAGGCCGCAACTGATGATTTTGGAACCTGTGGCCTGGGTGTCGCCGGTGTGCAAAGCGTTTCTCAAGCGGATCTCCACCGGGTCAATGCCCAATTCCTCGGCGATCATGTCCAGTTGCATCCCCAGCCCGCCCAAAAAACCCCGTCCGTGGGAGCCGTACATGCCCCGAATGGGTTTGTTGGTGTAGATTCGATACCCTTGGAAGCGCACGTTGGGCAGGCGGTAGGTCTCCTCCCAGACCAGGAAAGGCACTGAGGCGGCGATGGGCCCGGTCGAGCTGTAGGCCCCGCCGTCCATGATGGACCTGATCTCAGTGGCTACGAAAGTGCCGTCCTTCTTTACGCCTGTCTTGATGTCCACAATATGGGAGTGGACCTGGCGCACGCTGGTGAAACTCTCCTCGCGGGTGTAGACGATTTTGACCGGCCTCCCGGCCTTGCGGGACAACAGAGCAGCGATGAATTCACCAGGAAAGATGTCGGACCGCCCTCCAAAGGCTCCACCCGAATAGCATTTCCGCACTTTGACCTTGTGCAGAGGCATCTCGAATAGATTGGCCAGGGCCTTGGCTTTGGTGTGGGGAGAAGCGTTAGGCAACCAGACCTGCAGGTTACCCGAGGGGTCATAGCTGACCAGCACGGTGTAGGGCTCAAGCTGAGTGTAGGCGTGCTCGACAGCGGTGAAGCGGTCCTCGCGGACGTAATAGGCCTCCGCAAAGCCCTTCTCCACGTCCCCCACCTCGATGGGCACTAGGATGTTGATGTTGTTTTCCACGTGGTCATGGATCTGAGGGGCTCCAGGCTGCATGGCCTCGATGGGATCAAAGACCGCTGGCAAGACCTCATAGTCCACCTTGATCAGCTCCAAGGCTTCCATGGCTGTGTCCTCATCTATAGCGGCCACGCCTGCCACCTCTTCCCCGAAGTAGCGGACCCTGTCCACAGGTAGCATTTGCTGATCCCGGGTGTAACGGAACACACCCCACCTCACTCCTTCGGTGTCCTTGCCAGTCACGACAGCCTTGACGCCGGGAAGCTTTTCCGCTTCGCTGGTGTGTATGTTGAGAATTTTGGCGTGGGGGTGTGGGCTCCTCAGAATCTTGCCGTAGAGCATGCGAGGGAGCACCAAATCAGCCGTGTACAGGGCTTCGCCGGTGGCTTTAGGCGCCGAATCAATCCTCGGCATTCTTTTTCCGACGACAGGATGCTCATTCATGGCCGCCTCCTTGAATTGTTTGCGCAGCTTTCAGTATAGCCTCTACAATCTTGGTGTAACCAGTGCATCTGCACACATTCCCTGAAATCGCCCGCCGGGCTTCTTGCTTCGTGGGGTTGGGGTTTTCGTCGCGCCGTTCCAGTCTAACCCTCCGGAACTGCACATCGCCCCAGGTGAAATCCGACTTTTGGTAGTCTGGGGCCAGGCGGCTGACCTCCACCGTCAATTCGTTGTAGCCGGGGCGCAGCAGGCCAGCGGAGACAGGAAAGGCCACGCTCACCCAGGTTGGAGCGTTGTCCCTGGCCGGGAGATAGCCCAACAGTTGATCGTTCAGGCAGATGGCGTTGGTCTGTGCGATACTATGCATGTACTCGAGACGCAACGTCCACCGATCCAGCCCACGTTTCGGCATATAAAATCCCCCTCGCCAGGTCATGCTGGGATTCTGGGCCCCATACAGGGGCCGCATTATGGGCGGTCACTCGCTGTCACCCAAGTGGACGGCTTCATCGGCGGCCAGGATGGTAACAACCGATGGCACGGGACCTAACAGGGATGCCTGGGTGCGGTCCACCCAACGAGCCAGCCGGTGCCCCCACCGCCGGTTGAACTCTGTCCGTAGGGTGTGATAGGCGGGTTTCGGTTCTCCGCTTTCACCTAGCAGACTGTAACCCGCCATCTCGTCCGTCGGTGGCAGCCCCTGGCTGAGATTCCACACTGTGAACACCTGCAACCAGGCCATCTCGTCTGTCAGCGCCCGACGCCAGGCATCCGTCAGGTAATCGGCCTGTTGCTGTGGGGTGACCGTCAGCCAGGAACCCTCGCCCACACCCGCCGTCGTCCAGCCAAGCTCCGTAGTCCAGATGGGCTTGTCGCCGTCGCCACGAGCTTCCATGATCTCCCGCAGGTCCAGCAACCGGGCCAGGTTCAGCCCATCGTGGGAGCCCCGTGGGTCGTCCGGGGGGTAGACGAAACCGTAGGGATGAGCGCCCAGGGCGTCAAAGTAGGCTCCGGCCCCGGCCTGGTACATGGCCTCCAGGAACACCCGGTCGTCCATGGCTTCAGCATTCTGGTGATTGGTGGAAGCCAGGCCGGCGCTGACGACAGTCGCTTCCGGGTCGGCGGCTTTGATGGCTTCGTAGGCTCGGCGCAGCAGCTCAGTATAGGCAGCAGGGTCAGGTGGCCGACCACCCCACTCCTTGGCTAGATTGGGCTCATTCCATACGATGTAGCCCCTTATCTGACCCCCGTATCGCTGAGCCACGGTGCCGGCAAAGACCGCATAGTCGTCGGACAGGCTATCAGCTTGTCCTGCTGCTGCCTCTTCAGCAGCCCAGGCCGGCAGACCGTCCAGGCGGACAATCAGGTCGAGACCGTAGTGCTCGGCGGCCCGGACGACGAAATCAGGATACTCCCAGTGCCACTCCTCACGAGTGGGCTCGATCTCGAGCCAGGAGAACACCTGAACCACAGCGTCGAATCCGCCCTCGGAGGCCAGGCGCAGCATCTCGTCGTCGGCCCGCAGGGTGTGGACCGCGGCAATAGGAGCATGATCCACCTCATTGCTCAAGACCAGCCAGAAAGCCGCCAGCAAGAGCGGCAAGGCGATCAGCATGGCCCACAAGCTCTTGGGTTTCATGAGGACCGCCTCCGAAAGACACCCTGGTCGGTGGCCACGTAGACCTGTTGCCCATCAGGACTCAGCAGGATGGCCCGCACGCTGGCGGTCGCTGGCACACCATCGCGCACCGGTTTCCATGTGGCCCCTCCGTCCTCGGTGACGTAGAGACCCTCGTACATCGTCCCGGCGTAAGCAACCTGCTCGTCAACCGGGTCCACTCCCACGCCCTCCAGACCTTCGCCCCAACGGCTCCAGGAATCCCCTCTATCCTGGCTGCGCCAGAGGCCATCGGTAGCCCCAGCGTAGACCACCGCCTCGTCTCTAGGGCCAATGACCACTGTCAAGACCGTCTGCCCCTTCAGCTCTGGCGCCACACGCTGCCAGAGCCCCTCATCCGAATTCCAACGGAACAACCCATCGTTAGCGCCAGTGATGAGAAGTCCAGAGGACCCGAGATCCAAGGAAATGACCTCACGGGCTGCGCCCAGGCCCTCCCAACGGGCTTCCCAATTTTGCCCGCCGTCCCAACTCTCGTACACCCGCTCAAATTTCAGCCGAACGTAGAGGTGCTCAGGCGATTGGGGATCCACGGCCAGATCGGGCATGCCGTGGCCAGTGAGCCCGGAAGTGACCTCGACCCAGGTCTGGCCCCCGTCCTCGCTGCGCAAGAGCCCGCTATCGGTGCCCGCGTAGAAGACCTGGCCATCGGGGTCGCTCTTGAAGACGTGCACATGCCGGTCCCGGAATCCCTGGGTGAGAGGTTCCCACCTATCAGCGTCCGGCACTCGCCGGTAGATGCCCATCCTGGTGCCAGCCAGCAGCCGGCCCTGGCCATCCCAGGCCAGGGCATCCACCTCCACGTTACCCAAGCCCTCGCTGCACCGTTTCCAGGTTCGGCCTCCGTCCTCGCTCCGGTAGAGGCCCTCCCAGGCCGCGGCGTACAGCCGAGTGGGATCATGGGGAACTACCGCTAGGTCTAGGACATCGGTTCCAGGATGCAAGCCATTGTCAAAGAACGTCCAGCGGAGTCTACCGTCGTCGGAACGAGCCACCTGCCCGTTCAGGCCCACGTAGTGCGCGCCGTCGGCTCCCAGAGCGAAATCATACGCCCGTCTGTCCAAATCCGGCACAGGGGCCCAGGTTCGTCCCCTGTCATCGGACCGGTAGACCTGGCTAAGCGTCCGGGCATAGGCCCAGGCACCGGCCTCGGGGTCCACCAGCAGAGCCGAGACATAGTCATCGGCCATTCGAGGCACAGAAGACCAAGTCATTCCAGCGTCGTGGCTGATCCATAGACCATCGCCAGCGGTGCCAACGTACAAGTCATGACCATCGGGAGAGATAGCCAGAGCCAAGACGTTGGATTCGGCGCTAGGTTGTCCCATCGGCAACTGGCTCCAATTCCCGCCATCGGCTGAGAGGAAAAGGCCCACTCCGGCCAGAGCCAGAACCAACTGACCAGCGCGGTCCTGGGCCAGGGCGTAAGCTGGATTCCGCGGAAGGTTGATGGGCTGCCAGGCTTCGCCTTGGGCAGATCGAAAGTACAGCCCATCGTCTGCACCCGCCCACCACCGGCTCCGAACCGGGTCCCAATGGAGGGTGAAGACGGGTTGGTTCTCCAGCCCCCGGTCATCTCTGACCCAGTCCTCACCTTCATCGTCAGAGCGCCACAATCCAGGCGGGTGATAGGTGCCAGCGTAGAGCACTCCGGGCCGGGCCGGATCGGCGGCGACCGCCAGAGTGAAGGCATAGGAAGGCAGACCCTGGCTGAAAGGCTCCCAGCGGGACGAGTTGGCAACTCGGATTACAATAGCCGGCTGGCAACCGAGCAGAAGGTTCAGGAAAACGAGTAGCAGCACCCTAACAGGCAGATGGCCCCACTGGTACTTGGTCATGGCAACTGACTACTGCCCACCTTCCAATTGATCCAAACGCGCCGTGACCTCGTCCAACTGCTGTTGAAGCATGGTGGCCTCTTCCCGCAAGCGGCCCACTTCGTCCTGCTCATATTCCCCCGCAATAGGGATCTCCTCGTGGGCATGCTCGATGCTCTCGCGACAGGGTTGGACACCTCGCAGTTGACCGCCCAGGTAGAGTTCCAAGGCGCGGCGCACTGTGCCCGACGCGCCAGACACGGCCTCGACGCCGAGCTGCTCAAAGAAAGCGATAGCCCGACGGCCCATCCCGCCAGTGAGCATCACGTCCACGCCCTGGCTGTGGATGAAATTGGGCACCATCCCGGGCGCGTGCTGGCCGTAGTAGGGGTTGTCAACGACATTGACAGTTTTCACCTCATGACCATCCACATCCACAAGGATGTAATGAGGGCAACGCCCAAAGTGAGGGCTGATCACGCTGTCGAGACCATTCCAATTGTCGGCAGAGATGGCGATGCGCATCATTTAGCCCTCCTTCTCTAATTCATCGAGCCGTTCCATGACCTCCGCCAACTGTTTGCGCAGGTCGCTGGCTGTCTGCTTCAAGGCTGCGATTTCCCTTTCGCGCGTAGGGCGGCTTTCCATAGCCGCAGATGGCGTTGGCTGCGGCGGTGATGGGGGTGTTGCCCCCCAGGCACCTGGCCCCCTACCCATCCCACGGCCCATGCCCATGCCACGGCCCATGCCCATGCCACGGCCCATGCCCATGCCACGGCCCATGCCCATGCCGGCGTGAGCCTGAACGTTGGCATCAGCGGTGGATTGCAGCCGCCCTGCCTTGTAAGCCTCGACAGCCTCTCTCACTGTCCCACCTGTGAGCAGGTAGATCGGCACATTGGCTGCCTGGAAGACATTGAAAGCGTTGGGACCCACGTTGCCGGTCAATACGGCCTGTGTCCCTTGCTCGATGACGAACTGAGCTGCCTGGATGCCAGCTCCGCCTGGCGCAGACATGGCCGGGTTGTCCACGGCTTCGAACTCCATCGTTTCTGTATCAACAAAGATGTAAGTGGGACACCTTCCAAAGACCGGGCTGGCCGGTGCATCCAGGTCCGTACCGTTAGCTGTTACGACGATTTTCATTTGTCATTCCTCCTGATTAGCGGTATAATTGAGGCGTCATCCCTTTTGGGATAAGCTGTCCTACGCACCTAGCGGCGCGACGGCTTCTCTGTTTGTACCCTGTCCTGCCAGTCACGGATGGCGACTTCGCAGGTTGGGGGCTCGGGGCGGGTGGGGAGTTCCACGATTCTGTTCACCCGCCCCGACGTTATTCCCTCAGCCACGTTCTCCTACGCCTCCTGCTCAAGTTCCTCGATGCGCTTGGTAATGTCATCAAGGGCATCTTGGAAGTACCTGGCCTGATCCTTGAGCGTCTCGATTTCTTGCTCTCGGGTCATCGTCGGGACGTAGGGAGCGCCGTAGGCTGCATAGGGTGGTGCCCCTCCCCAGGCTGGTCCATAGCCGAAGCGAGCCCAGCCGGGAAGGCCAGTGGCGTAGTACCAGTGACGCCAACCACGCCCGCCGCCCCGCCAGCCACGCCCCCTGAAACCCCGCCCAAAGCCCCAGCCGAGGCCTCGGCCGGGAACAGGATTGGCGTATCCAGGAGCATCGTAGCCAGCGCAGAAGCCAGCCGCTCGCCCGGTCATCGGACCCCTGCCCATCGGTCCAGTTCCATCTCCAGCAGGCATCTCAGTCACCTCCTTTCTTTGTGAAATGATCTACCTTCAGTTTCTGACGTTGTCTCTACCACCTGCGTCGGCCTCGTCCTGAGCGAGACGACGGGCCCCGTCCTCCGCCTCTGCCTCTGCCGCGAACGAAACGCATCCCCCGACGCGGCCTCCCGAAGAAGGACCTATAGGGTGCAGTGGCAACAGGAGACACAGGCCGGTAGGCTGGAGGTCTGCCATACGGGTAATTCATCCCCACCGGCACACCTGCCAATCCCGCGTACCCGTAGGGCCCGCCCTGAGCGTAGCTTGTCCTGAGTCCCATCGAAGGGTCGAAGGGAGCCCTGGCCGTTCCCGATGAAGGAAGTACGATCGCACAGTAGCCTTCTCCACGCCCGGTCATGGGGCCGAGCCCTCTAGGTCCTGTTCCATCGAACCTTGGCATCCTGATCACCTCCTTTCCACTCCACAGCATTGCTCTCTTGCCTATACCGCAACAGTGGTAAATGGCTTCCTATTCTAAATCCTGCAACTCATCTGGATAGCGTCGGGCCAAGTCCACGTAGATCTCCTCGCAAGTTTTTAGACACTGACCTGATTGACGGTTGCCAGCCTGTGGCGCATTAGTGCCGCTTGCCCTCTTTGAACAGCTCGATGGCCTGTCTCACAGAGATATCGGGCTCGCACAAAGCCACATCCATGCCCAATTGAAAGAGAACTCGACAACATCGAGGTTGAAGCTGGGGAGCGATCACCACCGTAGCGCCGCCTTTGGCCACAGTCCTGATGGCTTCCACGCTCAGGTCCTCCGGTGAGGCCTTGGGCGTGACCGCGACCGTGGTGTAATCCAGCGAATCCGGATCCACCAGAAGGAAGCGGGTGCATAGGCCAAACGAAGTGCCTACGACAGCCTCTAGATCGTCGCCATCCGAAGCGACCGCGATCTTGACTTTGGCCTTTCGACCTTCCGGCGTGTACAAAGCGGCACTCAGATATCGCTCCACGGCCTGACGCACGGTCAAACCCTCCACCCCTTCGATCACGTCCACACCCAGTTCATTCATCACTCGACGACATTGAGGCTGGGCTGTGGCTACGATGACCGCCGCCACATCGTGTTGAGCCAGGGCGCGGATGGCCGCCAGGCTGGCCTCCTCGTACGATTCCAGTGTCGGCTGAGAGACGATGAAGTAACTCATTGAATCAGTGTCCACAATAACAAAGCGGGGGCACCAGCTAAATTCGCTGCCTACCCAGGCATCCAGGTTATCGCCTGTCGTTCCTACTGCAATTTTCATGGGGACCTCCTAACTCACCTTGGGGAGCACTTTGCCCTATTGTCTCCTGATTCAAGGGAACTCAAATAATCTATGTTCCTTCACTCCTCGTTCTTGATTACTTCACCTTTGACGCCGGGAACATTGGCTGTCTGGCTGGTAGTGCCATCTCTGCCAGCTTTTGGGCGATGGGGACGAACTCGTCGGCCGGGTAGTCTTCGATGTGGCCGGCGTCGCACAACTCGGCGATCTGTGGTTCGATAGGCAACTGGCCCAGCAAAGGCACGTACAAGTGCCTGGCCATCACTGCCGACTTGCTGGGACCAAAGACCTCCAGCTTTTTGCCCGTGTCAGGGCAGACGACGTAGCTCATGTTCTCGATCAGGCCCATGATGGGCACGTTCAATTGGGCAGCCATCTGCGCCGCCTTTTTGACCACCATGTCGGCCAAACCCTGCGGCGAAGTGACCAGCACCACCCCGCTCAGAGGCAGCGATTGCATCACCGTCAGCGCGGCATCGGAGGTGCCAGGCGGCAAGTCCACGATAAGGTAATCCAAGTCACCCCAGACGACGTCCCCCCAGAACTGCTTGATGGCCCCGCTGATGAGCGGCCCCCGCCAGATCACGGCCTGGTCCTCGCTCTGCAGAAGCAAGTTGATGGACATGACCTTGATGCCCGTCTTGCTTTCCACCGGCAAGATACCCAAGGGACCACCCTGTGGCCACTGCCGAGTGGGGAAGAACATGCGGGGGATGCTGGGTCCGGTGATGTCGGCATCCAAAATGCCAACCTGATGCCCCTCCCGTCGGAGGGCTACGGCCAGCAGGCCCGCCACCAAAGACTTGCCAACGCCTCCTTTGCCGCTCATCACGGCAATGACGTGTTCGATGTGATTGAAACTTTCTGCCACGCCCGACTGGTCCTGGTCGGGCCAAATGCGCTTCTTCTCCTCGGCACTCATCTCTGTCAGCTCAACTCCTACCTCCTTCACGCCGTCCAAGGCCATGACGGCGGCCTTAGCCTCGGCTATGATTTGATCCTTGAGGGGGCAGGCCAAGGTGGTGAGGGCCAAGGTGAAATTGACCTGGCTATCCTGTACCTCGATGTCGCGGACCATGCCCAGCTCTACCAGATTGCGCTTCAGCTCTGGGTCCATGACCTTTTCCAGAGCCTGTCGAACTTGTTCTTCAGTGATCATTCTCATCTCCTTTGATGAATTACGAACTGCAAATCTGCGAGTCACGAATCACAAGCCATGTTAACAACTTTACACCTTTACTCCGCTTTATCTGGCGGAAAGAGGCCCCCTGGCTGACGTAACGCAACACCGTCCCCGGATCGGTAACCAGGGTGCCAGAGATCGCGTCCACGCCATAGTTGAAGAGGACAGGCGAGAGGGGAGTGGTGGGACCCAGCACCAGGACGAAGGCTTCCGGGCGGCACAGTCCCATCAACTCCTCGAAGCTGTGGTTGATGAGGGTCGTGCCCGTGATGGCCACCACGTCAGCCTGGGGGATGACCTCAGGAGCGGCCCTGGCTGGGAGGTCACCTTGGCCGGGGCGCTTCTCCAGCACCCAGAGCTGCCTCGCCGCCTCACGGACCCGAGGGATGAAGGGGAAATGCCCGACCACAACCACGCTCTTGCCCGTTCCCTGCTCCAAGATGATCTGTTCGGCATTCAGTTCCACGCAGGCCCCCTCGTCCACGTCGAGCAAAGCGTTGATGGCTGCCAGGCCGATGCTGGCCTCTAGCAGGCTGCCGGAGTGGCCCAGCTCAGCCAGCTCTCGGGCGCTGCGCTGGTGTAGATGCCCGGCCCCTCGCACTGGGTTCTGACCGTGCTGGTGATGGTCATCGTCCCTCAGCGCCGAGGCCAGGCCACAGCGCCCATCCTCCAAGACCACCGCCGTCCAGAAGGCTCCTATCCGCACCTCGCGCACCTCCCCCCCACAAGTGGGGGGGACAAAGGGGGGACAGGCCAGTAAGTCGTCAATGATGCTCACCGACGCCCTCCAGTATATGTTCATCGTAGGCTTTCAAGAAGCCGTGCAACACCCGGTCTGTCTCTCGCAGGTCGGCCACCCACCGAGCCAGGTAGCGGTCGCCCTCGGCGGTTACGCGGTACACCCGCCGTGGCGGCCCTGTCCCAGTGGTATCCCAGGTCGAAGCCACGAGCCCGGCCTCTTCCATGGCCCGCAGGGTGCGGTAGACCACGCTGGAATCTACCGGGTTCTCGGCAAAGCCGAACTCTTTGAGTCCCTCCATCAGGTCATAGCCATGGGTCTGATCACGGTGCAACAACAGTAACAGGCACGGTTCCACGAAGCGATAGACGTGCCGGGGGCAAGGGGCATCTCCCCGTCCTCCCCTCCAACGGCGACCACGCGGCATGATACTACTCCTTTCATACCAATCAGCGAACCAGCGATCAGGCACTATTTGCATATAGGGGAGGGTTACATCTATATGCAAATTACACATAGAGTATATCACAAATCGTGAGGTTTGTCAAGGGGCCAAGGCACGTTACCTCTCTTGCCCTTTTCCCCTCCCCATGCTATAATTACCTATAGATCATAACTCCCCTTCACACCAACCGCCCATCAAGTGCTCCCCGCCCCGTCCTCGGGGCGGGCGGCCCCCGCAAACAAGGGCCAGAGCGGGGAAACAAAAAAGGACCAACCGCATTCCGGCGCGGCCGGCTCTTCATTACGCCCCCTTCCTGTCTTGCCCAGGAAGGCCAGGCTCTAGAGATTATGTCAAGAGCCGCTTTCCCTGTCAAGCAGGAAAGCGGCTTTCTGCTTTGCAGCCACAAGGATACAACAATGAGCATCTCCCTAAAGACCCACAAAATGCTTTGGAGTCTCGCTGCCAGTCGCTGCGCGTTCCCAGGTTGTCGTCGAGAACTGGTCATGGATGCCAGTCAAACCGACGACGAATCCCGCATCGGAGAGGCCTGCCACATCGTGGCTCAAAGCCCCACCGGCCCCCGCGGCGATTCCCCCCTCACCCCTGAGCAACGGGACCACTACGACAACCTCATCCTGCTATGCAAGGTTCATCATAAGCTGATTGACGACCAGGCCAACACCTACACCGTGCAGCGCCTGCTCCAAATGAAAGCAGCTCACGAAAAGTGGGTACGCTTGACTCTTGGCCCAAGACCGCCTGCCCTAGCGCTGATCTCAGACCTCTTCCCCCACCGCAACCCCAACTTTACCGGGCGAGGCGACCTCCTGGCCCAACTCCGCTCGGCCCTCACCTCGGGCCAGCCTGCCGCCCTCACTCAGGCCATCCATGGCCTGGGCGGCGTGGGCAAAACCCAACTGGTCGTCGAGTACGCCTACCGCCACGCCGCAGAATACGACCTGATCTGGTGGGTCCGCGCCGAAGAACCGGCCACGCTGGCCGCCGACTACGCTGCCCTGGCCGGGCCGCTGAACCTGCCGCAGAAAGACGACCCCGACCAGCGCCTCGTGGTCCAGGCCGTGCGCCGCTGGCTGGGGCAAAACACAGGCTGGCTCCTCATCTTGGACCATGCCCCCACCCCAGAGGAAATACGCCCCTACCTCCCCCCAAGAGCTACCGGCCACGTCCTCATCACCTCCCGCAACCCCCACTGGCGTGGCCTGGCCAGCCCGCTGACCGTGCCCGTGCTGGCGCAGCCCGAATCCGTTGCCTTCCTCCTGAAACGGACCGGACAGACTGACCAATCGCCAGCCTCCAGGCTGGCCAAAGCCCTGGGCGACCTGCCCCTGGCCCTGGAGCAGGCCGGGGCCTACATAGATGCCACCGCAGGATCCTCCCTTTCTGCCTACCTGGACCTGTTCCGCCACCGCCAGCGGGACCTGGCGCGCCGGGGCAAACCTTCCCCAGACTACCCCCACACCGTGGCCACCACCTGGGACATTGCCTTTCAGCAGGTCCGGCAGGCCTCGCCCGCCGGGGCCGACCTGCTGAACCTGTGTGCCTACCTGGCCCCCGACGACATCCCCCGGGACCTCCTGAGTGCAAGGACACAGCATCTGCCGCGCTCCCTGGCCGAGGCCCTGGCCGACCCCCTGGCCTTCGACGAGGCCCTGGCCACCCTGCGGCGCTACTCGCTGCTTGAGGTAAGCGGCCATGTCTGGTCCGTCCACCGCCTGGTCCAGGCTGTGGCCCGCGACCGGCTGGCGCAGGGTGATCGCAGGAGGTGGGCCAAGGCCGCCGTGCAGATTGTGGACAGCGCCTTCCCCTCCGGCGGTGATCCTCAGGACGTGCGCACCTGGCTCGTCTGCGCGCGCCTGCTGCCCCACGCCCTGGCCGCCGCAGGGCACGCTGAGGCCCTGGGGGTGGCTTCAGAAGCCACGGGGCGCCTTTTGAATCAAACGGGCCTCTATTTGTGGGGACGGGCCGAGCTCGCCCAGGCCAACTCAGCCTTGGAGCGGGCACTGACCGTTGTCGAGG
>SMTZ1_10003818_pt1 | contig 15138 bp, 9 predicted proteins | sample DeeMarSWOR136_30_FD_25667 | JGI IMG/M metagenome (IMG submission 25667)
GGAATTGTTCAGCTTTGGCAGCACATAAGTCATAGTTAGCTAACTGCCTAACGCGGGATGCGGAAGTATCCATTGTATCCCCGAGGTGACTACTCGTTGACAGCCAATTATGAGTAAGTTATAATCCCCAGGCCTCAACTATGACCTATGGATTCATATGATTCCTATGCCAATATGACCAAACACGGAGGTGGAAGTAATGAACATATCTGTGACTTCAAAAGATTATTTAAAGGCTATCGGGTATCCTGCGCCAGTTATTGATGCTGTTAGTCAGGATGAGCTGGATGCGCATCCCGCACCGATTGTTTGTAGTTTCAATCCTCAAATGCTGGCGTTCACTTGGCCTTCGAACCGTATTGGTGCCACGGAAAGAGCCTGGTCGGGTGCTGGAATGCCGCCGGGAATGGCAAATTTCCTGGAGGCATACGGAATTTCGGTATTGCTACCGGGGCAAAGTGAGGGATTCCACTCACATCTGAGTGAGTGGGAGGGGGCAGGGGGGCCCTACGAAGAATGGTATATTGTGCTGGATGGGGAACTCGAACTCCGAACAGAGTATGGCGATTTCCTGCTGAAAAAGTGGGACGGTGTCTACATGCCCTTGGATGCCGCCCACCAAATTCGCAATCCTAAATGGAGTACTAAACCTGCGGTCTATATGTCACTGTCCTGCTTCAATTGCAAATCTGAAAATAGATGGGACTCAACGATCCAGGATAAGTATGGCGAGTTTCTGACATGCTCAGAGGAAAGATTTGGATACATGAAGGAATATAAGAGAATCACGAAGAAACGGAGAGAAAGAGGACTTCCGGCGGATTATGTAATTGGGACCATGAGATCCCCTAAGACTGATCAGGAAGGTAAAGTAAGTGAGTGAAGAAAAAAGTAATATCCCGTTGCCCGATTGTAAAAAGTGCCCAATAGAAGCAGCTTGCAAACAAAGATATGGCGACGAACGAATCGGCATATATGGAACAGAAGACTGCCCACTTATCTACTGGACAATAACAACTCACGTTACGATTCGTGAAGCTGGCTGGAAACCTGGGCCTACAGGATATTAGCGGATAGACAATTAATGTGTGCACATAATAGTTGCTTCTTATGGTTTGCTTTAGATTCATTCCCTTCCTGATTCCGAGTAGGGCTTTGCAAGGAATCTCACTTTGGTGCCGCCGAAAAGAGCTACGAATATCACCACGAGCCATCCGTACGATAAAAACAGGGCATATAGTCCCTAAAACAGAAGGCCGATGACAAATCTAAGCTCCAATTGGGAAATGGAGGGCTTAAGATCTTAATGTTACCTATCTTGATCAGAGAGGAGGCAAGATAAAATGGGGATAGGCGAAGGTGGTAAAAGCTTAGTAGAGATGCTTGAAGAGAGAGACCGCTTGATAGCTCAAACGGGTTACTTCTATGGACTTGAGCAGTTGGTGCTGCATGATGAAGACCCGGCCGAGATGACAAGATTCAACTGGAGGCTTACAAGTGCCTGTGTTGCTGCCCGGGAAAGCGCTAAGTTACTTTCTGCCTCACCAAACGCTCGAACCGTTGGCGAGTGTGTATTTTTGTTGATGCTGCCCGCAGGAGATTGTGTGACAGCATCTCACGGCTTGGCTGGTCACGTCGCTAGCGCGCCGTATCAGATTGAGCATATGGCTAAGCTGGGCTTTGAAGACAACCCAGGAATCAAGGAGGGTGATATCTTCTCCTGTAACCACCCCCGTTATGGAGGCACCCATTCCGCAGATAACTTTACATATGTTCCAATTTTCTATAAAGAGGAATTGGTTGCTTGGGCATGTGGGATGAACCATATTGCAGAGGTTGGCCCCGCCCTCTATTCCGCGAGTGTTCCCGTTCTTTCTCCCACTGCATTCACGGACGGCTTTGCCTACCCACCAATGAAAACCGGGGAGAATTTTAGGATTGCGAAGTGGTGGGACTTGCTATGGACTGAGAAGACTAGGATGGGTACATTTAATATCCTGGATAATAAGATGCGTGTAGCCGGGGCTATTCTGATTCATAACGCGATACTGGAGATAATAGAAGAGTTTGGGATAGAGTATTTCAGAAAAGGGCTGAAAGAGATTATCGAACGGGAGAGGAGACGAATTGTATCTTCTATACGCAGGCAAATGGTTCCCGGGATTTATAAGCAGGCTTCTTGGCGTATGGCCCAGAACAAAGGACGAGTGGGCCCATGTTTTCCCTTCGCTGATAAGGATTTCCCGATCCACTCTCCATTTGCACTCCACGTCAAACCTGATTGCCGTTTCGTCATCGAACTTGCCGGGGTAAGCAGGGAGGACTATCACTCTTGGAACGCTCCAGGTGATGGATGCCGAAGGTTGGGGCTGGCTTGGTGGTTAATACCCCAGTTCGCTCATACGGTTTGTGTCAACACTGCCTTCAACTACCAGCTTGACTACTCGATACCCGAAGGCAGTCACTTGAATCCTACAAATTCACATTTGAGCAGCTCAATTGGATTAGGGAGCATGGCAGCTCTGATGACACCACTATGGACAGCTTGTAATCAGTCCTTTTTTGCCCGAGGGGTTCTAGAGGAGCATTGGAATGCAACTGCTTGCGGGAGCGTACTTGAGCCAGAGGGAGTCCTCGAAGTTGGCGTTCCGTGGTCATTTAGCATGTTTGGACCTGCTAGCGCATGGGCGACTGCAGGGACCCCCTACAAAGATGGAGACTACGCTGCAACTTGCGGGTTTAATCCGCAGTCAGATATGGGCGAAGTCGAGGAATGGGACCTTTTTGAACCACCACTTGTTTGCTTGGCTAGGAAACTAATCCCTGATCATTATGGGCATGGTAAGTTCAGAGGCGGAGTGGGGGTAAATTGGATCTTTCTGGTCGTTGGTAGCGGGAAACGCCTTTCAATCACTTACGCCGCGGCAGGTGGCCTCCAGATGGGTGCACAAATCCTTGGTGTGAGTGGTGGTTATCCCGGATATATGGATTGGACTGCCATTTTCTCCGGCACCAATGTACTTGAATTGATAGAGAAGGGTATCGGATATCCAAGCAGTTTTCAGGAGATCATGCAGTGGATTAAGGAGGAGAAGCTGCAGGTGGATAAAGTTGAGTATTTCTCTGGCGGTGTTCCACCTACTGAGCTGAATGACGGCGATATATATGTGCTGGGAACTCATGGTGACGCCGGTTGGGGCGATCCTATAAAACGCGACCCCAGCTTAATAGAAAGAGACCTGGATAATGGATGGATGACCCCAGGCGTAGCCAAAGAGGTATACGGGGCAATAGTGCAGTCTGTCGATGGCAAATGGGAAGTGGATGAGAAAGCCACCACCCAAGAGCGACGGCAGATGAAGCAGAGGAGGAAGGACAAGGCAAAGCCCTTCAAAGAATGGTGGCGCCAGGAAAGGGAGCAGGTACTACGCAAGGAATTTAGAGAGGAGATTTGCTATATCTACCAAGATATATTGAATAATGAACAAGCTGGCCGACAATTCCGTGAATTCTGGCAGGTGGGTGAAGATTATCAATTGTGAGGAGGAAAATATGTCTGAGGTTAGTGGCGCCGAGATTGCTAGTAAGAAAAACTTGAGGCTTCTTATGGAAGGAAAGCTTCCCTGGGAGGATGTGAAACGAATGTGCCGCATATCTCCTAAGGAAGAGGACCGGTTCTGGAAGTATATAGACATCCTGCAGGAGAAGGTACCCTGGAAAGAAAAGATATTGCTCCGCATATCCGACCAGCTCTATATTGTGGCCAAGGATGGTAAAAGGATGGTGAAGTGTGAATGTGGGCATGAGTTCGGCGACTACCGCGTTAACTGGAAACTCAGTTCCTTGGTCTATGTAAGAAAGACCAGAGAAGAGATGGATGAAATATACAGCATTGAGATACCTTACCCCGAAGTGGGCTTGGCGGAGATAAGGGAATATTATTGTCCAGGGTGTCTGGCTCAGCTCAATGTGGAAATTGCTCCTCCAGGATATCCTCCCCTATTCGAAATGCTTCCAGATCTTGACGCCTTTTATCGACAATGGCTGGGAAAGCCTTTGCCTGACGAGCATCATGACTGGTTTCAGGATAAGACATTGGAGGAGATGTCAGGATGGACCACTTAGCCGTGGGGAATCCCAACCTAAAGCTAAGATAGTCATGTGAATTAGGAGGTCGGCTAATGGTGGAACACAAACAAAAGCGGTTCTTAGTTGCGTTAGATGCCGGAGGTACAATGACTGATACTTTTCTTATAGATGAAAAGGGCCAGTTTAATCTAGGAAAGGCGCTAACTAACCGCGAGGACGAATTTGAGAGCTATCTAGCCTCTGTTGCTGACGCCGCTAGTTTTAGACAAATTAGCAGCCGTGAAGTGCATGAGCGAGCGGTCTCAATTGTCTACACCGGTACATCAATGCTTAACATTCTACACACCCGTAATGGAATGAAGGTGGGATTATTGGTGACCAAAGGGCATGAGCATATAGCGCACTTGGAGAGGGGACTGACGTGGTTAGGACTGTCGTACGAGGATACAATGCATTATGTTCTGCACGAACATACACCGCCAATGGTTGATATCAATCTTATTAAGGGGGTGGTTGAGCGCATAAAGGGCCCTACCTACTACGTTGGATGCCATCTCCCTCCCGAAGCAGCAGTTGTACCCCTCTCCGAGGACGATGTTAGGAAAGGTACAGAGGAACTTCTAGATGCAGGCGTGGAGGTAATTGGGATTCTGTTCCTTCACTCGTACGCCAACCCAGAGCATGAACGAAGAGCGGCAGAGATTGCCCGTGAGGTAGTATTGCGCCGGGGCTTGGAGGTGCCGGTGATAACCTCCAACGAGATATGTACGGTCTCCTTTGAATCCCAAAGGTGTAAAAGCCTTTTGTTTCAGTGTTATGCTGCGCAGCCAGTATCCAAACAGCTGACCAGAGTTGAGGAAGTAGCAAAGAGGGAAGGGTACCGATATGAGCTCCAAACCTTGCTTTCCTACGGAGCTACAGCGACAGTTCACTATCCTCGGCTATATGAGACCATCGTTTCAGGGCCGACTGGAGGCTTGCTCGGCGCCAAGGCTTTATTAGGAAATATCATAGGGCGTAAAAACATCATCTGCACCGATCTGGGTGGTACTTCCTTCGATGTAGGGATAATAGCTATGGGCGAGATGCCTATAGAGCCAGAGCCTGCGTTTGCAGGCCATAAATTGAATCTGCCGATGCTATCTATCGATTCCGTCGGTGCCGGTACAGGAAGTGTAGTCCACGTGGATGAGCAATTGAAAAGGATTACCCTCGGCCCCGAGAGTGCTGGAGCTCTTATTGGTACCTGCTACCAATATCCAGACATTACCGTCGGTGACATAGATCTGGTATTGGGATATTTAAACCCTGGTTATTTTCTGGGCGGCTCGGTGAAGCTTAATAAAGAGCCAGCCCTGAAGGCATTGGATGAACGTTTGGCAAAGCCCTTAGGAGCTGATGTCTACGAGATATCGAGCAAGGTTCTGGACTTGCTGCATAGTCAGTTACGGGATGCCGTTACTAGCAGATTGTTAGCGAAAGGATATAGTCCTGCTGAGTACACCCTGATTGCCTATGGAGGTAGCGGTCCACTGCATATGTGGGGGCTGGCAGAAGGCCTCCAACTTGCTGCTATGGTTACTGTTCCCTGGGCAGCAGCCTTTTCTGCCTATGGGGTTGCTGCAGCTGACTATTTCCATCGCTACCAGAAGAGTGTAGTGAGCGTTATTCCCCCTGGGATGCCTGACGAGTTCAAAATGTGGCAGGCCGAACCTCTAAATCAGGCGTGGCAGGAGCTTGAGCAGAAAGCCTACGAGGAACTCGGGCGGGAGGGGTTCTCTCCGGAAGGAATTAGTTTTAAGTATTTCATCCACGCCAGATACCTGGGGCAGATGGTTAGCTGGGAAGCGCCTGTTGAAATCGGAAGGGTCAAGGTGGCCCAAGATTTAGATGGGTTGATTGCTAGCTTCGAAAAGACCTATACTTCTATTTATCCGATCGCAGTGACCATGCCCGAAGCGGGGCATGCCATCACCGCGGTTGGCCTGGAGGCCCGTGTGGAAAGAATAAAACCTCGGGTGCCCAAGTATCCTCTTGAGGCCAAGCACCCGCCAAAGAGCGCCCATAAAGGGCAAAGGGATGTGTACCACAGAAGTTGGACGAAATTCGATCTTTGGGAGATGGATTTGCTTGAGGCGGGCAACCGCGTGGAGGGCCCGGCCATAATTGAACACCCGATGACAACACTCGTCATCCCTCCTGAGAAGTGTATAGAGCTAGACGAATATCGAATCATATGGTACAGGGACAAACACTGAGGCGGATAGGGAAGTACTGAAGGAGGAGCAAAGATGGCGCTGGAAAAGGAGCAGCTGATAAGACTCTATACCAACCTAGTGCGCGCCCGAAAGCTGGATGAGGCTTGTGTCAGAGATTTCTCTGAAGGCAGGATATCGGGCTTTTTCCACAGCGGGCAGGGCGAGGAAGCGGTCGCTGTGGGCGCATGCACCTTCCTAAATAAAGACGACTACATATATGCCGATTTCCGTGGTCATGGCGCTGCTCATGCCGTAGCGAAGGGGATACAGCCAAGGAGGATTCTGGCTGAGCATTATGGCAAAGCCACGGGTATGTGCAACGGCCTCTCCGGCTTTCATGTTTCGGATCCAGACGTCGGTGTATTTGGAATCAGCTTCACCATCGGCTCTGCCTTCCCTGTCTCTCTGGGATGGGGCTTGGCTGCTAAGAAGAGGGGCAGGGGACAGGTAGCGGTCTGCTTCTTTGGCGATGGCAGCTCCAATCGAGGAACCTTTCACGAAGCTATGAACCTGGCAGCTCTATGGAAGCTCCCCATAGTATGGGTCTGCGTGAACAACCTCTATGCTGAGTTCATGCCTGTAAGGGATGCATACCCTAAGGAGAATATAGCTGACCTGGCGGCAGGCTATAGCGTGCCTGGATTGGTGGTCGATGGGCAAGATGTAGTTGCCGTCCATGAGGCAGTTCAGGCTGCTGTGGAAAGGGCAAGGGCTGGAGAGGGGCCCTCGCTGCTGGAGTGTAAGACCTATCGCTACCGCTCTCATTCCGAGGGGATATTCGATTTTTGCCATGCCGACCCGCGTCCCGCGGAAGAGATTGAGGCTTGGAAAAAACGGGACCCTATCAAACTCTTTGCGGAAAGACTGCTAAAGCAGGGCACACTAACCCAGGCCGATATTGAGCGAATCGACAAAGAGGTTACGGCCGAGGTAGAGGAGGCAGAGCTCTTCGCTATGGAGAGCCCGGTACCCGATCCGGCTATCTTGGAAAAGGCTCTCTACGCAGACTAGAAAGGCAGTGCTAGAGATGAGACAGCTTATGTTCTTCCAAGCTCTAAATGAGGCTTTAGAAGAGGAGATGCAGCGGGACGAAACGGTTCTTATTATCGGTGAAGACGTTCAGGGTGGTGGTCTCATGGTTACAGGGGGTCTCTTGCAGAAATTTGGACCTGAACGAGTGATGGACACACCCCTGAGCGAAACCGCCATCGCTGGTGCTGCTGTTGGCGCGGCAATGGCTGGCTATCGGCCCATCGCTGATATGATGCTTGCTGACTTCATGTACGTATGTGCCGACGAGATCCTGCTCAAAGCAGCCAAGTGGCGTTTTATGCATGGCGGAAAACCGAACATACCTGTCGTCTTTTTGGCCAACATAGGTGGCTATGCCAAGGTCGGCTGTGAGCACTCGCAATGCCCGGAATCCATAATATTACATACCCCGGGATTGAAGCTCGCCGTACCCTCAACACCCTACGATGGTAAGGGTTTACTGAAGACGGCGATCAGAGATAACAATCCTGTGGTATTCTTCTATCATAAACAGCTCCTTCCCGCTATGTGTGACGTGCCTGACAAGGAATATACGATACCTTTCGGTGTGGCTGATGTCAAAAGGGAGGGTGGGGACGTTACTGTTATTGCCACTTCCTATATGGTGCAACTCGCGTTGGAGGTGGCGAGAGAGCTTGAGGGAAGTGTCAGCATTGAGGTGGTTGACCCAAGAACCCTAGAGCCCCTTGATATCGACACTATCATCAACTCAGTAAGAAAGACAGGTAGGGTAGTGATCGTTGATGAAGATACAACACGGTGCGGTGTCAGCGCCGAGATTGGGATGCAGATCATGGAGAAGGCCTTTAATTCTTTGCGTGCGCCAATCCAGCGGATTGGCGCAGCAAACCTCCCTATCGCCGCAGGATATATGGAGGAGTGCATTCTTCCCCAGCCCAAGGACATAGTCGAGGCCATAGAAGCAGCCATCGGCTGGGTGCCAACGAGGTGAAAGAAGAAAAATAGCAAGCTAGAGCAGCAACGTAGAGAGCTGTTGTGCACTGAGGCATTAGATTAACAATTAGTTGGAATGTGTTCCGGAATCAGATCCCTATAGAGCTCCTGGCTAATCAACCACAACCAAGGCTGACACTTGGTATCCCCTCTGTGGAGCGGAGGATTTCACAGCTGCAATAAACCCTTCCTTTCTTGCCTAGAAAGAGCAGAGCGGGCGATACAACCTGCTCCGTGCTTTTTCCCCTATTCTCCGGCTAACGATAAACCAAAGGTTTTCCTAGACGGATTTATTAGGGACGGGGTACTTAAGCTTCTCAACTCAAGTGCTTCACACCGAATGAGTTTGTATCTTATTGACAGGTGCCAATACTAGTGGTATAAGACGCTCACCACGCACTAAACAGTATTTTTTCATATTACCCAGGAGGTGAAGAGAGGTGGAGCATAAGCCGACAATGTCCAGCAATTGAATCATATATAGGGAGGACAAGGAATGTACGGCTGGGCAGGTAAGATCCTAAGAGTAGATTTAACCAACAAAACCATAACTGAGGAATTGACGATACCTAAATATGAGAAATTCATCGGGGGATCGGGTATAGGGTACAAGGTCATGTGGGATGACGTGCCACACGAGGCTGACGCGTTTGATTCTGAAAATAGAATTGTGTTCTCTACGGGACCGTTGGTTGGGACTGAGGTGCCGGGGGCAACAAGAACGATTGTAACATCGAAGAGCCCACAGGTATACGAAGACCGTGTACCGGAAAAATCGCTGACTACTTCTAGTGCTATGGGTGGGCCTTTTGGACCCGAGCTGAAATATGCTGGATACGATGCTGTGATTGTCTATGGTAAATCCGCCGAACCAGTGTATCTCTGGATACACGACGGGCAGGTAGAATTAATGGACGCTGGCAAGTTGTGGGGACTGGACGCCTATGAGACACCGAAAAAGATAAGGGAGGAGCTACAAGATGGCTCAGTCCAGGTAGCAGCAACGGGGCAGGCAGGGGAAAACCTGGTTCGAATAGCATGCATCGTCAGCCGCGGACGCGGCGACCATGCGGCGGCTCAGGGTGGGTTTGGCGCTGTCATGGGTTCTAAGAAGTTGAAAGCCATCGCAGTAAGGGGTACACAAGGAATAGCAGCATTGAGCATAGCCAAACCTAAGGAATTCAGGGAAGTAACTAGCGAGGCTCTCCGGTTGCTGACGCCTTTGGCTTGTAATCCTAACTCCATGTTTTGGAATCCCGGCGTTGATCCACACTCTGCCTCTCACTTCGGGCACTGGCAGAAGGCAGATATCGGTAAATATATGAGCCCGGAGCTAAGAATACATAGCCTGGGCAGGACTGGAGATTGTCCGCTCGCATGCTATAATCAGTACGACGTTCCGGGTATCGGCAGCGGTGCTGTAATGTGTTCGAAGTACAATGCTGGGATTCTCGGCGTCGGTAGTATCGACGGTTTCAGGGCGAAGGACTTTGGCGATAGATACTGTATAAGTGTGCTCGATTTGCACCTCATGATTCCATGGCTCAGGAGCCTCTTACAAAAGGGAATCATAACGGAAGAGGAGACAGGGATACCTTTCTCGGCTGATCCCGGCGAGGAATTTGTCCGCGCCTTGTTTGACAAGATCACTTTTAGGGATGGTTTCGGTGATATACTGGCCGAAGGGACGGTAAGGGCTGCCAAGAAGCTTGGAATTTACGATGCCCTGTGTAAAGAAGAGCTGGCTGAATTCCTAGCTATTCCAGCGGAGTTGCTTAGTTCTTGGTGTTCATACGGAGGGCATGGTTTCTGCGGAGAATGTGATCCTCGTAACTGGGTAGTACCGGGAGTGTTCAACGCTGCACATCACAGGCAACCCCCTCTCACTAGCTATGCAGTGCTTGCATACTGGTCCTCGTTGCCTTTCGACCAGCAAAAAGCAATAGCCGCAAAAGTATATGGCTCAGAAGAGGCTATTCATCCCAGAGGGGAGCCTAAATATAGCCAGGCCGAGGCTAGGGCGGCAGCAATCGAGGCTCGACACTATTGCATAAAGGATGCACTGACACTTTGTGCCTGGAGTTGGCCCATGTACGTCAGCCCCTACGCGGATAGGACACCACCTTACATAGGCGATACTTCCCTTGAGAGCAGACTGTTATCAGCCGCCACGGGCAAAAACACCACTGAAGAGGATCTGAATAAAGCGGGCGAGAGAATCTACAGTCTGATGAGGGCGGTTATGGTGAGAGAAATGGGCACTAGGCACATGCACCGTGACCACGATTTGCTCCCGGATCACTTCTTCGAGAACTCCAGCCCAAATAGTGGTGCTCCACCGCTGGATAGAGAGAAGTTTGATTACCTGATGAGTAAATATTATAAGCTAATGGGCTGGGACAAAGATGGTTTACCGACTAGGTCGAAGCTAGAAGAGATGGATCTTAGGGATGTAGCTGATGACCTAGAAAAGTGCGACTTACTGGGAGAAGGGCGGGAGTAAGAATAGTATCGGGGTCGTTGCGCACATTAAGGCGAACCTTTGGTCGGCTTTTTTCTTCAAAAATCGTCATAATCAACCCAAGGAGGTAACAAAGCAAATGGAGAAATGGATTTTTGTCGGTGAATTTAACTGTACTGACCCGGCAAGAGAAGAGGAGTTTAACCACTGGCATAAAACTGTTCACGTACAGGATGTTCTGGAAACACCGGGCATATTAAGAGCAACCCGATATGAAATTAACGAACCACTTGAAGGGCATGGGAAATACCTGGCGATTTATGAAGTAGAGACTGAAGACATTCAGCAGACTTCATTAAAATTGGGGGAGATTATGACTACGGCATGGGAAGAGGGTCATTGGTCTGAGCTTTTAACTCTGGTACATGTAGCGTTCTATAGACAGATGGGTCCACCTATAGAGAGCAAGTAAGTAGAAGCTTCTCTCCCAGCACACCGCATTCTTGATGCAATAACCAATACTCCCTGTCCCTTCGTTTATGATATTGATAGAAGGGGTAAACTTAAAGCAATCTCACTGCCTTGATTCGCACTATATTCATAGTCCCTAAATCCTCATACCAACCACAACTGTGGTCACGGATTGGTCACATAATATATCAAGATGTGTATAATGCATAAAATTTATTAGAGAACAATTTAGCCTTCCTTTTTGTTGACTAAGTCCCTAATTACTCTGTAGCCTTACACAGAAAAAGGCCCGCACGTTCTCGCGTGTGGGCCTTGGTTTTCGGAGATTGATATGATTACGACCCTTAGTGCACCTATGTTTCCGCCGCTCCAGCTACCTGTCCCAGCGCCCTCCTCATCGCCTCATACGAAACACCATACTCCCTTGCAGCCTGACGTAAACTCGTGGTCTTACATCTCTCCGTAAGCGCAGGCCATTCGGAAAAATGAACCTTCCCTGTCCATATGAAAGAGAGCTTGCTGGGAGCCTCAACTGGGAAGAATCCTGAAAAAAGATATTGCATGTGGCCTCGAACCCCATCGGGGTCGCTCCTGTTTAAGAGCGACCTCAGGGGTGCCTCTTTCACATTTCAGGACAATATTCCCGTGACCACAAACACCATGGTTCCAGACCTATATCGTGGCATACATGGCATCGTGCGTCACTTTCAATAGGGCACTATGCTTTTGAAATGATCAATGGTGTGGACTTTTTATGATCGGAAGATTACAATCCCATATACATATATTGGGAGGTGTGGGCAATGAGGTTTGCGTCTTCGCTCAAATTGGTTTCGATAATTCTTTTGGCTATTTTCTTTGCTAGCTCTTTCCTTGTGCCGGCGGTTTTCGCGGATGATCCAGCAGGGTGTGGCTGGGAAAATGGAGTATACATATCTAAATCAAAAGGGGAGCGTAGTAAGGATTACTATCCCTTTGCTGGAGGAGGCTCGTGCTGCAATTGCGGTACAAAGCACTATGGCACGCTGCCGGGCAATTTCCCCAAGCAAGATGTTGAGGCGGTAACCTTCTTCCTGATTACCAGCAGATCAAGTAGCCTCTATACAAACGTCATAGTAGGTAACACCACTCTCGAACTGGTTCTTACCTCTCCTCCTCCGTCAGAGCAAGCTTATTCATCCAAGGCTATCAGCATGCCGGTCAAAGAAGGGATGGTGCTCCCCATAGACGTATCCTGGTACATCACCTTTGAGTTTGAGCCCGCCGTCAAGGATGTGGGACCGGGCTGGGAGTGGGAGCTAAGAGATGGTGACAACAATGTGCTGAGTGCGGTCTTGCTACACATGAGCGATGTCAAGCAAGAAGGTTTGCCGGGAACGGCGGAGACATACGGCTGTCAATACGATGAAAAAAGAGCGGGCTGGTATTCAGTTATGTTCGGTAACGTTGAAGAAGGTCCATCTCCTACTCCTACGCCTTCGCCTTCGCCTTCGCCTTCGCCTTCACCCTCCCCCTCTCTGTCACCTTCTCCAACCGCAACGCAACCTCCACACACGACGGAGATTTGCAATAACTCGCTTGATGACGACAATGACGGTAAGATCGACTGCCAAGACGCCGACTGTTATGGATTCTCAGGCTGCCGTGACGAGGACGATATCCCCCCTGACCAGGATAACTGCCCGGGGATTACCAACCCCAACCAGGAGGATAGCGATGGGGACGGTATCGGCGATGCCTGTGATAATTGCCCAAACGATGCCGCGAATGATGCTGACGGCGACGGGGTATGCGGCGATGTGGATAACTGCCCCGATGTAAGCAACGAAGATCAATTAGACTCAGATGGCGATGGCTTGGGTGATGCCTGCGAAACAGATACACCACCTTCAATAACTATTAGCAGAACTGTCACCAGAGCTGCTGGCAGCAACAGATACAATGTTACCCTTGATATCACGAACCAAGGCGGTATTATTGCCACCAACGTCGTTGTTTGGGAGTATCTCAACGATCTGCAGTTTGTGGGTGATCCGGCAGCCGAGGGGTTCACTGTCGAATATTACTTGACCAACCAAAGTGACTACGAGATAGCCCTAAGATTTGACGTGGGTGATCTCAGGCCGAATAGGGGCATACTATACCAATATCAAGTCGTGTCCATAATTGATGGGGATACCGTATGGTCCAAAAAAACGCCTCTTGTTCAATATATGGGATACAGCGACCACAGCACCCACAAGTCATGGTTCGGCAAGACGGGGTACAATTACGACCAACGCCCGACGGAACTAATACCGCCGGTATACGTGGATAACGAGCTAGATACATTGGGCGGGGACCCAAATCCACGTGTATCGGTAGGGCAAGTCGATCCCGCTACTGATATGCTGATTGTCTCCAGCCCGGGGGGACTCATAACTAAGTATGGTGCGGCTACAGCGTACAGAATACTGGGGGAGATGGCGCGAGCAGCAAGTGAACAAAACGGGATCCTCGGCTTTACGGAGCTGACATCCTCGGAATCCCAGTGGCTCTGGGATGTGGACAGTCAGATTGAGGAATGGGTAGAATTTGAGCTTAGGTGGAATGTGACGGACGATTCCGAATACTACCTCATGATCGTAGGGGATGATACGGTAATCCCATTTGCGTTGGTAGATGACCCAGTAATAGACTCTGGAACACCCGGGCAGCGAACGTCAAAACAGATTGATAATATACCTTCTGATTGGTGCCCTTCAGATACATACTATGGCGACATCAATGAGGACTGGTGGCTGGACCTCTGTGTCGGGAGGATAATCGCCTGGGAGGTAGACGACCTGATCAGGTTGATGAGTACTACCTCAATCGATGCGGGCAATAACGTCACAATTATAGCAGACTCAAACTTACATTCAGTATATGATCATCCAGATCATCCAGAATTGGTAGAGGAACTGAAAGAGGGGGACTTCTGGGATTTTGACGTCTGGTTTGGTCTCGTAGAAGGATATTTCAGTACAGGAGATGCGGCTGTCATAACAGCCCAGAATGCTGAGCACATAGATACAACGACTATTGGGCTACAAGACTTATTGGACGACGCGGTTTTGGTTTACGGCGGCCACGGTGATCATAATCAATTTCCGCTCTATGATCCCGGACTTGCCACCACAGTCGGCCATCGATTAAGGACCTTTGAAGTACCAGATAGCGTAGGGGCTGTCTTCATCGTATGTGCTTGCGCAACATCTCGGGCCATTGATGGCAAGCGGGTTGTCACCAATGATTATCAAGGTCTGCTCCCTGAGTGTGAAGTATGCGGCGAGGCGAAATGCTACAGCGACAATATTGGCCTCAAGCTCATAGATTCAGGCGCCTATGCCTATGTTGGAGCAACGATGATCGCTAAGATATGGGATGATGGAACGGGCTATGCTGGTCAATTCACCTCGGACCTGGTGCAAGAATGGGTTGACGAGGAGCAGACCTTGGGCATGGCGTTCAAGGAGAGCATGCGGAATCTCAGGGGTACCTCAGCTTTCGACAACAACTTCAAACGCACCTTCCTGGAGTTTACTCTGTATGGTAATCCCAAGTTCACGTTGGACCCTCTACCAGGTGCTGGCACTGCCAATGTTGTCGCTTCCTCCGGCGGAAGTCTGGCTCTATCCTATGGTAACCCCGAGATTAAGATAGACCTCGACTTTGCATATACCCAAACGCAAAAGCAGGGCAAATGGATTTTCAACACTACTGCTCCGGGCACGGTCAGCGTACTTTGGAAGTCGCCGCTTTCACCCGTAGTTCCAATGAATACATTCAAAGTTGATCTGCCCCCAGAGTCTGCAATCCAGGACATTCGCT
>SMTZ1_10009821_pt1 | contig 15138 bp, 13 predicted proteins | sample DeeMarSWOR136_30_FD_25667 | JGI IMG/M metagenome (IMG submission 25667)
TATATGCCTCCTCCAGCTCCGTCTATGGTCTAAATGAGAACTATCCCTTTTCTACTCATGACAATGTCGATCATCCCATATCCATCTATGCGGCTACAAAGAAGTCGAATGAACTTATGGCGCATACTTATAGCCACCTTTATGGCTTGCCAACCACCGGACTCCGATTATTTACTGTATATGGCCCGTGGGGAAGACCCGACATGGCGATTTTTATCTTTACAAAGGCGATTCTTGAAGAAAGACCTATCGATATCTATAATAATGGAGAGATGAAAAGGGATTTCACATATATAGATGATATTATAACAGGTATTATCAAGGTCCTTGATACTCCTCCGAAGGGCAACCCCGGATGGAGCGGGAGGCATCCCGATCCATCCTGCTCGCCAGCACCTTACAGGATATATAACATAGGCAGAAATTCTCCTGTTAGCCTGATGGATTTTATTGATGCCATAGAAAGATCTCTGGGAAAGATGGCGAAAAGGAATTATTTGCCTATGCAGCCCGGGGATGTCCCTACAACATGGGCGGATGTGGATGACCTGGTAAGGGATCTGGACTATTCCCCTAGTATTCAGATAAGCGAAGGAGTGGAGAGGTTCGTAAAATGGTATACGGAATATTTCAGGATTAAATGGCTGTGATACTGGATGCTAGATGTTGGATATTGGATAAAAAATTTTTATAATCCAGTATCGAGTATCCAGTATCTGATTATCTTGGGCAATATAATATTATTTACACTAAATTGAACCATTAGAGTGGTGCCTAACTGAAGATCAAGTCATTCAAGCAAGGGGATGATATGAAATCTAAAAAGAATATCCTATGTATAGGAGCCGGTTATGTTGGCGGGCCGACGATGGCCATGATTGCCAGCAAATGCCCTCAATACAAGGTTACAGTGGTGGATATTAACGAAAAAAGGATTCGGGAATGGGAGAGCGAGGATCTCCCCATATATGAACCGGGCCTGTATGATCTGGTTAAAAAGACGCGAGGAAAGAATCTATTTTTCTCAACCGAGATTGAGAAGGAAATCAATAGATCGGATATCATATTCGTCTCTGTAAATACCCCAACAAAGAGTTATGGTCAAGGAGCGGGCAGGGCTGCTGACCTGCAATATTGGGAAAGGACTGCCAGACAGATACTGGCCAATTCAGCCATGGGAAAGATTGTTGTAGAAAAATCCACCCTTCCTGTCAGGACAGCTGAAGCCATGGAGAGGATACTCAATCTAAATCATGGAAAGACAGGATTTGAGGTGATTTCTAACCCGGAATTCCTCTCTGAGGGAACGGCCATAAGGGATCTTGAAAGACCGGATAGGGTAATTATCGGATCAAGAGAGACAGAGAGCGGGATAAAGGCCAGAAAAGAAATAGTAGAGATATACGCAAACTGGGTTCCTCGTGAAAGGATAATAGAATCCAACGTATGGAGCGCGGAGCTCTCAAAACTGACCGCCAACGCCTTTTTGGCACAGAGGATCTCCTCTATAAATTCCATCTCCGCGCTGTGTGAAAAGACTGAGGCGGACATTGATGAAGTGGCCTATGCCATTGGGACTGATTCACGAATCGGAAATAAGTTTATAAAGGCGAGCGTAGGATTCGGCGGTTCATGTTTTAAAAAGGATATCTTAAATCTTGTATATATATGCCAGAATTACGGGCTGAATGAGGTGGCCGATTACTGGGAATCCGTTATTAAGATAAATGAATGGCAGGAGGCAAGGTTCGTAAAAAATATGCTCGTCAGCATGTTTAATACGGTGGCAGGGAAAAAGATAGCTATTTTTGGCTTTTCATTTAAGGCGAACACGAATGATACGCGTGAATCGCCGGCCATATATGTAGCCAGGTCATTACTGGAAGAAAAGGCCATGGTCATTATATCTGATCCCAGGGCATTGGAAAATGCGAAAAAGGATCTTGAATCTTTTAAAGACAGAGTGAATTTTGAGGAAGATCCATACAGGGCAGCGGATGGAAGCCATGGGATAGCTGTCCTGACCGAATGGGATCTCTATCGGGATCTGGACTATGAACGCATACTTAGGTCCATGGCAACGCCGGCCTTTATCTTTGATGGCCGGAACATACTTGAACACAGGAGGCTTTTTGAGATGGGTTTCAACGTCCTTGCAGTGGGGAAATCGCCCCTCAAGCATTTTTAAGGATATTATTCTGGACTACTTAATAAGACCAGGATATTGACGTGGCATTGTTGATTTTGTTAGAGATAGATGTCTTGTATTCATTATAACATCCTTCGAATGAATCCTGGTTTATGTTTCACGGTTGCGGTTTTGCTACTTGAATCTGTATTATGGTGAATGCGATAGATAAGGAGCAATATTTATATGAGCAGGCTACAGATGTCCGGCATCAGTCCCTTTTCAAGAGAATATCGAATATAGAACAGGGAATTTTGAATTACGAAGTTTAGACTCTTTCAATATTCGATATTCTGGAATCGATATTCTCTTTTTTAACTCTATGCGCCATGCGCTCTGCGATATGTCAATCATGTTGGCCAGGATAGTTATTTAGCTAATGCCTTCACTATCGTATAAGGTGTAACAGCCGGGATAATCGAGAACGGATTTAGAAATAAGTTAAAAAAGGAGAGGCACCCAGTTTGGAAATCACGACAATAAAGGGTTTTAAGGATATCCTGCCTGAGGAAGCGGCCGTATGGCAGAAAGTGGAATCAGAGGCCAGGGCTATCTTCAAAGTTTTTGGATTCAGGGAAATAAGAACCCCACTTTTGGAAAGTACAGAGTTGTTTATTCACAGCACAGGCCAGGAGACCGATATCGTTTCCAAGGAGATGTATAGTCTTACTGATAGCAAGGGCAGGGGGATTACGCTGAGGCCCGAGGCTACTCCCTCAGTGGTCAGGGCCTACATACAGCATAGACTTTATCAGGATAATCCTGTTCAGAAGCTATTTACAGTGGGCCCCATGTTCAGGCATGAGCGCCCTCAAAAGGGCAGGTTCCGGCAGTTTCATCAGATCAACGCGGAGATATTCGGTGATCCGGGGCCAAGGTCAGACGCGGATATAATTAACATAGCCATGCAGTTATTTATGTCTCTGGGGATGACGGACCTTACTCTAAATCTTAATTCCCTCGGGTGTCAGGCCTGCAGGGCCAGATTCAGGGAAGATCTCAGAAGCTATCTCGCTCAAATGTCTGATCCGCTGTGTCCGGACTGCCGAAGGAGGGCGAAGGCCAATCCCTTGAGGGTGTTTGATTGCAAGGTGGAAGGATGCAGGGATACGGTTTCCAACGCACCATCAATCCTTGATTATATCTGTGACGAATGTAAGGGACATTTTAACGGACTGCATGGATATCTCAAAGAACTGAATATATCGTTTATACTGAATAACAGGCTCATGCGCGGCCTGGATTACTATTCCAGGACAACCTTTGAGATCCAGACCCGGAGACTTGGGGCGCAGAATGCGGTTGCGGGTGGCGGACGTTATGACAAACTGGTGAAGCAGCTCGGCGGTCCCGACCTCCCTGGGATAGGCTTTGCCATCGGCATTGAAAGGCTCATAACCCTTCTGGACGGGATAGATGCCAAAGATAATGACAGTCCCGAACTTTTTATCGCATGGATCAGTGAAAAGGCGGAGGATAAGGTTTTCAAGTGGATCGATGAACTCAGGAGATCGGGAATCCGCGTAGAGGCGGAGTACGGATTAAAAGGCCTGAAGACACAGATGAAAAGGGCCGACCGTCTTGGTGCAAAGAGGACCCTTATCATTGGAGATGATGAACTTACCAGGGGAAGAGGAATCTTAAGGGATATGGAGACAAAAGAGCAGATGGAAGTGGATCTGGATAATCCGGTTGAACTGCTTAAAGAGATAATCGGAAGTCGGGCTTAATTAATTACGATAAGCAACATATAAATAGAGAAAGATATATGAAGATAGATACTTTAGCTGACTGGAAGAGAAGCCACGACTGCGGCAGCTTGAGGAGGGATGACGCGGGCAAGGATGCCCTGCTAATGGGCTGGGTCAGCAGCAGGCGGGATCTGGGTAATCTGATATTCATTGATCTCAGGGACAGGGGGGGCATCACCCAGATTGTCTTTGATCCTAAGGTGAATGAAGAGGCGCATAACAAGGCGCATATGTTAAGGAATGAGTGGGTAGTCGCGGTAAAGGGAAAGGTATCACCCAGGCTGGAAGGCCAGGAAAATCCGGACATGTTGACCGGGGTGATTGAACTGCAGGTGACGGAATTAAAGATCTTAAACAAGACAGATGTTCCACCATTTCAGGTAGACGGTGCGGTGGACGCGTCCGAGAACTTAAGGCTCAAGTACCGATATCTGGAGTTGAGGAGGAATAAGGTATTTCAGAACTTTAAAAGGAGGCATCTCATCGCAGCATGTATAAGAAGATACCTTGACGGTAATGGTTTTATAGAAGTTGAAACTCCTTTCCTCACAAAGAGTACACCGGAAGGGGCAAGGGACTATCTGGTTCCGAGCAGGGTGAACAAGGGCATGTTTTACGCGTTGCCGCAGTCGCCGCAGCTGTTTAAACAGATCCTGATGGTTGCCGGCTTTGATAAATATTATCAGATTGTAAGATGCTTTAGGGACGAGGACCTGAGGGCGGACCGCCAGCCGGAATTCACGCAGGTGGATCTGGAGATGTCTTTCACGGATGAAGAGGGCGTGATGAATATCTTCGAAGGGATGATGAAAGCCCTCTTCAAAGAGATCATGGGAAAAGATATTTCGACACCGATACCGTGCCTCGAATACAGAGAGGCGATGGATCGCTTCGGAACCGACAAACCGGATATGCGCTTTGGAATGGAACTAAGGGAGATCACCGATCTAGTAGCGGATTCGGAGTTTATGGTCTTTAAGAACACTATCAAGGATGGAGGCGTCGTAAAGGCGGTCAGGATTGAAAAAGGGACCAATTTTACGCGTAAGATCCTGGATGAGCTATCGCAATCTGTGAACAAGTGGGGCGCCAAAGGCCTTTTCTGGATCAAGATCACGGACGACGGCTGGCAATCCTCCATTAGCAAGTTTGTCGGGGATAAGAAGAAGGATTCTATTAACAAGAGGATGGGCGCCTTGACCGGTGATCTGATCCTGATAATCTCTGATAGACCGGAGATTGCCAACCGGGCGCTGGGGATGCTCAGACAGGATGTGGCCAGAAGGCTGGATATGATAAACAAGGATGAATACGCCTTTGTCTGGGTCACAAGATTTCCCCTGCTGGAGTATAACGAGACAGAGGGACGACTGGATGCGGTCCACCACCCTTTTACCTCTCCCCTGGAGGAAGATGTCCACCTGCTGAAGGATGATCCTGAGAAGGTCAGGGCCAGGTCCTATGATCTTGTACTGAACGGGATTGAAATAGGCGGCGGGAGCATAAGGATTCACAATATTTCTATGCAGGAAGAGATCTTCAATATCCTTGGTATATCAAAGGAAGAGGCCGATCGAAGATTCGGGTTCTTCCTAGAGGCCCTGAGATACGGGGCCCCTCCGCACGGAGGCATGGCGCTCGGGTTTGATCGTCTGGTGGCTGTTATGTCGGGCGTGGATTCCCTAAGGGATGTAATCGCGTTCCCAAAGACAACAAGCGCGATGTAATCGCGTTCCCAAAGACAACAAGCGCAACCTGCCTTTTGACCGACGCGCCTGCCAGGGTCGATAATGCCCAGCTTAGAGAACTGGCCATACAACTGCTTGAAAGAGATTAGAGTTACCATAAACCGAATCGATTCATGGTAACTCTAATTAAAAGGCTCTATTCCCATACCTTGAGTGTAAGATACAGCGTTGAACCCTCACGCTTTACCAGAAATAGGATTGTATCCCCGGCCTTATATTGTTCAATCTTTCGATTGAACTGTTTAATACTTTTTATCTGTTCCTTGTCCACTTCAATGATTATATCCCCGGACCTCTATCCAGCCTCGTAGGCGGCCGAATTAGCATCCACTCGAACAATTATCAGACCCTCTGTATCGGTTGAACCGTATCTTCTCGCAAGTTCAGGGGTCAACTCTTGAACGGACATGCCCAGAGACGGCCCTGATGGCGTCTCACGACCGGCAATCACAGGTTCCTCTTCTTCCGGAAACTCTTCCAGTTTTGCCTGGAGGGTCATCTTTTTGCCTTCTCTTAATATATCAACGTTAACTTTTTTCCCAACGGGTGTTGTCGAAACTATTAAAGGTAGGTCATTGGATTCGTTGATTTCTTTTCCGTCGAATGCGACTATCACATCGCCGCGTTTAAAACCGGCCTTTTCCGCCGGTCCGTCCTCTGTGACATCTGCGACCAATGCGCCCTTAATATCCTTCAGGTTGAGTGCATTCTTTAGATCATGGGTGATTGACTGGATCATAACTCCGAGCCATGCCCTGACCACTTTGCCTTTTTTAAGCTGCGGCAGGAGGTCCTTAGCAGTGTTGATGGGGATGGCAAAACCTATACCAATACTCCCTCCAGTCTGTGAAAAGATAGCAGTATTTATGCCGATTACCTCTCCCTGGGTGTTCAGAAGGGGACCCCCGCTGTTTCCGCGGTTAATGGATGCGTCTGTCTGTATGTAGTTATCATATGAACTGGTCCCGATCTGCCTGTATTTGGCGCTGACAATACCGGCCGTAACGGTATTTTCCAATCCATATGGATTCCCGATGGCCACCACCCAGTCACCAACCTCCAGCTTCTCCGAATCACCAAGGGTTAAAGGATCAAGGTCTTTCGCTCCGTCTATTTTTATCAGGGCGAGGTCGGTTTTGGCATCGCGGCCGATTATCTCGGCCTTAAATTCTCGCTTGTCAGAGAATATTACCTTTACTTCATCCGCTGATTCCACCATATGATTGTTTGTAAGGATATAACCTTCCTTGTCAATAATAAAGCCGGATCCCAGACTGGTTGTCCTGTAGTCGCCCCTCGGCATCCTGTCTCCGAAGAACCTTTCAAAAAAGTCACCGAAGGGATCATTATCTCCAAAAGGGCTTTGAAACGGCATCTGACCAAATGTTCTAGACTTTATGACCTGTGTAGTGCTGATGTTGACTACCGAAGGCTTTGCCTTTTTCGCGATATCCGAAAAGGATAATGGTGGCGCCGCGGCGCTGGTCTCTGAGACATGACCGGTCAGCGCGAATACAGTGAAAAAGCTTGTCACACAAAACAAGATCAAAACTCCAATAATCTTATTTCTATAGCTGATGTTTTTGATATTCATAACTCTCTCCTTTATATGTTTTTATTTTATTTGCCCAGTTGTCCTATTGACCCGAAATATAATCATTCCTTAACAGATAACAACTACCGCCCATTCTCTTCGCACTGTTTTAATTATAGTGAACGCATTAAATGATTATCCTGCACGTCGTGATTACCGGACATCAGTATCCTGCTCATATAAATACTGTTATTTATATATTGTTTTCACTATTATTAGACAGGTGTTCCTTAAAAAGGTTCCGAAAATATTGTCTCCCAAAATTAGACAGTTCTGTTTGGGTTTATTCTGGCGATATCACCCGTATTCGGATTTGAGCCTGTCCCTGGTATCCCTCCGGCAGATCAGAGGCGGGCGTCCTGAGCTTCCCCATATCCTTTATCTTTTCGAGGAAAGGATGATAGTTGACAGCCGGGATCTCCAAATGGATATATTCAGGCTCAGCTATACCGTCCTTGTACTCCTTTGATATAACCCTCCCTTCATACAGAGATATCGCATCGATTATATCGGAGATCTGGTAAGCACTCGTTTCCATGCCTGTTTCTTGGTCCTGTTCAGCATTAAACTCGAATTCAGGCGTATCCAGGGGCATCTCAGCGCCCTTGCCTGATGCGATCAATCTTAGATTTTCAGAAGGTAATGGTACGGGCATCGGTTTTGTCCCTAACAGCAGGGTCAATTGAATAACGCCCGTCTTCTTTATAGCCCGGGTCATTGAACCAGTCATATCCCCTCGGGTTTCTTTCAATCCTCTTTCCTTCTCCATTACCAATCCCGTTGTATCTTTCACAGGTGGGGCGACCATGACCTGGCTTTCAGGTTGAATCATTATGAAGATCATGAAGATAATTACAGCGGTTAAGCCCAAGGCAAGCAACTCCATAGGGACTCTGCTCCATGAGGGGAAAAAGGAAAAAGATCCTGTTTTGCCTTCCAAGGGATCATCTTCTATCATTTCATGGATCTTATTCAGAAGATCCTCCGGGGCCTGGAAGGAGCCCATGGATCCTAATTCTTTGACCATGGTCTTGAGAGAGGTGTATTCGTAATTGCAGTCTCCGCAACCTTTTAGATGTTTTTCGATAAGGATCCCGGTTGGTTTATCAATAATCTGATCAATATATTCCGAAAGGAGTTTCTTTACCTGATCACATTCCATATTAGATTATCCTCCCCAATCTTTCTTTTAGTGAATGCCTTGCTCTTGAGAGCCTGGATTTGAGGGTGCCAAGCCTGTATCCGGTTATACGATTAATCTCTTCATAGGAAAGCCCCTCAATATCACGTAAGATGATTACTTCCTTTTGCCAGGCGGGCAAGGAATCAATCGCGTTCTGAACCAGCCTTATCCTCTCAATTTTTTCAAGTTCAGTTATAGGATTTTTCCCTTCATATGCGTTTTCCAGTACCTGATAATCTTCATCGCGGTTATCTATATTATCCATATAGCCGATCTTTTTCTTGTTCATGACTTTCATAGATTTCAATCTGCTCCTGCAGGTGTTGAGCGTGATTCGGTAAAGCCATGTATAAAAAGAGGATTCAAGCCTGAATTTCATCAAGGATCTATATACCTTTAAAAAGACATCCTGCGTGCAGTCTTCAGCTTCATGAAAATTACCCGTAAAACGGTAACAGAGGCTGAAGATGCGGTCTTTATACCTCAATACAATCTCATCAAATGCGATCATGTCGCCTGATTGAAAGGCCTTAACAAGATCACCGTCGTCCCTGATCGATTTTGTAGCCTCTTTATCCATCTATTTAGACATTTTTTTTATAAAAATGTTCCAAAAATATACAACTCAGTTATTTAATTTATAGGCCTTTAAGCTAAAAATTGACAATTCTTAACCAATGGCATGTTGTTTATCATTTTCAGAAAATATATCTCATTTCAGGCAATTATGGACGGGTGTTGAAACCCGGTTAGGCAGCGTTATCTGTATAGATTGATCTCATTACGTAAATTCATGGCTGCATTTCTTGCCGCAGCGGAAAAATCCCTTTCCGGGCTAGCGTATATGATACTGCGGGAGGAATTGATGATCATCCCTGCTCTATTATGATCCATGCCGTTCCTGACTGCCTCCTCAATATCTCCTCCCTGTGCGCCGATTCCGGGGACAAGGAAGGGTATATCCCTGGTGATTGAGCGGATTTCCTTCAATTCCCGCGGGTATGTTGCTCCGACGACAAGGAGCACATTCCCATTGTAATTCCATTCTTCCGAGGCCTTACGGGCGATAATCCTGTAAATCTTTTTCCCGTTTGATTCAAGATCCTGAATGTCTGCCGCACCAGGATTTGATGTCCGGCAGAGGATAATAATGCCTTTATCTTTATGCTTAAGGAATGGATCAAGCGTATCTCCCCCCATATAAGGGTTTACCGTCACGGCATCGGCATTGTATCGTTCAAACGCCTCTTTAGCATACATGCTGGCAGTCGATGCGATATCCCCGCGTTTGGCGTCGAGGATAACGGGTATTTCCGGATATCTTGTGTGTATATAATCTATTGTCGCTTCCAGCTGCTTTTCCGCCTTTGATGCGGAATAAAAGGCGATCTGAGGCTTATAAGCGCAGACGAGATCGCATGTCGAATCGACAATGGCCTTATTGAATTCCAGGAGAGGTTCATCCATTTTCCTGAAGTGCCTGGGAATTTTTTTCAGGTCCGGATCAAGCCCAACACATAGGAGGGTATCTTTATGCTCCCACGCTGACTTTATCGCTTGTATAAAATTCATCATTTACCCCTTTATTTCTTGGCCTTCATTTCTGCCAGCTCCTTCTTGAGTTTTTCATTTTCTATGGTAAGGTCTTTTACCCTTGCGCTGAGTTCTCCTGCCTTCTGCTGAGCTGAACGAAGTTTTTCAAGGATTTTAGTGTCTATCTTTGAGTCCTCCAAGGCCTTATCGTATCCAGCCAGTTTCGACTTTGCCTGTTCAAGCTCAGCCTTTGCCTGTTGGAGTTCGGCGACAGTCTTTTCATGCTTATCCTTGCTTACTCCACATCCGGAGATCATTAGGACGCCAACAAGGGTAACCGTTAATACAACTAATCTTCTAAATTTTATCACGGATTTCTCCTTTCTTTATTACCCTCTCCTCCATGATTCTTATCATTTCAGGAGGGATCTTAACGAGTTTCTGGTTTGAGTTCAGACAGGCATGTATGGTATGCCCGCTGACAAGCCTGATATTATTTTCCGATATAACCTCATAGTCAAAACGAAGACGAACCTTTCGGAGTTCGGTAATTGCCGTCTTAACCCTAATCAGTGAGTCATAGCCGACATTGGCGTGGTATTTAACCGAGGCCTCTGTAACGACAAGGGAGTATCCCTCGCTCTCCAATCGAGAATAGGGAAAGCCTAACTCGCGCATATATTCAGAGCGCCCGATCTCAAAAAAAGTAAGGTAATTACCGTAATATACAACTCCCATACGGTCCGTGTCTTTATATCTTATCCGGATATCTGTTGTATGCCAATCCTTTTCCATGACGATCTAAGTCCTCATCTTTCTGTGCAATTATAGATTGCTGTCATTCAACATTCAATGCATTGACTTAATTATTAGGCCTTTTCTAAAAATAATTTCATTATAATAATAAAATGATAATAAATTGTATTGATAATCTTGTCAAAATATTGGCTCCATTGAGTGGCAGAAATCAGAGTGATTTTATATCTTACGTATAGTTCTCAAAAAGTTAAATTAATGATTATTTTTCTTGACAATTCTATATAATTAAGAAATAAAAACAAATTTATTTTTTTAAAATCCATATAGAAAGGGTGTGATAACCATGGTCTGTACAAGCGTAAAGGCAGGTATTGAATGTTTCTTCATGAATAAGGACGGGTGTCAGTTTAACGGGGGCGCCTGTCACCAGATTATTGAGCAGTGCGAAGGTTGCCAGAAGGTTATGGAGTTTCCCGCCGGCAAATATTGCGTAAGCTTTCCAGAGCCCGCCATGAAATGGCGACGCGGGAATTGCAATATGGCCACGCATGTGAAGGTCACAACGGTTAATACGAATGAAAAAATCAATCCGTTGAAGGCCTCAAAGCGCGGCATTCATTAGAATCAAGCTCCTAAATAATCCCTCAAATATATCGATACTCAAAAAAGGCCTCAAGTAGTGCCGGTTTATGAGAAAGGTGTACTCTGTCCATTGGATGTTGCGGCGCATATTCCGTAAGGATTGAATGCGGGCAGACCTTGTTGATCTTTTGCCGAATATTTAATATATTGGAATAACCTTCTAATGGATATTATGAGAGAGGGATATTTTTGAATTTGTCATTTCGAGGAATGGCAGCGACGAGAAATCTCAAAGATCCCTTGCTCTGCCCAGGACATGGATTATTCCCTACAGTCGATATGACAGAAAAGTCAAAATGACAGAGAATCAGTATTATTCTAATCTCTCATAGGTGCTAATTCTTCAAGGAGATAATTCCAATGGCTTATTCAGGAGGCAGAAGTCTTGTCCTGGCCGGTGATATCGGCGCGACCAAGACAAACCTCGGGCTTTTTTTTAAGGGTAAAAGGCGTCCTGTATCGAGGGTAATTGAGACATATCCCAGCAGCGAATCCTCCAATATTGAAGATATTATTGAAATTTTTATTAAGAGCCATTCATTACCAATAACAGGGGTTTGTCTTGGTGTTGCCGGTCCGGTGCAAAACGGCCGCTGCAAAACGACGAATCTCCCCTGGGACATCAATGAAAATAAAATAAAGAACCGTTTTGGATTCAGATATGTACGGTTGATGAATGATCTTACGGCGACGGCTCATATTATTCCGTACCTGAAAAGAGATGAATTGCTTGTCTTGAACAGGGCCAAGATCAGAGCACGGCGGAATATAGCCCTGATTGCGCCTGGGACAGGCCTGGGAGAGGCGCTGCTTGTTTTAAATAAAAAGGGAGAATACATATCTGTGCCTTCGGAAGGGGGACACGTGGACTTTCCATCAAAAAATGATACAGAGGTCGGGTTATGGCGATACCTCCGCAGGAGATACGGGCATGTTAGCATTGAAAGGATATTATCAGGTCCAGGGCTTTTAAATATTTATTCCTGGCTTAAGGATTCCGGCAGATATAAAGAACCTAATTGGCTCGCGAAAAAGATCAGAGAGATGGAACCGGCCAAGGCGATCACTGAATCGGCCTTGAATCGAAGGCAGCCGTTATGTAAAAAGACACTGGACATCTTTGTTTCTATCCTTGGCGCCGCTGCCGGCAACCTGGCACTTACCGGTATGACTACAGGGGGTGTCTATATCGGCGGCGGTATACCTCATAAGATTTTGCCAAAACTTAAGGGGGAGATCTTTATGGAGTCATTTACTAATAAGGGCAGGTTTAGAACTCTTATGGAAAAGATCCCTGTTTATGTGATACTTAACGACAAGGCCGCATTGCTTGGTGCGGCAGCGGCCGCCTTTGAATCTCGAGATATTTTGTATAGATAACCCATTAATTTTATTGAGACATTATCATGTAATTCTGTAGCTTTATTATACTCAGCCGGCACATTTAAAATTTATAAAAATACCAGAAAATCATATTATATTGAACGGAATAGAAAAGCTGCAATAATTATAAAATCAAATATAGGGATGTCCGGCAGTGGTCTTTTTTCAGAAGTGAAACTCTTTAAGAATTTGAATATCAAATAACGATTTCAGAATATCGAATATTGAAAGAGCTAAAATTCATAGTTCGAAATTCCCTGTTCGATATTCGATAATTATTTAGTGTTATTGCCTTTAAAAAGGAGGTCCCGAGGGGACATATTGAATCTATTCACTATGAGAGGGAGGGGCATTTACCGTGAAAAAAAAGATATTGGTTGCCGTTGATGGTTCTATATACTCAAGGAAGGCGATAGAGTATGTGGTCAAAATGGAATCGCTTATAAAAGATCTTAATTATACCCTTATGAACATACATCCTAAGATATCAGAATTTCTTGTTGAGGACTCGAGGATCGACGGTAAGGCGAGATCCATTTTAAAGGAGGTAACAGCCAGGAATCACGAAAATTCGATAAGGATCCTTAATAATACGAAATCCCTCATGACAAAATTGGGGGTAGACGAAAAACAGATTGAAACGGTCAGCCGACCGGTAGTCAAGGGCACGGCAAAGGCTATTATTGATTATGGCAGAAAGGGTCTTTATGACGCCATAGTAATGGGCCGGAGAGGGATTTCCCGGCTGGCCGAGGTCTTTATGGGTAGTGTAACAAATAGCGTACTTGAACACACAAGCGTCACTCCCGTCTGGGCTGTTGGCGGAGAGGTTAAATCCTTGAAGATAATGATTGCCGCGGACGGGTCTGAAAGCTCGCTTCGCGCGGTGGATCATGTAATCTTTATGCTTGGAGAAAATCCTGACATCCGGATTACTCTGCTGCATGTTATGCCAAGACTAAGGGATTATTGTGAGATCAGGTTTGAAGAGAAGGAAGATATGCTGGAGGAGGTGATAAATCAGAGCGATAAACAATGTATTGATGATTTCTACGCTCATGCTCAAAAGAAGGTCAAGGAAGCGGGATTAAAAAAGAGTCAGATAGATATTAAACAGGTCGTCAGCACTTTAAATATAGGGAAAAGCATAGTGAATGAAGTGAAAAAGGGAAACTTCGGCACTGTTGTTATCGGCAGAAGGGGAACTGAAGATTCCTTCTTTTTGGGAAGCGTCTCAAGATTTGTGCTTGCCAGTATTACTAGCAGGGCGGTTTGGCTTGTGCCTTAATCTTCAGACATGTTTGGGTTATAACGGACTTAATTATTTGATATTTTGGCTAAAGCGAACAAGGATGGCTGGCAGGGGGTCTCTCTTTTTTTAAGCGAAAGAATACGGTGCCCGAAATTTTGCATATCTCGTAGCAAAGGCGGGCGGATAACACTTTGCAGAGTGCATGATGTATAGGGCTAAAAAAGAGAATATCGAATATCGATTTCAGAATATCGAATATTGAAAGAGTCTAAACTTCATAAGTCGAAATTCCCTGTTCGATATTCAATATTCTTAAAACGTTTTACCTCTGAAAAGAGAGACCCCTTGCCGGAAATATATAGACTATAATTCAGCATGCCTGGTTGTCAAAATCATTAACTATGATGTCTTTTTGATGTATTGAAGGAGTTCAATCATATGGCAAAAGAATACTGGTCCATTACCGAGGTCGTGGATAGATTTCAGGTTGACCAAGATCTGATCGAGGAACTGGAGAAAGAAGAGATCATATGTTCCATATGCCCTGAAGGCCATAACATAAGACATTACTCTGCCCCTGATCTGGATAAAGTGCGTATCGCGAGGATCCTTATGGAGGATATGGATGTAAATCTGCCCGGAGTGGAGGTCATTCTCAGGATGAGGCAGAGCATGATAGAGATGAGAAAACAGTTTGATGCCATCCTGGAAGATATGGCGTTACAGATCAATGAGGCCTTCAGGCATAAAAACAAATAGAGATCAAAGCCTGATATTGCCCCTGGGATCCTCTTTATAGAATACATTCATTTTTTCAGCCGCATTAAAAATCTCTCTGTCATCCGTCTGGGGGACTTTGACGATCAGTTTCAACATCAGATCGCCCCTCTTCTTTGTCTTAAGATTAATCGCGCCCTTTCCCTTTAGTCTGAGGATCTGTCCGCTCTGGCTTTTAGGAGGGACCTTGACGTTTACTTTACCGTCGATTGTGGGGACCGATATAGTACCACCGATAATAGCCTCGGCGACAGTTATCGGGATTTCCATAAAAAGATCGTCTCCTTCTCTCTTTAGAAGGTTATGAGGCCTTACATGGATAATAAGA
>SMTZ1_10007864_pt1 | contig 15133 bp, 16 predicted proteins | sample DeeMarSWOR136_30_FD_25667 | JGI IMG/M metagenome (IMG submission 25667)
TCACTATAAAATAAAACTTACAAAAGATCCACATGAATATGAGGATTATCCTCTAATTAGAAGATTTTTGGCCGCAGTTCGAGGAGAAGAAAAACCACTAACCACCGCTCGAGAATCTCTTCAAAGTCATCTCATGGCTTTTGCAGCAGATCAATCCCTTAAAGAAGATAAAATTATTCATATAAAAAATTAAATTTTCATATTATCATGACACCATTTAAAAAATCTTCCAAAGTAAGAAAAAAACTAGGAAAAATTAATCGAAAAACTAAAGACTTGAATTATTCTTTGGAACCATTTGTCACAAAATGGTTAACAGAACATCCTCCAGAATTGAGTTTTGTCTTAAAACAACAAGAAATGAGTTTTGAATCATGGAAACAACAAGTCAAACAATTGATCTTTAAAAAGATACCAATTTTAGAACCACTTCCTCTTGATAAACAACATTTAAAAATACATGGTGAAATAAAGTCAAATGGAATTAATTTCATCCAATTTTCTTTAATGGCAATTCCAGGATTAAGGGTGCCTGGAATAATATGTATTCCTGAAAATGCTGAGCATAAAGCACCTGCCTGCATTTGTATACATGGGCATGGGCAAAATATATATAATACCGTTGGAATTAAAAAATCCAAAAATAGAGAATATTTTGGATATGAAATAGCAAAGTTAGGATTAGTAACATTATCTTTTGATTGGATTGGAAGTGGTATTAGGGAATCTTTTAAGAATAAATTTCTTTTTTTCCTCCAAGATGAAGGCCAAAGAACTAATTGGCTTCGTTTTATAGGATTGGATATGTTAGGTTTACGTATAACTGAAGTAAAATCATTAATAAATTATTTGGAAACTCTAGATGAAGTAGATCCTAAAAGAGTAGGAATAGTTGGTCATTCAGGAGGGGGAACAATTTCTTTATTTGCTACTTTTTTTGATGATAGAATTAAAGTATGTAGTACTTCTGGCTATCTAAGCACTTGGGATCAATCAATTCTAGCAATGTATCATTGTGGCTGTAATTATATAGCAGATCTAAGAAAATATCTTGAATTATATGATGTATATGCTTCTTTAGCACCTAAGCCTTTAGCAATTACGATAGGAAAAAAAGATAAGATCTTTCCCTACAGAGGGTCTGAAATATCAATTCCAATAATCAAAAAAGCGTACGAGGATAATAATAGTCCCGAAAATTTATTAATTCATATACAAGAAGAAGGTCATAAATTCAGTGGAGAAAAGATATATCCTTTTATATTAAAACATCTATAAATATTATTTTTTCAAAAGATTCAGGATTTAAAGCTTTTTAATTTTTTTTTGAATCAATTTTGTTTTGATTTAAAGGGATTCTCGAATCCTACTAATTTTATATACTAATTTTTAAGGTATAACCAGAATAAAATATAGATAAGTATTATAAGATGAATTTTCTTCATATTTATATTAAAGTGGTTAAAAAATAGTTATATGTTAAAAATAATTTAAAAAAAAATAGAATTTATAATTACTAACATGAGTTATGATTATTGTTTAAGATGTGGAAAAAAGTTAACAAATCCAATAAGTAAAGAAAGAGGATTTGGAAGTACATGTTTTAGGATTAAACAGTTGGAAGGAAAAAATACGTTTAATAAAGAACTCCTAAGAGAAATCAATTTTCTCAAATGTGAAATCAAAATGCTTAAAAAATTATATCATCAAATAAAAACAAATGGTGCTATATACCAACAAGATGCTATTGAAAAAATAAAAAGAGAAGAAATTGCTAAAATTGAAGATCCTATTTTGAGTAAATACAGGAATGCGTTCAAAGAATGCATTTCTGAATTAAAAGAAGTACTTAAAGAAAGAGCCATTAAAGTTGAGGAATCTTTAGATAGATTGCCGGATTTAATAAGGGAAGAATTTGATATGGCGGAAGCCTAATATTTTTGGATAATTCCACTCTAAAATATAAGAAGAATTTATAATATTCCTATTATTGAAATATTGTTTATTTTTTAGAAAAAGGTTCAAGGTCTATAGCTTCAAATATTTCATCTACTGCTTCAATTGTTCCTAAAAAATGCCATTCACCCTCATTAACGTTTTGCCCAGTTGCATACTTACTTGCCATATTATACAGCCTATTAAAATTTTCATAATGTAATGCAATTCTATTCTCCGCATAGTCTCTGGCACTCCAAGTTGTTATTAAAAATTGCCAATCACTACTTTCTAATAACAAGAGTTCTCTTGCCATTTGTTTAAGAATTTTTAGCAAATTAGGATCATATGAATCTTTATATTTTGCTATGATCTCTTCACTTTTTGCTTCACATTCATATATTCTCTCCCATGTCCAAGTTGTCCACTCATTTAACCACACCCAATGAGAGCTAGCTTGCCCCCATGATCCTTCAATCACAGAAACAACCTTATTAGGGGGATTATTTTCCAAATATATTCTTGTATTCGTTAATTCTACTTCTGGATCATCTTCTATCCATCGAAGAACTCTAGCTAACCACCAATTTCCCTCAAACCACCAATGGCCAAATAGTTCTGCGTCATATGGAGCCACAACAATTCCATTTTTTCCATTTTTATCTTTATACTCTCGTAAAATATCTTTGATAAGATTTAGATAATGTCCCGCATTCTCATCTAATTTGCTAGGCACATCATCTGGCCAATATAACATCTTTTTACCCAGATCTAGTTTAGCTTCAGTTACTTTCCAATACCTTAAGCCACCAGGATAATGTTTTTTGTGAAAATCAAGGTATTCAGCACAACCAGGATATCCATGTTCCCCACTCCATACAACTATCCCTGTTTTTTCATCTCTAGTAAAAAAACCTACTGGACCAGGAGTGGAAGGATCCGTAGATACTAAATAAGGTTCATATTGAGATTTTTCAAAAGAAGTTGGAATTTCTTCATATTGGGATTCAAATTGCTTCCAAAGTTCAGCAAGTAAAGGGAACCGAGCAGCATAAACCCCTTGCGATTTACCTCCTAAGAGTAAAGCGGTATCAATGAAAAAATATTTTAATCCATTTTTGGCAAGAAAATACTCTACACCAGGCCTATCGTATTCCTCATTAGTTATTGGATTTTTCCATCGATAGCCAGGACGATAAGCACATTCGGGTAACCAAGCACCTGTAGGGGCTCTCCCAAAATGATGTTTATAGTTATCAACTGCGGTTTTGAATTGAGCATGAATGGATGAATCTTTAGAAAGTAATGGTGCGTACCCATGAGTTGCTCCACAAGTGATAATATCTAAAAAACCCATATCTTGTAGGCTTTTAAATGCCCCCACAATGTCCTTATTATATCTATTTATAAAATTGTCTTTTACTCGAATATAAAATTCCTGCCACCAGTTTGTTAATTTAATTCTTCCTTCTTCATATTTATTTTCTGCAAAGTCCTTAAAATCATATAGAGCAGCATTATATTTTTCATCTAAATAACCTAAAAAACCTTCAGTAAATCTTGGATGGCGTAGCATTTCGCACAAAACGGGAGTAAGACCAATTGTAAGTTTTGGATGGTAGCCATCATCAACTAATTTATATAATTCTATAAGAAGGGGAACATATGTTTCGGCAGCGGCTTCATTAACCCAATCCATTCCATGAGGCCATATACCATGTCCTAAAACCCATGGGAGATGACTGTGCAAAACTAAACAGAACGAGCCCAATATTTCAGTCATAATATATAATTTTCTTTTTTGAAAGTATAATTAATCGAAATTTACTATAGTTATATAATTTTTTATTTCTTAAATAATAAAGAGAATCTTAATACTTTAAAAAACGTTAAAGTTATATATTCATATTTAGTTTTTATCATATATAATATCCAATAGAAAGATTAACGAGAATTTAAAAAAGTAGTTCTTAATGATTTATAATCCGGTTAAAAATCTGAATGAGCTGAAAAAGGACGGTCGAATAATTGGTAAAGCGAATTTTGTTTTTACTCCCGAAATTTCAAGTTCAATTGGTTCAATTCATGGAAGTTTATTTAAGCCCGGAGAATCAATTGTTATGGGAAGAGACTATCATAATGACAGCCGAATGTTAAAAAGAGCTTATACATCAGGTATGATGTCTACTGGGATTAATCTTTTAAACCTTTCAGATTGTACATTTCCATTATTACAATTTACAATAAGGAGATTTGGAGCTAGTGGGGGTTTTTACTTCTCAGGAGGACATTTATTTAGTGAAGATGTAGGAATTCGTTTCTTAGATGCGGGGGGTATTGAATTAGCTCAATCAGAACTCCAAAAAATAATCGATTCTTACAATAATTATCCTCGGGAAGTGCGAAGAGTTGATCCTAATGAAATAGGGCAAATAACATCAATACCTCAGACTTCAGATATCTATATTAAATCTCTTCAACAGTTTGTTGACAAAAAAAAAATCAAACACGCGAAATTAAAGATAGTAGTGGATTGTTCTTATGGTCCAACTGGAAAAATAACTCCTCTTTTAATGAATGATATAGGTATTGAGGTGATTGCCTTAAATACACACTACCGTGAAAGATCTTCAAGTCCAGTACCCAGCATTAATACTATACGAAATACGGCAGATATTGTAAAAGCCTCAAATAGCTATCTCGGTGTTTGTTTTGATGTAGATGGCTCAAGAATATTAATAATAGATGAGAATGGGTTAGAAATAAGTTTTGAAGATTTATTAATGCTCTTTATTACATTTGATAAAAGAATTCAAAAATCTAAGGGGAGTACAATTATTATTACCCCCTCAATCTCTCCTGTTGTAAATGAATTTATTGAAGATAATGATTTCCATATAAAACAGGTAGAAAATTACCCTGGGGAGATTTCAAGGCAGATACGGGAAGAAAGAGCAATTTTTGCTGCCGCTGATACATTGAAGTTTTATTTTAGTGAATATGCTCCCTTTTCTGATGGTAACTTCATTTTGCTCAAGATTCTTGAAATTATGACTACTCAAGATGATCTACTTAGTTCTTTAACTAGAGGATTTCCTAAAGGTATAAAAATTAATAAAACTATCTCAGTTTCCCCAGATTTAATCAAAAATATTCATAATCGCTTAAGAGAATTAGCAGAACAAAATGGATATAAGTATCATGATATAATAAATGAATTGAAGATCATTGAGGATGATGCATATATCATTATAAAAGTTGCTCTATATAGGAGTGCAATTCTTCTTTCTGCTGAATCAGAAGATAAAGATAAAGCACAAAAAATGATTCTTAATATGGAAAAGATGATTTCAGAACTTTAAAAATTCCAATTCTTCAAGATAATATATAAGTATATCATTGAAAGAATGATTCTAATCATTATAGAGAGTCAACGTTTAAAATAAATAGAATAAATTATATTATAATATTAAAATATCTAACAATCCAAAAAAAAAGTTGATAAAAACATGGCATTTGACATTCCTAGTATAATAATTTTGATAACTCTATTTATAATCTTTATGATATTTTTAGTGTTTGATTTATTTGGTAGAAACGAGAAGTATGGTTATTTAGCCTATGCAATAGCGGTAATACCAGTCAATTTCTTTTGGGGCATAGGAGGAGATCCACTCTTTGCGTATATAATTCTTTTCATATTGTGGATAGCTACAATATTACGAGATACAATTGGTATATATCAGAAGAAAGAAAAAGAAATTAATGAAATATTAATGTATTTAGCTATAGCTATTTTAATCCAATTAATTACTAGCGCTATTATTCCAGAAGCTAATCCTTTATTACAAGATTCTGTAGAAAAGTTCTGGTTTTTCTGGCTACCTAATGTACATTCAGCTACTAATCCAGCTTTAGCTGTAACATTTAGGATAAGTGCTACAATATTGATATTCCTAATTATCATTCCTTTACTCTTAGACATTAAAGGCGAAGAAGTACGCTTACCAATTATTATCATTTTTGTTGCGATATTCATTGCTCCTTTTCTTTATTTAAGTTATATATGGATTCCAGATCCAGCAGGATTCTGGACATTAACATTCCTATTCTTAGTCGTGTTGTTTCTGGTTCTGCTTCTTATAACTCGTTCGGGTTTGGAGAAAAAGTAGAAATAAGATTTTTTATTCTACTATTAAATTTTTATTATTATTTTTAATATTTATTTCATGATAAAAGATCAAATATATTTGAAATACAAATAAACATATATACTTATTATTATATATGGCAAAAAAAAAAGTACAATCTAAGGATACAAATGGTAAAGAGATTTCTATCTCAAAATCTTCTTATACCTTAAAAGATCTCCCAGGAGTGGGAGAGGCAACAGTAAAAAAATTAAAAGAAGCAGGAATTTTATCAATTAGAACGCTTGCGTTGTACCCATTAAATAAGTTAATGGATGAAGCCGGTATTGGAGAAAAAACTGCTGAAAAAATAATAAAGGTTGCCCAAGATATCGAAAAGATGGGCTTCAAGTCGGCAGATATAATTTGGGAAAAAAGAAAAACCCTTCATAAACTTACTACTGGTAGCCATAATTTAGATGATTTATTACTGGGCGGAATTGAACCTGGTGCGGTTACAGAACTTTTTGGTGAATATAGGACTGGGAAAACACAATTAGCTCATCAATTATGCGTGAACGTCCAACTCTCTTATGAAGAGGGAGGATTAGAAGGTGGAGCATTATATATAGATACTGAAGGCACATTTAGGCCAGAAAGAATAATTCAAATGGCTCTTGCAAAAGATTTAGATTATAATTTAATTTTGAAAAATATAACTGTAGGAAGGGCTTATAATAGTAATCATCAGATTTTATTAGTTAAGGAAGTTCCGAAAGTCAAAGATGATAAAAACATAAAACTAATCATTGTTGATTCTCTTATAGGACATTTTCGGAGTGAATACATTGGGAGAGGAACATTAGCAGAACGTCAACAAATCATAAACACACATATACATGATTTATTAAGATTGACTGAAACGTATGATGAATTAGCAGTTGTTTTTACAAATCAAGTGTCTGCTAAACCAGATGTGTTTTATGGTAATCCACTAACGCATACAGGAGGGCATGTTGTTGCCCATGGAGCTACAATACGTATATTCCTGCGAAAAGGCAAAGGTGAACAACGAATTGCCAAAGTTGTAGATGCACCTCACATTCCTGAAAGTGATACTATCTTTTCTATTACAGAAGATGGTATAGCAGACTAAATTTGAAAGAAATTTAAAAATCAAATATAGTATTTATTTCAATTCCTTCTCTTAATGATTCTGAAATGATGCAGAATTGCTCAAAAATTTTCTTACATTGATTTACTCTTTTATGCATTTTTGGATTATCGATCTTTGGATTTAATTTTATATCAATTTTCTTAAGTCTCCAAAATCCTTTCTCATTTCTTATACTAGTAATTACTGCTTTTGCTTCGAAATCTGATAATAAAAAATTTTTTTTCTGTAAGCAAACTGCAAAACTAGCAGCCATGCAGCCTAGAACTGATAATGCCAATAATTTAGAAGGATTTGGTCCAATTTTATCTTTTGATTTTTTATGTTGTTCATCAATAAATAAATTCTCCATTTTAATTTGACCAAGATCGCATTTAAATATCATTTCTTCTTCTAATCTTATACCAACTTCAGATTTATACTCATTTGACAAGAATTATTCACCTTAATTAAAGAATATAAAAATAACGAATTAAATATTAATATTTACATTTACATTAATTCCCGCACGAACAGATTGTGTTACAGTACAGTATTGCTCAAAAAAGCTTATCCCATCTTCAACTGTTTTTAAACATTGTTTTGTTCTTTTAAGAGTTTCAGGGCTTTCTATTTTTGGCTCAATATTTACATCAATTTGTTTAATTCTCAAGAATCCTTTTTCATTCCGTGCAATTGTAACTTCCGCTTCACTTTTAAAATCATCCACTTTAAAATTTCTTTTTTTTAAACAGAATATAAAACTTGCGCTTAAACATCCTAAAATACCCAATGCTAACATCCTTGATGGATTTGGGCCCAACATATCGACTTCCTCATGATGTTCTTCATCTATATAACAGTCTTTAACCCTCATGTTACCTAAATCGCACTTGAATATCATTTGCGACTCAAGGTCATCTAGTTTTATACCAACTTTAGTTTTTAACTCATTCGAAATAAAAATCACCCATCTTTATTTTATTTAAATAAACTTATTCATTAGAAGCCATATCTCTAAAGAGAGAGAATAACTTTTCTTTTTTCGATTTTTCATCTTTAATATTCTCTAATAATTGGTTAATCTTAGTTAATTCAACCTTATAATATTTGAAATCTTCTTTAATTTCTGATTGGATTATTGATAATTGAATAGAATCATCAACTATGCAAGCTCTTCGAACAAATTTAAGGCATTGATTAATTCTTTCAAATATTAAATCATCATTAAATTGTTTATCGACAATAATATTTATATGCTTTATTAAGAAATCTCCAGTTTCTATTTTTAAAATCTTTAATTGAACACGGGGGAAGTCTAATTCCTCTCTATTGTTTCTCAAACAGTTTACTAAAGAGGCGTTTATACAGTTAATGAGAGTCTTATTAGATAGTATTGGAGTAGCTGTTGATAATCTGTCAATATTTGCTTCACCTACTTCTTCAAGAATACAACTAAATAAACTAGAATCATTTAGATCGCATTCAAATACGTTTAACTCATTTTCATCCATAGAATTCAATCTCAAAAATGATTTTTTATGATTATTTTAGATTAACTAATGTAATTTTGTACATAAAATTTCTATCTATGAATTAAAAATTTAACTCTCTGTGGTTCTTTTCAATTTTTTTAAGAGTAAAATGTCGCTGTAAATGAAAATACAACCAAGGAAAATACAGCAAAACCATAAAAAAATACTCTAAGGCAAAAAGTACAATAAAAACCACCATTAAAATAAAAATAATAACTTCTGCGCCTAAGCATACCCTATTACTATAATATTTCTCATCAAAAAATGAACTTGGTATTTTATATTTTGATAAATATTGAGGTAAATTTTCAAATTCATCTTTTGAAATTAATAGTTTAAAACCAACTTGTTTTTTCTGAAAATAAAAAAAATTTGTACCCCAATCAAGAGTGTCAATAAATATATGAATAACATAATTAAAACCACCAAAGGATAATGCTGGTAGGTTAAAAATGCATCCAAATATAATTATAACTATACTTGGAATTATTGAATGAGTTATTAATAATCTATGATTATGATCTTTAGCATATTTATTAAAAAGCACATCAAAATCACAAATGAATGAAAAAAGTACAATAAGTATAAATTCCAACACTGAAAGATCAAAAAAAAAGTTCAAAATCGATGTAAAAATGATGCCGACAGCAAAATGAAAATTTATATGCATGAAACTAATTAGCTCTAATTAGGATTAATTGATATAGTTTTTTTTTTTAATTCGGTTTATAACTGCGTTTTTATTTGCAAAACCAGTAGGACCTTTTTTTTCTATTAAGAATGAAGCTGCCGAGGATGCTAGATAAGCAGCTCTTTTGATTGACGCCCATGATTTATCAGAATTAATAAATTCGTATAAGAATATAGAAAAATATACATCGCCCGCGCCAGTTTCATCCACAACTTTCCTGGGCTTAAAAGCAGGAATTTTTAGGATTATTTTTTGCTTTTGCATGATCATGGACCCTTTTTCTCCCATAGTCATAATATATATTCCATTATTATCATATTTATTGCAGTGAATCATAATTTCTTCAAAATCATTACATTCCCCGGCAAGCAAATTCATTTCTTCTTCTGAACCCTTCAAAATCAATCTATCTCCAATAAAATTGATAATTTTTTCTATATTAGAGATGATTTCCTTATCATAAATATATGCTACTTTACCATTCTCATCAATTTTTCTAATAAATCCTTGTAAATCTATTGCAATATAAACATCAGGAAATTTATTCAAAAGTTGAGCAATATATTCATATGAAATTTCATGGCATAATGGCACAAGTGCAAATATCTTTGGGGGATTATTAAGATATCCTATTGGAATATCTTGAAAATTAAGATTAGGGCTTTTAGATTTTAGAGTTAGAGTTCTTGCATGATCATAGTAATCTAACACAAAATTTGTATTTTTTACCTGTGAATATTTAATCCCACTTAAATCAATGTTTTTATTCTTAATTTTGTCTAGCAATGAGTTATTAAAATTTAATTTACCTATATGTGATATTATACCTATTTTTGCTTCTTGGGTGTAATTAATTAATGCTAAGGAACAGTATGACACGCTTCCTCCAAGACTGGGCTTATTCAGGCGTTTGAATCTTATTATGTTATCGATGGCAAAGTGCCCAGTAAATATTATATAAGGATTAATTTTATTGTGAATATTCATTTATGATGATTTTAATTCTTCGATAATTTTATTCTTTTCTTCTATTGTTATTTTTAGCTTATTTATTTTATTTTGCAAATCTTCTACCAAATTTGATATTGGTTCTTTAGATGCTATAATCTTATTTTGTTGATGAGCTTTCAGTTCAATAATCAAATTATCTCTTTCTTTTATTTGTTCCTGTAGGTGATTTATTTTCTCATTGAGTCGAAGAGATGAAGAAGTCTCTACTTTAATTTCCTCTGGTTCTAATTTATATCCTCCACTTATAAGTGCTTCTTGAAGTTCATGTTTTTCTTTATTCAATTTTTCTATATTCCTTTTATACTTATTAAGGTCTTGTTGAAGATCTTGACATAATCTTTCAAGGGTCTCAGTTGATGCTTGGTTTGATTGAGGTCTTATTACTGCTTCCATCTTTTCTACTAATTGTTGGTTTAAGACTTCATTTTGTTCAGTTAATTCACTAACTTTATTTACTAATTCATCTATTTGGTTTTTCCTTTTAGCCAACTCGGTTTTTATATCATCTATCAAAATGATATCTTGTCCAGAATTTATAGAAGGGGCGCCTACTTTTGATTTTAAAGCTGCTTCTAACTTAGTTTCTAATTCTATTTTCTCATTATATCTTGCTCTTAATTCCACCTCCTTTTCTGCTAACTTTTTTTCTAAATCTAATATTTTATTATTAAAATCAACATTTTTTTTTTGAAGCTCACTTCCATTCGATACAATACTTATTCCTGCTTGTCTCAATTGTGTTTTTAACATTTGATTTTCTTCAATTGTACTTTTAATAACTTTTTCTGTTTTACTTATCAATTCTATATTATCTTTAATTTTATTCCTAAGTAGTTCGTTTTCTTTTTCAACTTCTTTTATTTTATCTAAAGTCTCTCCAATCACACTAGGTTTATCACGTTCATTTTCCATCTTTTTTCTCCACAAACTTATGAAATCTTCAATTTTTTCCTTATCTTCCGGCATTTTGTTTTAAAACCCCTTGATTTCCTAATTTCTGAATATTTAATATATCTTATTTCATTAATATTCCCGAAAAATAACCAACGCAATAACCGCTAATATTACCAGTTTTTTCAGAGCTTGTATAATATTTTAATAATTTTCCGCTACTTGCATTTAAATTCTTACAGATCATTATTAAAGAAGTTATAGTTTGAGGTCCACATACAGTTGTTTTTAAAGCCGCTTCAAGTGTATTTTTGGGATCACCATTGACAAAAGCATCAATTACCTGTTGATCTCGTTCCTTAAATTTATTTAATTCTTTAGAATCATAAACTTCTTTATGCGTCATATCAGAAGAAGCAACAATTACTACATCTTTATCATGTAATTCAATTACCTTTGCAATATCATTTGCTAATTCATTTAAGACATTGAAATCTCTATTAGATATTATTATTGGTACAAATTTAACGTCTTTCCCTTGAGCACAATATTTAATGAATGGCAATTGGACTTCTATATTATGCTCTCTTCCAAACGGAAAACCTATAAATGCAGATTCATCATTGTTTATAATTTGACTTTTTTCCAATATTTTTTTAGATAGTTCCTCATCAATACTAATATTACCTAAAGGTGTTTCCCATTCTCCTTCATCCATTAAAGCTATTTTTCCATAACCAATATGATCTGTACCTAATACAATAACAGTATCGGGAATTTTTTCTCGAAATAAATTTAAAAAAGTAAATGCTGCAGCACATCCAGAATATACATATCCAGCATGAGGAGAAACACCACCAATGATGGATCTTTGTTCCTGGTTGAGAGTTTTTGGTTCTTCTCCAGGTCCAAACTCTTTATTCATAAATGACTCTTTTAAGATATTTAATAAATCCTTTTTAAATCGTGGATAAAAACTACCAGCAACAGCAGCTTTACGAATTATCATTTTTCAAACCCTTATTTTTATTATTTCATATTACTAAAATTAATAATGTTGAAATTTATATAATTTCATCTAATTAAAGTAAAATTGAAAGATTTTTTAGCTATTTTTAATACATCTTTAGTGATGAACCACCTAAAGGATGAAGAAATCTCCCTTGATAATATCGAAGTACCAAACAAAATTCCTACTAAATTTATTAACTCAAGAGTTATTGTTTTCAACCCTTTGTATGCCTCTTATTTATATGTGAAGAAAGGGTTTTTTGGCTCCCCCTTAGGAATTAATAAACCTAGGCTTGAATATTTCTCCAAACCAAGTGAATTATCATTAATAGAAGCTTATTATTTATTAGAAAAGGATGAAATAACTGTTTTCGATGTAATTAATAATGAATTTTTAACTCCTGACAGATTTTATAATATAGCAAAAGAAAAACATCATAAATTTGAGGAAAAATATATTATTTACAAAGATTTAAGAAATAAAGGTTATATTCCAAGACCTGGATTAAAATTTGGGGCAGATTTTGTTGTGTATCGACTTGGTCCGGGATTGGAACACTCTCTTTTTATGGTCCACGTTCTACCGCATGACTCTGAAATTACTGCGATCGATATGGTAAGAGCAGGGAGGCTTGCGACGTCTGTAAGAAAGAAATTTGTAATTGCTAATCCTCTCACATGTAGTTATTATTTTTTTGAGTGGTTCAAACCTTAGGATACTCTCTCAAATTATCTCGTCTTTATTTATACAGCAATATAATAATAATTAAAAATAACAAGAAAATCAATAAAAACTGATAAGGGAGAAAAAATAAATTAATTCCTATCCATGCTATCAAGGTTATAAAAGAAATTAATAATGAGCTTACAAAATAAGGTGATTTAAATCTTTTCATTTCATATAGACTTCCAAATATTATTGTAAAAGATCCTAAAAACATTCCTACCCATCCAAAACTAGGATCATAATCCCACCAGACACTTGGTATTGCTAAAAAATATTCTCCAGAATAATTTGTTACATATAAATATTCAATAAAAGGAAACAAATTCACTGTCATAAGTATCATTATTACACTTATAGAAAAAGATTTTCCCGCAAGTTTTCTATTATTGTAACTCCTTTTGTCAATACTTCTCAAAATAAAACAATTTAAAATAATGCAAGCTAATATTGAAAAAACTAACGTAAGATACAAACTTGGAGTATTTGAATAATATTTTAACCTAAAATCCTTAAATAAAATACCCCAAAAGAATATAAAATCTCCAAATTCAATATCATTTATACTATTATTAAAATAATTAGAAAACAAAGGAGTTAAGAATGCGAAAATTAAAAAAATAATTCCAACTTTCAAACTAGATATATATACTTTATCTTGTTTCATTTTTCATTTGCTATTAAAGAATTTTCTCATTTTTGTTTTAAAATCTTTCATTCTTACAGAGGAATATCCCGCTCCCGCTGGATATGTATTTCTACTTATTTCTATTTGTAAAATAAATATCGTTATCACCCAAAGAACTAACATTATAAGGACCACTATTTGAAATATGTAAGAATAAAACTTCTTTTTGTTATAAAATAGTATGTTTTTCATTTCTTTATTCGTCAATCCTAATTCTTTCCCGATTCTGTAAAACTCTATAATATCCTTTATCATTTTTTTCATGTAATTTTTTAATTATTGATCTCATATATTTAATATTTTAGAATAGATATTTCGGTATTTTGATAAAATAGAATCCATTTTTCCTCTGATCTTAAACAATTTAGAATCAAAGCGAAGGTTTTCTATTGCTCGTAAACAATAGGGAAAATCATCTGAATTTAAAGCGTTTTTTGTACCTAGACAACCTCCTTTGCATTCATTTACCATATCACAACTCCTGCAATATCCATCTAAATTATCTTTTTCAAAATTTCTATTATAACTAAATGCTTGAGGATTTGAGATTATTTCTTTCAGACTTTGTATCTTTATATTACCTTCAATAAATTTATCTGAAAGAGTTAAGCATCCTTTAATATTTCCATTACTTTGAATTCCTAATACTGAATACCCAGCTTGACATCCAACCCATGGTGTTAATCCCAAATTAGGTATGAACCTTGAAAAATGTCCAAAACAATGGGCTCCTATTACGGGGAGTCTTCGATAGGAGTATTTTTTTACATTGATTGCAATAAACATTGCTAATACATAATATTCTTCTCTTGAAATCATTAATTCTTTAGGAAATCGTCCAATTGGGAGTGCTAATTGAATTTGCCAGGAAATATTTTGATCTAAAATTAGATTTTTAATTAAATCTGCTTCATTTAAGTTTTTTTTATTGATGGTAGTTATTATTGAAACTGGAAGTTTTTCTTTTTTTAATACTTTCATTGCGTTTATAGTTTTTTCAAAAGCACCATTAATTCCTCTAAGATAATCATGTGTTTCTGGAGTTCCACCGTCTAGACTTAAAGATACACAATCTACATTCAATCTTTTTAATTTTTGAATATGACTAAGAACATTTAATCCATTTGTAACAATTGATAAGTCCATTTTATATTTCTTAACTTCTTTCGCAATGGAATACCAATCCTCTCGAATTAAAGGTTCTCCCCCCATTAATGCTACACCTTTATAATCACATGAATGTAACTCATTAACTAATTTTAATGATTCCTCAGTAGTTAACTCGTCTGAACGAGCACTACCGGCTCTTGATCCACAATGAATACATTTACTATTACATTTTAGAGTAATTTCCCACACAGCAC
>SMTZ1_10003822_pt1 | contig 15131 bp, 17 predicted proteins | sample DeeMarSWOR136_30_FD_25667 | JGI IMG/M metagenome (IMG submission 25667)
AGTATGCACCGTAGCTGACCAGTGCCTTCATGGCTCTCGCGGCGTCTTCTGGCGAGGGGTAAGAGGGAATTCCCAGCTTATCAAACCTGAAGCGGGTGTACAACGCCATTTCGGTCTCGCCAATATCGCACATGACTATGGGCTTGCTGTATTTGCTTGAGACCTGCGCTACGCTGTCGATGTATTTTTCCCGCAAGGCTGGTAAATGATGCAATCCGAGCAGAATTATGCCGTGGACTTCTGGGTCTTGGAACATCGGGTCTGCCGCAACCTCGAACATGTCATCCGTCACCGAACCCGTAAGGTCAACTGGGTTGGAGGTTGCCGCAAACTTGGGAAGCACCCCTTGATCCTTAAGTTCTTGGAATTTCTGCAGGGTTCCTTCTGAAAAGCGGTTAACAGACAAACCGCTACTTTCACACTCGTCCACTGCCATTATGCCTGGACCACCAGCGTCTGTTAATACGCCTATGTTCTTGCCTAAAGCCGGCGGTTGCATGGCTAACGCTTTCCCCATATCAAAGAATTCTTCCATGTCACCTGCGCGTATTACTCCTGACTGCTCGAAAGCCGCATCATATATCTTGTCTGAGCCTGCGATGGCGCCGGTGTGTGAAGCGGCGGCTCTAGCTCCTGCGGCGCTTCTTCCTGCTTTAAGGGCTACTATAGGCTTCTTTGCGGTTACTTTTTTTGCTATTTTGAGGAATTTTCTTCCGTATTTTATGTCTTCCACGTAGAGGAGTATTACTTTGGTTTCATTGTCGTAGAGCAGGTAATGCATCATTTCAGATTCGGTCACGTCGCTTTTGTTGCCGAAGCTCACAAACTTGCTGATTCCAATTTGGCGTCCAGCTAGAAAGTCGAGGGCGGCAACTCCGAAGGCTCCGCTTTGAGTAACGATGGCTATGTCTCCCACCAGCGGTCTCGGCGTCGCAATAACCTCGTCTCCAGTTGTCAGAACCTTGGTTTCGGGAAGAAACAGCGTGTCCACACCCGTCTTTTGATAGTACACGCCTAGGCAGTTAGGTCCTAAAATCCGAATTCCCGCTTTTTTAGCCGTGGTCACCAATTGCTGTTCCTGTTCAATGTTTCCTATTTCCCTGAAGCCCGAGGTGAGTATTATGGCGGTCTTGACTTTTTTGGTAACTGCGTCTTCCATGATGGTTGGCACGATTTTGGCTGGAACAACAATCACTATCAGGTCTAGTTCTCCTGGAATCTCTGTTATAGACGGGTAGCATTTGAATCCCAGAATAGACTCTTCGTTTGGGTTTACGGGGTAAATTTCCCCTTTGAAAACTCCTCTCGTTTTGTTGTAGGCGAAGTTTTTGAAGATTACGTTTCCCGCTTTTTCTATTTTTTTAGTGGCTCCAATAATCGCTGCTGAACGAGGATTGAAAAAGGCATTAAGCTTCTTAGTTTCTTCCATAACTGTCCCAGCGTTTCTTAAAGGAAAGGGCATGTTTATTCTTTACTCTTCCAAAACAGCGCCTTCAATGTTTATCACTTACTCGTAATGGTTACGTTTCTTCCTCAGTAGCGATTTCCCTGTTCTTCCTGACGATAACGATGGGTTTATGCTTTACCTTCGATAGCATATCCCAACTTATCGCTGTTGCTGCTACGTTGAACCTCGCAGCCATATCCCACACCGTTGCGCCTGAACCTGGACCGCTTGCTCTGTCAGCGATATTAGCAATTTTTAACGCCTCTTTTGTCTGCAGCCCGCCTCCAGCCACGGCGAGCGGGGTCGGTCTCTTCCTGAACTTAAAAATTCTGCCGATTATGTAGGCAGTTACGCCTCCGAGAGAGTGGATTCCTTTCATCGGTTTTGGGCGAGGAGTAAAATGGAAATTCCTGAACGAATAGGTTTTGTCCGTGTCTACAATTATAACAAAGACTTTCTTCTTCAACTTAAGCCAGATTTGCTGGTGAATCGCCTCTGCCAGTTCAGGCGGTCTGTTCAAAGGCAAGCTCACGTAAGAAAATGGCAGGTTGGACCCGTCAATGCCGCCTTCAGAACCCCACATTAACGCCTGCAAAAACCCCGCGTGTTGCAGGGCGATTTGTTTGTGGCGGCTGCCAGCTTCAAACGGGTATTCTCGAAGTCTTCGCCCAAGCCTTGGCCCAAGACGGCATAATGCGCCTAGGAAGTATCCCCAGGCAACTCGCATCCAGAGGCGAGAAATCAGCTTCGCGTTTAAACTAGGGTTGATGGCGCTTTCGTCTATGATGTTGCCCAGCGCGGTTGAAATCGCCTTTTCGGATATAACTATAAAATCGCCGTTGGCTACTCTTTTTTCTATAGCGCCGAGGATGCCGTTCAGGTATTTCTCGCCAGGCTTCCAATATTTCGTGGCTACAGGCAACACGTAATACTCGGTCATTTATACAGCATTTCCACAGAAGCACATTTTTGCTTATCTAATAAAAGGTTTAATTCCACTGTTCTGTGGTGACCTACACTCTCGCTTATATAGACTGCGCTCCATTGTAGAACCAGAGCTTGACCATTAGGCGGACAGCCTTTGCGGCTGTGTTGCGCCTATCCTTTTCCTTACGCGTAGATTGCAACTTGCGGGTGATTAAGCTTCGGTTTATTCCCTTTGGTTTATTCTACTATGCTCGATTTTATGGTTAGTTCTGCACCTGGAATTACCTGGATCCACCAGTTAAGCGCTTTGAACGAATCATCATAGTACACCACGAGCCTCGCCACTGAACCGACGGTAGCGTTAGCTGGAACAAATCCGTTCCATGTCAAAGTCTCTGTTTGTCCAGGCTGAAGTGTCAAGTTCTGCGGCGTTCCAACCTGAGACCAAGAATTGTCTTCGAAAGCTATGTTTACGCTCCATGTGCCTTGGGTTTTTCCAGTGTTTTTGAATGTGATTTTCACCGTGAAAGCGTCGCCTGCGGCTTTGTAAACAGTAGAACAATTCTGATTGTGAGCGAAAACCAAAGAGTTGCCTGTATCAGTTACCGAAAGATTAACGACAACAACCACCAGCACTGCAACAAGGAATAACAGGGCATATCTCTTCGCCATTATTTTCCTTTCAACTCCCCCCTTTACTTTCGTTTATTCCTATTTATTATTCGTTCTGAAGGAAAGTTCTATAAGAAAGCTCAAGAACAAACAAACGCTACGGCGTCAACCTATCTCTGTCTCTCGGATAGAAAGTCACTTCACGAATATTCTTTTTTCCAGTCAACATCATAGTAAGCCTTTCCAAGCCTATAGCCCAACCCGCGTGAGGCGGCATTCCATAATCAAAAGCCTGAAGATGATGCTTGAAAGCTTTCGGGTTCAGCCCCTGTTCCTTCAACCTGGCAACTAAGAGGTCTTTTTCAGCTATTCTTGTTCCGCCCGACACTAGCTCTATCCAGCGCCACATCAAGTCAAACCCCTCGCAAAGGTCAGGATTGTCCTCTCGTGGTTTTATGTAAAACGCTTTGGAATGCGTGGGCCAGTCAGTTATGAAGTAGAAGTTCGGATATAATTTGCCTAAAACTCTGAAAGCCTCAGTCGGTATGTCTTCGCCCCACGGAACCTCAACGCCCTCCTTCTTCAAGTCGCTGAGAAGCTCATCATAAGTTAAACGCTTGAAAGGAACAGCAGGAACCTGCAGTTTATGCTTGAGCACCGCTAACTCTTTCGGGCATTTTTCCTTCACAGCCTTGCATGTATGCTGCATCAGCTGCTCAAGAAGAACCATGACTTCTTCGGCGTCGGCGAACGCCTGTTCTATGTCCACCGAAACGAATTCACTTAGGTGCCGCCGCGTGTGTGACTCTTCCGCCCTGAAGAAAGGTCCAACCTCGAAAACTTTCTCGAGGCTCATAACTAACTGCTCTTTGTACAATTGTGGGCTTTGCGCCAGAAACGCTTTTTCGTCGAAATAATTCACAGCGAACAGTGCTGCGCCGCCTTCGGTTGCTGAGGCGATAATTCGTGGTGTGTGAACCTCCAGAAAACCTCGTTCAAAGAGAAATCTTCGTATTGCCTCCACGGCGGAGTGCTGAATCTTGAATGCCGTAATGTTCTGTTCTTGGCACAGGTCCAGTGCTCTTGCATCTAAGCGAACTTCTATGTTCGCCGGGGTCTTGCCAGTGATGTCGATCGGCAACTGTAATGCGGCTGTGCCTAAAATCTTGATTTCCTTCGGCAGCACTTCGACGCCTCTGGGCGACATAGAGGTTTTTTTCACTGTTCCCTTCACGCCGACGCTGTACCGCTTTTGCAGAGCATCAGACTTCGACAACACTTTGTTGCTCACTTTCTTCCGCGGGACAGTAACTTGTATTGTGCCTTCCCTGTCCTGCAGTATGATGAAGCGGATGCCGCCTAAATCCCGTATCTCTTGAACCCAGCCAAAAAGCGTAACTTCTTCGCCATCCATATCTGGCTTTATATTCACAGAGTAGCCTGTTCTAACCCAATCGTCAATGGAGTCCAATTTCATGAGTTAAGTGCTCCTTAACCAGCAAACTCAACACGCAACGACATTTTCCGTACTTTATGAGCGATTTCCTTTAAAGCCTTAAGGTCAAAAGGCAGTTGGCTTCCCCGATTCCTTTTCAAGATAACCCTAGTCTCAGTAGTTCCATCAGGCAACCAAATCGTGTTGATCGTAAGGATGCTAAGAGGCATGAACAAATCCTCCAGAAACTTTCGGTCGTCAACACCATACTCTAAAACACGAACAGACTTGCGGGTTCCCTCGCCTAGCGCTTTGATTATCTTGCCGCCATAACCCAAAAGCCGAGGCACATCACCATGCCCAACAATTATAGCCAAAGTCTTGCCGACACTAACTGCTTTGTAAAAACGAACGTTTTGAAGGGAAGGATACTTTCCCTCTAAAGATAATAACAAACGGGCTATTCTCAAGTCTAACTCACTGATCTCGCCAGCTTTAACTTTAGCTGAACACCTTTGGCACAGTATGCCACTCTTTAAACAGAAGCTACATAGCTCAGTCTTCATTTAGAAGCCCTCCTCCCGCGAATAAATGAGGAGCGACGGAGCGCTGCCTTCCACATTGAAACAGGAAGCCTATCGTTCCAAGACTATTTCTATTGTGCTGACGTTAGTCAGCCCATTGCCCTCTTCTCGAGGCGTAATTTGATCTGTCCCAATGCCAATTCTCGCGACTTTAACATCAGGCAGAAAACGGCGTCTAACAACTTCCACGACATCAATTGCTCGGCTAATGGCTCTTCCACGTGCCTTAACACTTACTTCTTTTGCTCCCCCGTGAAAGAAAGTTATGCAAGCCAGCACGTAGTTCATCACTGGTTTTCTCCCGATCAACACTGAGTTGCTTTCTGACATTGTCAACGCTTCACTCCTAGTTTCCTCTTTTGTATGGTTTCATAAGTTTTTTTGTCCACAAATAAATACATTGTGGTGTTACCTCGGGGTTCTAATTTAAACTGAGTGAAAAATGAGGTCTTTCAAAAATAGGCTTCAATTTCTTTTTAATACACTAAATCTTAAATAACAAGATAATTGTAAAGGATTAGTTTAACAAACTGTCATAAACGTGAAAGCCTTGGAGCCGCTTACTAAACGTTCAGTTCAACTTTTGAGGACGTTGTATGAGAAAGGCAAGTCTACAACCACTCACACTCTATGCGTCAAACAGGACGAATTGTCAAAACAATTAGGCATAAGCAGACAAGCCTTAAACGTACACCTCAGAAAGCTTAAAAACAGAGGCTACATCCGCACAGGCCGAGGCTTCGTAGATGTTACAGATAAAGGCTTAAGCGCTCTCGGCGTTTCAACCACCCCAGCCTTCATTCTCATCAAGGTGTCACCTGTCAAGAGGATTCAAGTATACGACAAAATAAAAGAAATTGCAGTTTCGAAAGTCTTCAGAATAGCCGGAGAAGTTGACGCTTTAATAATCGTAGAAAGAGAAAACTTGGACGCAATACTCAAGAAACTATGCACTATAGACGGGATTCAAGACACAAGATCTTACGTCACAATTGAAACCATCAAATGAGGCATAATCATCTTTTTGAAACTTTACGAAGCAAACCTCCCACTCAAAGTATAAGTTTGAAAACGCTGGCGTAAAAGTAGCTAAGAAGCCAAGTGACGTTGCCGCGCTACTGGTAAAAGCAGCGAACCGTTCACTCTTTAATGATGTTTTTTGAAGTAAATCAGTAGACCTATGCTAATTACAGCCGCTGTTGCTCCAGAAGCTGCCACAACCAGTGTTGTTGAGACAAAAGGTATATTTGACAGAGCACCATCTGGAACTTAGCACTAGAATAGAGGACCATCAAATGCCTGTACTAGATCCGATCAAGAAGTCGATTGCGCAAAAGCATAGGCTGTACATGAAAATCTGCAGGGAATGCGGGGTCAGAAACGCCGCAACTGCATTAAAATGTAGAAAATGTAAAAGCAAGAATCTCAGATGGAAGAAAAGAGAGCTTGTAAAGTAAAATCTCTCAGCTCAAAGAACCTTGACCAAAGTTTCAATGTTGAAAGCTGTATTTGCACATCCATTCTTTATCAGAGGTATAGCTTGTCCAGCCACGTTCATGCTTTCCAAGGTATCTATGGCCAGTTTTATCTCTTCACCGCAAGCAATTCCAACAGCACCCTCATATTGATTTGCCTTCAGGATTTTTGGAATACATGATCCTCCGGGAACCACATAAATATCGTATCCTTTTTTCTTGGCTAAACTTTCTGCTTTGTTAACTAAACAGTCTTCGGAACAATGAGCACAGGTGTAGGAAGGAATGCTTGCGTCAAAGTATGCTTTACATCGATTGTCCATATATTTTCTGGAGCAATGAGGAAGTAAGAGCGCTCTCTTTTTCGCTTTCAGGAACTTTTTTCTTTCCAAGAGGTTTACCGACTGCACCTCTATGAGGTCTTGTAGGAGAACAATGGCGTCTGAGAGATTTAGTCCGGTGGCTTCTTGGATTCTAAAGTTTTTAATGATGTCTTGCATTGTGTTAAGGAGTGTTTTGTGCATGCCCTTCTTGTAGCTGAGCCTAGCAATCTCGGTGAAGAAGAAGCGGGGAACTTTTGAAAGATCGAAGGTAAACTTGTAGGGCATAACTTAAGATTAACGACACACATACTTAAAAAAATACCTATATATAAATTCAAATTTAAGGCTTGAATTAAGGCTAAACTTTTTCTTCACTGACACCTAAAAGTTCTCTCAGCGACCTTAACTCTTCTCGCAACTGGTTTACCTCCGTCTCAAGCGCGTTGGCTCGTGATTCAGCAACTTTTTTGAGCTTTTCGATTTCCACCAACAAGCTCATTCGCTCGGTTTCCAACGTCTTTTTCTTTTTCCGCAGAGTTCTCAAAGTCTGCGTGAGTCCTTCACGTATTTCTTCAATTTTTACGACGAGGTCTTTAACGTTTGTTTCCACCGGTTTTGCTGTTGCGTCCACTCTAGACCTGAACTGGGACTTGCATTTTGGGCACTTGAAAATTCCAACTCGAAATTCCGGTATATCCCCTCTAGCTCTATGTTTCATAGGTGCCACAGTCCAGCATTTAACTGCAGTGGCTACTTCTGTTCCACAGTTCGGGCAGGCAACCAATTAATAAACCCCATGCATCCAAGTTTTTAGTATCCGCAAGAATCTTTCTTGCGATTAAGCTATAACATTTTGCGTTATAAGCCTAAATCTACAGCTTCGAAATGCTGAAGAAAAATGAAAAGGAAAGGATGGGGCTTAATCAAATGCTAATTTGAAACATTAATCTTTCAACAAGTTCTTTGTAGCGATTTCGAATAGTAACCTCGGTCACCTGTGCGATCTCGGCTATTTCCCTCTGTGTTTTTCTTTCACCTGTCAGAACAGAAGCGACATAGCTCGCGGCTGCAGCAATTCCAGTTGGGCCACGACCTGAAGTGAGTTTAAGCTCCTTTGCCGCTGCCAAAATCTTGTGGGCGATTTCTTCAACCTTCCCTTGCATTGTCAGTTGATTGGAAAACTTTGTTATGTACTGGCTGGGCTTCAGCGGCGGAATAGAATAGTCAAGCTCTTTAATTAGAAAACGGTAGCTGCGACCAATTTCTTTTTTGTTCACAGTTGACGCCTGCGATATCTCATCCAAGGTCCTTGGCAATCCACACTGCCTACACGCCAAGTAAATCGCTGCTGAAGTTACGCCCTGAATTGACCTGCCACGTATTAGTCGCTCCTTCACTGCTTTTCTGTAAATAACTGAGGCGGTTTCCAGAATGTTTTTGGGCAGGTTCAAGTTATTGGAGATTTTTGTGATTTCAGACAGGGCAAAAGCCAAATTGCGTTCTGTCGCATCTGAAACTCTTATGCGACGCTGCCATTTTCTGAGGCGATACACCTGCGCTTTCTGGCCAGGCGAGAGGCTCTTGCCATACACGTCGCGGTCATGCCAATCGATTGTTGTTGATAAACCTTTATCGTGAATAGTGTATGTTAAGGGAGCGCCTACTCTTGTTCGTTTTGTTCTCTGCTCGTCGTCGAAAGCTCTCCATTCTGGTCCTCTGTCAGCTATCTTGGCTGCTACCACGAAACCGCAGTCCATGCAAACTATTTCGGCGCACTCGTAATCGCGCATAAGCCTAGTGCTTCCACATTCAGGGCATGATTGAACTTTGAAGGTTTCAGCACGTTTTGCTGAAGATGAGGGGTCTGCCTTTTCATGCAGCTTTTTATTTTCACTCATTTTCTTTTGCTCCGTTCCTTTTTCGAGAGAAGCGAGTACAGCCGCTTGCTGGTTAGTTTTTCAGGCTTCTTAATCGCTGGTTTTACAACTACGTAAGGTGAAGGCACTGGGCCTATCACATCGAAGATTTTTCCAACAATTTTCATTTTCTCGTCAACGACGTCGGAACCGATTTTCGGGGTTTTGTTAGCCTTAACAATGATGTTCTGAGAAGGAGTTACATGAAGCACTTTACCCAATCTCTGCAAACACATTCCCCTCTCGAAAAACAACAACGTCAACGTGATAGCGTATTTAAAGCTTTCTACGTGCGGGGATATACACATTTTTGCCAAGTCTTTTTTTGTGCTTTGCGTGTTGGTAGGCGAGTTTTTTGGTGGGCGTGTTCTTTATGCGTGGAAAAGACTATAGGTCCTCTACATATAGGCTGAAGTGTGGAGTGAACTGCTGGAAGGTTTTGTCAAGAAACCTTGACTATCGCGAAGGTTTGTTTGTCAAGATTTTTTGACTAAATCTGGGCGTTTCGGGCTTTTTTTGTCAAGAAACCTTGATAAAAACGTTTTTACCGCGGAAACAGCCCGTTGTTAGTCAGGGATTGCCTGTGGAAAACAAGTTAATCTTGCCTCTCGCTTTCGTTTCAGTCCTTTTATTATCAGTGGTGGCTGGAACATGGTTTACTGATTTGGCAGAGGCGAATTTTTTTCTAGAACAAACTCCGTCGGGCATTCGAATTACTAGTGTTGGGGCAGTTGAAGGAACAGACAAGATTTACCGTAGTGGAAACGTTTACACTTTAACACGCGACATCTACCGCGCCATCGTCGTTCTCCGTGACGGGGTAGTGCTTGACGGGGCAGGCTACACTCTTTAAGGGAGTGGATGTGGGACTGGTGTTTTCCTTCAAGAAAGAAACGGCGTCACTACGAGAAGCACTTCTCAACTGGACTTTTCAACTCGATACTCTCTGTTTTCGGTCGAAACCTTCATAAATGAGAAGCATTGATAAGACTGTGCCTTTAAAGGGTGAGGCTTATGTCCAAACCATTCTATGTAAAATATGAAGCGCCAAAAGAAATCATTGACGCAGCCTATGAAGCCCTATCTATTGCTTCAAAAACAGGCGTAGTCAGAAAAGGAACAAACGAAGCCACGAAAGCTGTTGAACGAGCTCAAGCAAAACTCGTCGTCATAGCTGAAGACGTGGACCCGCCAGAAGTTATAGCGCATTTGCCGCTCCTCTGTGAAGAAAGGAAAATTCCCTATGTTTTCGTGCCAAACAAAGACAAACTGGGTCGTGCAGTAGGCATAGATGTCCCAGCCGCTTCAGCCTGCATTATTAAAGAGGGAGAAGCGGTGGGATTAATCAAAGAACTCATCAAGCGGATTGAGCAGGCGAAAAGAGGAGCTCAGTGATGAGCAAAGAAGAAAAAGCAGCAGAACAAGAACTTACACCTTCAGAAGTCATCCAAATAATTGGACGCACAGGCGTGACCGGCGAAATTACTCAAGTGCGCGTGCGCATCTTGGAAGGAAAAGATAAAGGGCGCATTATAACGCGAAACGTCAAAGGACCCGTGCGTGTTCAAGACGTTTTGATGCTTAGAGAAACCGAAAGAGAAGCAAAGAAAATCACCCGATAAAACAATGTCAAGCTACCTAAGAGGAGTTGTCAATGCCAAAACCAAGAAAATGTTCATTTTGCGGCAACGATTTCCCAGCCGGCACAGGTATGATGTACGTCAAAAATGATGGAACCATCTTGTGGTTCTGTTCAAGCAAATGCAAAAAGAGCTCGTTGAACTTTGGAAGAGACGCGCGCAAGCTCAAATGGACAACATATTTCGGTAAAGAAGAGAAAGGAAGAGGCTAAAACCGCAAGCAATGTTTACTGTCAGTAGTTTCCAACTATTTTCCAATTACTGATCCCTTTTTATTGCGCTCTGAATGGAAAAAAACTATATGAGTTGGATATGTATCACTTTCAGAAAGAACTAATTTATTAATACTTACGATGTTCCCGTAAAGGGAAAAAAATAAGCAAAAAAGAAAACAGTAAAGCCAAAAAAAACGTAGATTTGCTTGAACTATCGTCTCTAAAAAGGCTCGTCTCCTTAAGAAAGTCAAAGAGAACTTGCGCCAGAAACGGCTGGAAGCCAAATTTTGGCAGTCTTTTGCTGAAACTGAGAGAATTAAGATAAACGGGCAGACAATCAACTTCTAAACGGTGGCCTCACAGGATTCACGTTCTAAGAGTTCGCAGGACCCTAACTAAACCATTCAATATCCCGCTATGGTTTCTTATTAGCTGTCTCCAGAAATACGTGGATTTGGTAGCGGGGACTAGATTTGAACTAGCGATCTCTGGGTCTCTCTGAGCCTGATAGCTCTTATGAGCCCAGCGGGTTAATCCTGGCTACCCCACCCCGCTGAGTTTACGTTGAAAGCGTTTTATGAATCCTTTTAGTACTACCCCTCGTCAAATATTAATAGTTTCTTTTTTTGCCTCAGCAAAAGCATTTTAGTGTCGACAATTACTCTGTATGCGTGGTGCAATGGTGAATGGATAAGCCGTACCTGCGCGAAATGTTAAATCCAGCTCTTGAAAATCCAGTTTTTGTTCAGGGACTTCCAGGTTTTGGCAACGTCGGGAGAATAGCGGCGCATCTTTTGATAAAGTTTTCCGAAGCAAAACCTTTCGCAGAATTGTATTCTCCGTCCTTTCCAGATTATGTTTCAATCAGCTCAGAAGGAATAGCCCATTTGCCCAAGTATGAGTTCTATTCTGCGCCCATGGAGAAAAACAATCTTGTTATTATGACGGGAGAAACGCAGCCTTCATTTGATGATGTTTTGGCGCACTACCAAGTTTGCTCTGAAATAGTGGATTTTGCCGAAAAGTTAGGCTGCCACTTCATCGTGACCATGGGAGGAGGGCCCTTAACTGAAGATAAGGCTCAAGTGTACGTGGCGGCTACCTCGCCGAGGCTGGCAACCGAGTTTATGGAAAAAGGCGCGGTCATATACAGTAAAGGCAGAATAGTCGGGGGAACAGGGCTTACGTTGGCACTTGCAAAGGAAAGAAAACTCGAGGGTATCTGCCTGCTGGGCACAACAACTGGTTTCAAGGCGGACCGCGGCGCTGGATTCCGAGTTTTCAAGTTTTTGATGAAGGCTTTAGGAAAAGAGATAAAAGAAGGGTTATAAGAAAAAACATTACACCTAGATAATAACAGGATGGTGTTTGCATGGTCGAGAACGATGAAAACAATAACATTGGCGGATTCGATGTAAGTTCAAAATTCATGAGAATCCTTTTAATCCTAGTAATGGTTTTTCTGATTTTTGCTGGTCCAACATACGTTTCCTACTTGCTCTCCAACGTTTTAAACGTGAATTATGTTGCCTCGGTAGTTTCAGGTTTTGCCTTGTTCATAGCAGGCTTATTGTTAATGTGGTTTCTTATTCGAAAGAAAATCATTACGTAAAGATGTGCCTCAGATACCCCAGGGTGCATCATCACTATCAGCATTTTGGATTCTTCATCGGCATTTTCTAGATTCTGATGGCGTGTATTAAGTCTTCTTCGGATTAATCGGGCGGCTAGAAAAGCATATAAGATATTACCCAAGATATATCGGGTATGCAAGAGGATAAGAGAAAGCGCCTAGAAGAAATGGTTAACAAGGATGATGAGTCCACCAAGAGAACAACAATCATCCTAGAAAAAGAAGAACGCGATTTCATAGACCAAATGATAAAAGAGGGAAAGGAGCCCGGGATTAAGCCGCTTATCTCCAAGATGCTTGACGTTTACCGAAGCATGATGATTTATGATTGGCGTTTTCCCGGCGAATACTATTGCGGCATAAGCCGTATCGCTTTCGTTAACGTGGAGTTGCTGAATATCCTAATCCAGCAAATTCCAAAAGAAAAATGGCGTGAAATCGGGAAAGAAATGGGCGCTGCCATGAAAGTCTCAATGGAAACAACTTTAGGTCTTCAAGCAGCACAGCGTGAAAACTGGGAAAGCATATTCAAAAGATTAAGAGTGCAAGGTTTCGGAGATTTCTATTTAAAAGACAAGTATCTTCTCCTAAAAACACCGTTTATTGGCTATCCTGAACTTTGGGAAGGCCTCTTGGAGGGGCTGTTCGATATAGAGTTGGACATGAAAACAACCATGCCTCCGCTTGTTTTCGAAATTAAAACACAAAAAACCCAATAAGCTCAAAGATGCTACAGCTAATTAGAAAGGATAGGTTTATTAGGAAGAGGTCAACTTAAGGTGCCTTTCAGTGATAAAAGTTGAGGGATTGCGTTCATACAAGGCGATTGCGTTCATTAGACGCAAAAGCAATCCAAGAAACGCTAGTCTAAACTATTCTACCCTCCGCATATCCCTCCAGAAGGCACAGATTTTCTCGGAAAGTATCTTTTCAGTTAGAAAACTAGTCCGAGAGTATTTTAACAAAAAATTAGGTGATGAAAAATGGATAAAGTAAAATTTGCCATACCCGCAGGCTCCTTAGCCAAAGCAACCTTTGACATTCTGAACCGTTCAGGATACAAAGTCTCAGGTCAAGAACGCACCTACAGACCAAAAATCAACGATCCCAAGATTGAATTGAAAATCCTCAGACCACAAGAAATACCCGTTTTCGTTGCTGAAGGCCTCCAAGACGTAGGCATCACAGGTCAAGACTGGATCAAGGAAACTGGCGCTGACGTTGAGGTCATTCAGAACTTGGAATACGGGAAAATACGGCTTGTAATAGCCATACCCAAAAACTTCAGCGCGAACTCCATCTCCGAGCTCATGGAAGACGTGTGGAGCAAAGGCAAGAACTTCCGAGTCTCCACTGAATACTTGAACATCGCAGCCGAGTACATAACAAGCAGTCCAGCATATCGAAAACGCTTCGGCAAGGCAGAACCCCTTATAGTAACGCCATGGTGGAAAAAAGGCGAAAACCCCAGAGCAAAGATTTTCCTGTCTTTCGGAGCTACGGAAGCCAAGCCGCCGGAAAACTCTGACTGCATCATGGATGTAACTGAGACTGGCTCCACTTTAGACGCGAACAACTTGAAGATAATCGAGGATGTGCTGCAGTCTTCGGCGGTGCTTATAGCGAACAAGGATGCTTTGGCTGACCCGCAGAAGAAAGAAAAAATCTACGACATCCTGACCCTGCTGAAAGGCGTAGTGGACGGCTCCAAGAGAATCCACATTTTCGTAAACGTGAAGAAAGCAAACCTGCAGAAGCTGCTCAGCGAACTGCCAGCCTTAAAGAACCCTACGATAGCGCCGTTGGCAGATGAAAACTGGTGCTCAGTTAACACCATAGTCGAGAAAGACTGCCTCATAAACCTCTTGCCTAAAATCCGCAAGCTCGCCCAAGGCATAGTTGTCTACGAACCCCGACAAGTGCTGGCTTTAGACGAGATAACTAGGAGAGAAAAAAACAAATGCGCAACCAAGCCCAAGTGAAAGTCTGGAAATCCTCAGCGTTACCGCCTGACTGGTTCAAAAGACAAGCGCCAGACGAACAAACCAATAAACAAGTCGAAAGCAACGTTAAAGCCATAATCAGTCAAGTCTTAAAAAACGGAGACGCCGCGCTGATAACGTTTACAGAGCAATTTGATAAAGCCCGTCTAGAAGCCAAAGACCTGCGAGTAACATCCAGAGAGATCAAAGATGCTTACAACGAAGCTAGCCAAGAGCAGGTTGCTGCCCTCAAGTTCATGAAAAACAAGGTCACTGCCTTCGAGAAGCTTACGTTTAAGCAGGCTGGCTTCAAAACCTTGCAAGAAGGAGTCACCATCCAAAGTGTTCTGCGACCAATCGAAAGCGTCGGATGTTATATTCCAGGAGGTCAAGCTGCTTACCCAAGCACTTTGGTCATGACCGTGGTGCCAGCTAAGGCTGCGGGAGTTCCCAGAATTGTGGTGTGCTCACCGCCCAACACTGAGGGCAGGGTAAACCCGTTGGTTCTTGTTGCCGCCGACATCTGCGGAGTTAAAGAGGTCTACAAGGTTGGAGGCGCCCAAGCTATAGCTGCGCTTGCTTACGGGACGGAAACAATCAATCCAGTGAAGAAAATCGTTGGTCCGGGAAGCAGGTACGTGACGGCGGCGAAGATTCTGGTTTCAAAAGATGTGGCCATTGACATGCTTGCTGGTCCCAGCGAGGTTCTTGTGGTGGCAGATGAAACCGCTAACCCACGGTTTATCGCTTTTGACATGATTTCTCAGGCAGAGCACGGTAGAGACAGCGTGGCTGGGTTAATTACGATGTCGGAGACGCTTGCAGAAGAGGTGCAGGGTTGGCTGGCGAAAGCGGCTGCTGAAGCAGAGCGCGGAGAAATCGTTGCTAAAGCACTTGAGCAGTACGGTTTCATAATCACCTGTAAAGACATGGCTGAAGCTG
>SMTZ1_10008813_pt1 | contig 15128 bp, 12 predicted proteins | sample DeeMarSWOR136_30_FD_25667 | JGI IMG/M metagenome (IMG submission 25667)
ACTCAAAAGCGGCGCCTGATGTGATGGAGGAGGACTGGGACCGGGTGATCGACATCAACCTCAAAGGTGTGCACCTCTGTTCCCAGGCCGTTATCCGGGAGATGGTGAAAAAACACTACGGGCGGATCGTCAACATCGGTTCCCTTGCAGGACAGGTCGGCGGTCTCAAGGTGGGGCCCGATTATTCGGCATCCAAGGCGGGCGTCATCTGTCTGGCGAAATCCTATGCCCGGTATGGCGCCAGGCATGGCATCAACGCCAACGCCGTTGCGCCGGGTTTCATCGAGACCGACATGAACCCGGGGCGCGACAACCCTTCGGAAGTGCCTGTACATCGTCTGGGTACCCCTGAGGATGTGGCAAATGTGGTGTATTTCCTGGTATCACCGCTGGCTGACTACGTTACGGGAGCCTGCATCGACGTGAACGGCGGGCTGCTCATGCGGTGAATGATATGTAGGCCGCGCTTTTGCTTCTTTAAGTGCATACATCGAAATCTTTCCCTCTTCACAAACAGGGGTCTCTTCCAGTACACATGATGCATGCAGTTGTGTCAACAGGACGGACGGGATTGAGAGGAAGGACACTTGGTCACTGACTATCGACGGGCTCCTGCACTCGTCTCCCCGATATCGGACGCAGGCAGAGAGCCCCCTGCAGTATAGCACCGAATACTATGAAAGAGGCGCAGAAACCGTAGACATGCACCATGGAAAACCTCTGATAGATGAACCCCCCGATAACGGATCCAATGATGAGCCCGCTCGAGATGAGGGACTCGTGAATGGCCATGCGGCTCGACCGGTTCGTGCTGCCCGACACCCCGTGGAACATGCTGTTGAAGTAGCTTGCAGCCATGAAGAACCCGATGCAGCTGATAATGGCTCCCAGAAGGAATGGCGTTCGGGTGGTCATCAAGAGAAAGGTAAAGAGAGCCAAAAGGAACTGCCCGACCAGCATCTGTGCGGGGCGGAAGTGCCAGAAGGAGGTTCGGCCCATGATCACAAACCCGACCATGCCAACCAGGGCGCGGTTCTGCATGATGAGTCCCACGGATCGTTTGCTGAGTTCGAGCGTGTTCAGAGCGTACAGGGGAAAGATGTTGACGATCACTCCGATAGTCGTGTAGGTGGTCAGGACACCGATCCATGCGGGAAAGCGAAGGGGCGTACTGTTTTCCTCACCCTGTTGCCCGTTTTTGTTCTTCATATACACTGCACGGTCGGTACGGATCTTCGGAAGTGTGAGGCTTGCGATCGCAATGAGAGAGCCGGCGAACAGGAACAGGCAGCAGCCTGTGAAAAGGGGAAGAGATGCGTTTCTCTCGCTGAGGAGTCCGGCCAGGAAAGGGCTTATGATGCTTCCCACGCTCCAAGAAAAATTGAACCGTGCCATGAGCCTTCCGAGCTCCGGACCCTCTTTGCCGTGCGAGAGCCACCCCATGAGCGGCGGCCAGAAGAATGAGATCGACATGCCGAAAAGGGTATAGAGGATGAAGAGTGTTGAAAAACTCCCTGTAAGCAGGATCAGAGCTATGAACAGACACTCCAGGCATGCCGCCATGGTGAGGAGGTAGCGGGGAAGTATGCCGTCCGTCAGGGGCCTCAGGAAGATGCACCCGACGATGTAGGCGAGTGACCAGAGACCGGTCAGACTGCCGACCTGGCCAGGGGTCGCAAGAAAGACGTCGCGCACATAGAAGATAACGCCGAGCGTCACCAGACCCTGACCGAGGGCAGCAAAGAAGGCTGTGGGGAACAGGAGGGTGCTCTTGCCGATTCCAGTGTAAAATGATTTTATGAGCTGTAATTGCCGATCAACGTACCTGAACATGCTGTATCTACGTCCGTTCGATGCAGGTTGTGTGGTATATTTCCGCCAACGACGAGAAGATAGTCGAACAGGGCGAATTCACAAAGACAATTCTACCGAGGTGCAAACCTTCAGGAATTTTGCGAGAGACGGGTGCTCGTGGCAAGGCGATACCCACATAGATGAGGGCTGGGGATAATCTTGACAGAAGAGCAAGCTCATGGGATGATGGTTGCAGGTTCTCTGTTGGTTGCGCAGGGTTTGCAGCCTACAGGAGGGCGGAGTTGTTGGTTTGTGATCTTTCCAAATAAAGGGAGGTACAGGTATGAAGAAGCATGGTGTCATCATTCTCACAGTGCTGTTTATTGCCGTCTCGTTTCTTTTTCTTGAATCGGGTGAAGTCCGTGCCGACTCAAACGTGATCAAATACTACACGGACAACGACGAATCGGAACTCGATCCCTTCGCAAAAGCCATTTCCAGGGGAACGGGTATGAGGCTTGAACCCCTGCGCCTGTCGTCGGGTGAGGCGTGGGCTCGTGTGGAAGCGGAAGCTCCCCGAATCGGTGCTGACATGCACTTCGGATGGCCCCTTTCCTTTGCGCTCATGGCGAAGGAAAAAGGTCTGCTCATGCAGTACAAGTCGCCGGCATGGCGGGCCGTCCCTGACCAGTACAAGGATCCCGACGGGTACTGGTACGGCTGGTCGTACTGGTTTGCCTGCATCGGCGTAAACACAAAGCTCCTCAAGGAGAAGGGGTATGATCCACCTCGATCGTGGAATGACCTTCTGGACCCGAAGTGGAAAGGCGAGATCGTGATGCCCAACCCGGGAACGTCCGGCACTGCCTATCTAACGGTCTCCACGGTCATGCAGCTCTTCGGCGAAGACGAGGGGTGGCAGTATCTGGAGAAGCTCAACGCGAACGTAGCGCAGTACACAAAGTCCGGTTCCGCGCCGGGACAGCTTGTGGCGCAGGGCGAGTACATGGTCGGCATCACCTGGGATCAGGCCGTTGAAAAGAGAAAAGACGAGGGTTATCCTATCGAGATGATTATTCCCGAAGAGGGAACGGGGTATGTGCTCGACATCGCCGTGATCTACAAGAATGCGGAAAACCCTGAGGGAGCAAAGAAATTCATCGACTACATCGGGAGTAGAGAGTTCCAGCAGGAAGTGGCGAAGTACCGGTCCAAGGTGACCTATCCCGGCGTTGAATCGCTGGTCAAGTTCGACCCCAAGCTTATCAATTACGATGCAAAATGGGCTGCAGACAACAGAGAGAGAGTCATGAGCACCTGGAAGAGCAGGTTTGCACAGTAGGTTTTATCTGAAGTGCGACACAACAGTGGAACAGAGGCGGTGCAAAGCTGCCTCTGTTCCGCTGTCATAAGCCTGTAGGGGGAGAGATGTTAAGAGGCAGAGCTGCCAGAGATCCAGCCTCCGGCATGTTCAGAGATCCCGTTTTCATCGGGATGACGGTTTTCATGGTCCTCATGCTCCTCATGTTCGTGGTCTATCCCGTGGCATCGGTACTGATCACCTCGTTCATGGACGAGGACAGTTTCTCCCTTCAGAATTACGCAAACTTCTTCCGCTTCGCCTACTATTACAAGTCCATGGTAAACAGCCTGCTTCTCGGTGTCATAACGACCTCATGTATTCTCGTCGTTGCATTTGCCCTCTCCTATGTGGTCAGTAAGACGAACCTGCCCCTCAAAGGTTTTTTAAGGATCGGCGCCCTGCTGCCCCTTATATCTCCACCCTTCATCTTTTCCCTTGCGCTCATCATCATTGCGGGAAGAAGGGGCCTCATATTTCACTTCACGGGGATCAGCCCGAGCATATACGGCTGGCCGGGTCTCATCATTGCCCAGGTGTTCTCTTTCCTGCCCCTCGGGTTTCTCATGGTAAACAACGTGCTGCAATCCCTCGATCCTTCCTTGGAAGATGCATCTCGCGATCTGGGTGCAAGCCAGGTGAGAACGCTCTTCAGGATTATTATTCCGCTCTCTATACCGGGTCTCTTCAAGGCAGGATTGCTCGTTTTTATCATGTCCCTGGCCGATTTCGGCAACCCCATGCTTATCGGTGGCGGGCTTCCCATCATGGCGACCGATGCCTACAATCTGTGGATCGGGGAACAAAACATGGAGATGGCGGCAGTATTCTGCATATTGCTTATCATCCCCTCCATATTCGTGTATGTGATACAGAACTACTTCCTCAAAGGGGGTTCTTTCGTTACGGTCAGCGGCCAGATGATAGGGGCCGAAAGAAGAAAGATTGCCTGGTACATACAGTTCCCGCTCTACACGATTGCGCTCCTTGTCTGTTTGGCCATTATTGCCTGTTTCACCGTGATTTTTATTAGCTCCATCACCAAGCTCTTCATGATCAACAACACGCTGACACTCGAGCATTTTTCCAGTTATTCGGGATGGAAAGCCCTGAAGACGTCTTTCACGGTGTCGGGACTCGCTGCAGTGATCACCTCCTTCACTTCGATTGTCTTCTCCTATATACTGGTGCGAAAAAAGCCCGTGGCACGGGACGCCATGGAATTTATTGCCCTGCTCGGATTCGCCGTCCCGGGAACGGTCATGGGGATCGGGTATATACTGGTGTTCAACAAACCGCCGTTCATGATCACAGGAACCCTGGCCATCATTATTCTCAACATATCCTTCCGGGAGTTTCCCGTGGGCTTGGAGGCAGGTATCGGAAAGCTCCATCAGATTGACATCGCGATTGAAGAGGCCTCGCGGGACCTCGGTGCAAGCAGCTTCAAGACCTTTGTCAAGGCAGCGCTCCCGCTCATGAGTTCAGCATTTGCAGCCAGTTTTCTCTACACATTCATGGTAGGTATGATCACGATCAGCGCCGTGATCTTCCTCATTGCACCGGGGACCAACCTCGCCTCGTTGCTCATCCTGCGGCTTGCGGAAACGGGGAACATCGGAAAGGCATCCGCCATGGCAGTGATGCTGACCGTTGTGGTTCTTGCCAGTCTCATGCTTCTGAGGGTGATATCGAAGAAGACCAAGATGGAGATATTGAGGGGGTTTTAAGCATGTCCGGTGAATCAGTTCTTGCATTGAAAAACGTGACAAAAAAATTTGGCGGGATCACTGCAGTCGATAATCTCACTATCCCCTCAATCGACCGGGGAGAATTCGTAACATTCCTGGGTCCCTCAGGGTGTGGCAAGACAACGCTGCTCAGGATGATAGCGGGGTTTTACTATCCCACTGCCGGGTCGGTCATCATGCACGGGCAGGAAATCAACGATCTTCCACCGGAAAAGAGGAGGACGAGCATGGTTTTCCAGAACTATGCTCTTTTTCCCCACATGAGTGTGTTCGGAAACATCGCCTACGGTCTGAAGGTCGCGCTCGCACGGTGTATCGTGATCGAACCTGAGATCATTCTTCTCGACGAGCCGCTCTCGAACCTGGACGCCAACCTCCGAGTACAGATGAGGGAAGAGATACGGAAGATCCAGCAGTCACTCAACCTGACCACCATATTCGTGACTCACGATCAGGAAGAGGCGATGAGCATGTCTGATCGAATCGTCGTGATGAACCAGGGAAGAATCGAGCAAACAGGAACGCCCACCGAGATATATGAAAAGCCAAGCACACTCTTCGTTGCAGGTTTCATCGGTTATATAAATCTGATTCCAGGTCAAATCGTGTCGAGAAAGGTCCATGCGATGAAAATCTCCACCGCTGCCTGCGAGTTATTGAACACGAATGTTGATCTGCGGGATCTGAATATAGGAGACAAGGTGAAGGTCATCATACGGCCCGAATCGGTAAACCTCGAAAAAAAACCATCGGCCGGCGCACAGAACGCCTTTAACGGCAGGATACTCAACTCAACCTATGTTGGCTCAATCGTGAGGTACACCCTTGAGGTGGACTGCCTCGACACACCGTTTATCGTCGATGTGGCGAACCCCGAGGGAAGGGGCATTTTCAAGAGGGGAGAGAACGTCAAGATATCCCTGCCGACGAAGTTTCACTGTATCAGGGTTTAACCACTTCCTGCAGGCTCCTCACATGTGTTCCGATCTTCCAGCCTTACTTGCGCTCCCTCATCTCATTGAGAGTCAGTTGCATCGATATCCCGGAGCTTCGAAGGGACTCTCCTTGCCCAGGAAATGTGCAGACCCGCGCCGGCCCTCACGGATACAGATTAGCGGGCAGGCAAGGCGCGTTGCGGCATTAGAACGAGATGATCACACCGGCTATGATGTAGTGCAGCAGGGCGAAGTTGTATACTTCATCGTTGTCTGCACCGCCTTCGAGCAGCCTGTACCCGAATTTCAGGGTCAGGGAGTCAGAGGTCACGTATTTGAGGGCAAGAAGCACATCCTCCGCCCTTCCCTGGGGCGCGGCGAGCGCATCACCCTCGAGGAGAAATCCGAGCCTGTTCCAGGGCATGTAATCAAGCCTGAAATTGAGGAGTGGCACGAAGCCGGTGTTGGTCTTTACTGATTCAGCGTCGGCGCTCTTCAGGCTGATTGCCGCGTCTCTGATTTTTGCGGTGAAGCCGAGGCCGAATGTGAGTTTCTCCCTCTTCACGAGGTCGTACCGGTACGTAAGCCGGTAAGAATTGAACGTGTATGTTGCCTCGAGAGGCGTGTCGGGCGGAAACGCCACGTCCACAAATATGACCTCATGGTCGACCTGCCCGCTTGACTCCAGTGTCAGAGGAGCGATCAAAACGCTGAGGGAGTGACGTCTGACGAACGTGTAGGTGAGCCGTACCCGTATGAAGAGGGAAGGGTCCGTGTGGAGGCTGTCGGTGAGCGAGATATCGGTTCCCGTGTCGCCTGGAATCCGCACATCGTTTCTCCCGCTGATCACCGCTCCTGTTTCAAGATCCAGCTGGACACCGGCCAGAAGTGGAGTAAAGGATGTGAGAAGAAAAAGCAGGAAAAAGATGGCTGGTACCATCCACTGCAATAGAGCCTTCCTGCTCTTCATAAAAAACATCGCCCCGCTCCCGAGAATAATGTAATGTAGAGGATGAGTATCCCCTTTGCAATTTCTGATAAGATAGAAAATAGCTGGGTCCCTGTCCCGGGACAAGACCATTTGAGGCCTCGGAAACGGCAAGCGGGATTCCACGAGCGAGGTTACATTTGTGAAGGCGCTGTTATACTGGATTTGCCCTGCAATCTCACGGGAGTGAATGGGAAACCGGAACTGTGTGAGGAACCGACATGAATACTGGCAGGCGTCTGCAGGCTGTGTACAGAGCGTCGCCGGTGGTACCCTTCGACGAGAGTTCAAAGTTCATACTGTTCAGCGATTGTCACCGGGGCGACAACAGCTGGGCTGATGACTTTGCGCACAACGAGAACATATTTTATCATGCACTGTCCAGGTATTACCGTGACGGATATACCTATATCGAGGTCGGAGATGGTGACGAGCTCTGGGAGAACAACGGGTTCGAGGACATACGCTCAGCGCACAGTGCGGTCTTCAAACTTCTTCATCGGTTTCATGAGGAGCGAAGGCTCTATCTCATATTCGGGAACCACGATAAGGAGAGGAAGTTTCAGCACAGAGTGGAAAAATCGATGTACCGCTACTTTGATGAAAGGAGCGGACGCTACCTGCAGCTCTTCGAAGGAATCAGGGTGCATGAGGGACTGGTGCTGAACAATGCGTCAACTGGGATGCGTATATTCCTGGTTCACGGTCATCAGGGAGACCTGCTGAATGATCAGCTGTGGCGGTTTGGCAAATTCCTGAGCAGATTTGTGTGGCGTCAGATGCAGCTTGTGGGGATTCACGATCCGACGAGGCCTGCGGTGAACTCCGAAAAGAGGAGAAGGATAGAGAAGAGACTCACCAGATGGGTCCAGTCCACCTCCCGGATGATCATTACGGGTCATACGCACCGGCCGCGGTTTCCAGACGCAGGTGCACCGCCCTATTTCAACGATGGGAGCTGTGTTCATCCGAGGAGCATAACGGGGATCGAATTGCGGGGTGGCAAGATTCTGCTCATCAAATGGAGGGTCAGCACGAGGCAGAACGGGTCGCTCCACATTCGGAGGGACGTGCTTGCCGGACCAAAACCTCTCAGCCTCTATACTCCGGCTTGAGCCATTCTACAGAAGCACAGGCAAAGGATACGAACATGACCTTTTCCCATGGGCCTACTGCACTTCGATGCTTTTGATCCACTTCACCCACTTGCCGCCGGTTATGTCCTCTGCCACGATCCTGGCCGGATATCCGTGTTCCTTTGGAAGGGTGACCCTGTTCACCTTCAATGCGACAAAGATGAGATGGTTGTCCAGCTCATCCTTGCTGAAGCTGGTTTGAAACCCGTCGATACTCTGAACGATTACGTGCGTGTACTCATCCTTCAACCGCGCCCGTTCGAGTATATCGAGGAGGGGAACACCTTCCCATTCGGCACGGTCCGTGAAAACTGTAGGGCATACGAGCACGATCTCTTTTTTCACCATGCGCATGGCTGATAGATCCTGATACGTGAGGGACAGGGATCTACCGATTTTTTTACCTTTGACTTTCAGACGCCAGGTTGCAATGTCCACATCCATGAGAGTGCCGGTGGTGTGGAGAAACCTGGTTGCCTCGTACACCCTTTCCGCGGATTCCTCTTCCGATCCCGATGAATCGTGCGTGTTCGTGGAATCCGACGATGTGACTGTGAAACTGCGGGAAGACCGGGGTTGATCGAGCATATCAGCGGCAAAGGTGTTACTGCTGAGAACCACTCCGCAGATCATTATGATGATCGAAAAAAGTCTTTTTATCATATCATATACTCCCTCAGCATGGAAGTTGCTGCTGTAACACGCATGTTTTAATATTATTCTTATAAAATAAATATAACTAATGTTAGATTTATAATTCACTTTTTTAGTTCTTGGTGCCAACTCCGCCAGGGGAGCTGATCAAGGGGAAAGGACCAGGTGGTGCTGTAAGCCTTGCAAAGATTTACTATAATCTTTTGAGAAATTATGGTACATTTGGGAGGGACAGAACGGCTCCTTTGTTTTTTTCATCATGTAAAAAGTATATTAGTAAAAACAAGGGAGGGTTACTATGGAGAAAGAACAAGATAGGTTTGCGACGTGCGACAACTGTGCCCGTCTATTCAGAGAAACGGTGAGACGTTTCCACTGCGACCACTGTAACAAGTATTACTTCATATGCCCATCGTGTGAGAGTAAGGGGGCCAAGTGCCGTTTCTGCGGTGTTCCTTTGAAAAGAAAGTCGGAGAAACGCGTATAAGCGTCATGCAGTCGGATCATGTCGACGGAAACTGAAAGGCGCTCCTTCCCACCGCATACAACTTCCCTACGCCCTTCTTCCTCTGGCAGAAAGGAGGAGGAAGAGGATGAATACCGGAATAGCAACGTAGTGGATCAGTCGTCCCAGGGAGGGTATTCCCTTGATGAGGGTGAACCGGTAGGCCTCGGGGATAAAGAATTGAAACAATACCACCAGAAACCACAGAACCCCTGTGAGAGGCAGAAACGGGTTTGCACCCCGTGAGAGTCTCCACAATCCCGCCAGCAGGCAAGCCACTCCGATGATGAGATACACATAATTCCAGTTCATGCCATTATTCCCCTTGCGATGGAGTTCAGTGCACAGATACGATGATTGTCCTCCACGACCATATCATCTCCGCTATAAATCGACAAGGGAAAACGGAATGCTTTTAGGCACTGACGTGGATATCGCGAATCGGTTCTAGTTTTGTGGGAACCACGGGATGAACACTGAAACCCGTTTTCTGTACGCGGTATAGCGGGGCCTCCGTGCGATCTGCCTCTTCTCTAAGAGAGGGATGCTGACGAATAGAAAGAGCAGGGTGATTGCAACCGGACCGGCAGCTGTCCACCACCAGGAAGGTGCCGCAGCGAGCGCGAAGAGGTAGAGGCCCCACCAGAAACTCACCTCTCCGAAGTAGTTGGGGTGCCGGGAAAGGCTCCAGAGCCCCTGGTCCATAAGGGCGTCTCTTCGAGGGGTGTGCTGTAGAAAGGATTCCATTTGCCGGTCCGCGATAAGCTCGATAAGAGCAGCACCACTGGAAACGAGCAGCGCGGCACCGTCGAAGACCTTGATACCACCGGGATTGATGACCAGCGCCGGGTACAGTGCGACGCACCCGAGGAAGACCAGCACGGTGGGCATCATCTCCAACCCGACAAATGCGATGAGCCAGAACAGCTTCGGCTGCTTATCACGGTACTGCGTATAGCGCCAGTCCTCGTGATTGAGCCCCTTCCAACCTCTTATCCAGTGTACCGTGAGCCGTATGCCCCAGAAAGAGACACAGCACAGGATCAGGACCTGCCTCACCGTCACCGTGCCGGGAGTGATCCAGACCCAGCACAGGACAAGTGCAATAGGCTGAACACTCCAGTATGGATCGTAAAGGCTGATATTGTCGAAGAGTATGCTGCACATGAAGATCACGAGGGCGGCGCTGACGTCGGCGATGAAGGTAATCCACAGGAAACCAAGGGCACTGTAGCGTGAAAGCAGAGTTCCTGCCACGATTGCGGCTCCCAGCGCGCACAGATATGACAATGACACGATGAGAAATGCCAGGGCTCGATGTGCCGTACCAGGAGGGTCATTCCCTCCTGTGGATTCTCCGTTCTTCACGGTTCCTCCCCTTCACATGGTCGGGAGTGGTTGCAAAGCGAACAGTGTACCTGCCATGCAAAGTCTTTTTTGCTGACAAGATTCAGTATACGTGGAAAATATAACAGAGGAGGATGTATATGGGAAAGATGATGAGAGCTGCCGTATGCAAGGATTTTGAAACCATCGTGATCTGCGATTGAAGGGGAACGACATGTGGCATACTAGGGACGCCGAAAAGATCCTGCAGGAGCTCTCGAGCGACGCAGTGAAGGGGCTTTCGGAACGGGAGGCGAAGGCCCGCCTCGAGCGTTACGGGCCGAACAGGATCGTGGGGGTCAAAAAAAAGCCCCTCATCGCCCTCTTCTTCGAACAGCTGAACAGCATGCTCATCTTCATCCTGATCGCTGCTGCCGCTGTTTCAGCCCTGCTCGGTGAAATTACGGACACCTTCATCATCGTCTGCGTTATTGTGCTCAACGCCCTCATCGGCGTGATTCAGGAGGCGAAGGCCGAGAAGGCGCTGGAGGCCCTGAAGAGACTCGCGACACCGAAGGCACTGGTGGTGAGGGAGGGACGGCAGCGGGAAATCTCCTCCGGGGAGGTGGTGCCGGGCGACATGGTGGTCATCGACGCGGGTCGCATCGTACCATGCGACGTGCGGCTCATCGAGTCGGTCAACCTGAAGATCGAGGAATCATCCCTGACCGGAGAGTCGGTGCCCGCGGAAAAGGATTCGGTTGATGCAATCCATGGGTCCGACACACCCCTCGGCGACCGGAAGAACATGGCCTTCATGTCCACAGTCGCGACATACGGCCGGGGCCTGGGCGTTGCAGTGTCCACGGGCATGGACACCGAGATAGGTAAGATAGCCACCATGCTCGAGCAGGATGAGGATGAGCTCACGCCTCTGCAGCGGAGGCTCGAGCAGCTCGGCAAGCGCCTGGGAGCGATCATACTTGCACTTTGCGCCTTCCTGTTTCTGGTATCGCTTGCGCGTCCCCTTTTTTCAGCCGACGCCATTGAGAAGTCTCTGCTTATCGAGCTCCTGCTCACCGCCATCAGCCTCGCCGTCGCGGCTATACCTGAGGGTCTTCCTGCAATCGTGACCATCGTGCTCGCCTTGGGCGTGCAACGGATGGTCAGGCGAAACGCGATCATACGCTCCCTGCCGGCCGTGGAGACTCTGGGTTCGGTTAATGTGATCTGTTCAGATAAGACGGGGACGCTCACCATGAATAAGATGGCCGTGATCCGTTTCTGGGCCGATGGCGCACAGGGGGATATCGATGAGCTCGATCGAAAGAACGCTGTTCATACCATGCTCCTGAAATGCCTCGTACTCTGCAACGACGCAGCATATACGCGCGGTTCAGCGAGCGGAGACCCCACGGAGATTGCACTGCTCGAGGCAGGACACAGGCACGGCATGTTGAAGGATGAGCTCGAACGCACACATCCGCGGATTGCCGAGAAGCCCTTCGATTCGGGCCGGAAACTCATGAGCACCCTGCACCCCTCTGGAGAAGGGTACGTCGTCATGACCAAGGGTGCCCCTGACCAGCTCCTCGAGCGATGCATCACGGTGTTCACGGGCACCGGAACAGTACCGCTCAATGAGGATATGAAGGGCACGCTCCTGGGAAATGCCGACGCCATGGCGCGGGACGCGCTCCGCGTGCTCGCCGCAGCATCCAGGTTCAACACTGACAAACCTCCGGTGGACGGACTCGAGGAGGGACTCAGCTTCGTGGGGTTCGTGGGGATGATGGACCCGCCCCGGCTCGAAGTGCGTGAGTCCATTGCGCGGTGTAAAAAATCGGGCATTCAGACCGTGATGATCACCGGAGATCACAAGAACACGGCCCTTGCCATCGCCCACGCCTTGGACATTGCCGAAGACCCGTCCCAGGCGATCTCCGGCGCAGAGCTCGATGTCCTTTCAGACAAAGAGCTCAGACATCGGGCACGCACCCTCAGGGTGTATGCGCGTGTTTCGCCGGAGCACAAGGTGCGAATCGTACGTGCCCTCAAAGCGCAGGGGAACATCGTGTCCATGACGGGCGACGGGATCAACGACGCTCCCTCCCTCAGAGCGGCAGACATCGGTGTGGCCATGGGCATCACCGGAACCGATGTTGCGAAGGGAGCTTCGGACATGGTGCTCACCGACGACAATTTTAAAACCATCGTGTCTGCCATTGAGGAGGGGAGGAACATCTATAACAACATCAGGAAATCCGTGCTGTTTCTCCTCTCCTGCAACACCGGAGAGATCATCGCCATATTTGTCTCCATTCTTCTGGGCTGGCCCACACCGCTTCTCCCCATTCACATCCTGTGGGTGAACCTCATCACCGATACTCTGCCCGCAATCTCCCTGGGAATGGATCCCGGGGACCCGAAGGTATTAAACGAACCCCCCCGCGATCCTTCCGAAAACCTCTTTGCCAGGGGCGGCACGGCGCACGTGGTCGGAAACGGCTTTCTAATCGGCCTACTTACCCTGTTCGCGTACCGGTTCGGCATGCATCACTATCCGGGATCACTCGTGCATGCCCGGACCCTCGCCTTTGCCGTGCTGAGCCTGACCCAGCTCTTCCACGCCTTCAATCTTAGACATCCGACAAGATCTATCTTCGGTCTCGGCCCATTCAGCAACCCCTTCCTCGTCGGCGCCCTGCTGACCGGAATCGCCCTGCAGGTGAGCGTCATCAGCGTCGCGCCCTTTGCCGAGGTGTTCAAGGTGTTCGCCCTCAGCAGCCGTGACTGGTTGTTTGTCACTGTTGTGGCGCTGGTGCCGATACTCGTCAACGAGATCGTGAAGACCATAAGGAGAAAATGTGCATGACCCGCAGGGAGCTGGTAAAAAGAGCCATATCCTTCGATCGTCCCTCCCGCATTCCGGTGTGGTTCTGGAACGCTGACAAGGACCAGAGCGACATCCACAGCTTCGAGCTCTTTCCCTACAAGGGTGATGTAAAGCAGAGCGAGTGGGGCTATGTATGGGAGAACCTGGGCGACGGCACCATCGGTCAGCCGAAGATACCGGTCATTCCGACCTGGGACCATCTTGAAACTTTCAGTATCCCCCGGCCCGACAAACCCGGCCGTTTTACCGGTATCGAGGAGTTCAAGCGCTCAGCTGGCGACCGCTATCGGGCGGCGGAGATGGGGATCACGGGCTTCAACACCTATGCCTTTCTCCGGGGTTTCGAAAACACCCTCCTGGACCTCAAGCTCGAGAAGAAGATGGCGGGCATGCTTTTGGACAGGATATTCGATTTCGAGATCCAGGTGATAGAGCTTGCCGCAACTCACGGGTTCGACGGCGTACACTTCGCCGATGACTGGGGAACGCAGCAGAGCCTCATGGTCGATCCGGCCCTCTGGCGTGAAATATTCAAGTCCCGATACGAACGGCAGTTCGAAGCGGTGCACAGGCTCGGGATGGATGTGTGGTTTCACTGCTGCGGCAACATCACGGAGATCGTCCCCGACTTTCACGAGATAGGAGTCGACGTGATGAACATCTCGCAGCCGAACGCGGTGGACATAGAAAGAATCGGGGCGAAGCTTCGCGGCAGTCAGTGCTTCATGGTACCCATCAGCTATCAGACGGTCTCGATTTCGGGAACCCCCGGGGCCATCGAGGAGGAGGCGCGTCGTCTGTACCGTACGCTCGGAACGCTTCGCGGTGGTTTCATCGGCTACGTTGAGCAGTACAGCGTCATGGGCATGCCCGCGGACAACTATCGGGCTTGCGCACGGGCGTTCAGAAATCTGTAGAGAGGGAATGAACGTTCAGATTAAGAACTTGACATAACCTGCGCATGTCTTACAATGAGGTTGCATCGCTTCGAACGTTAATAAAATGTGAAAGGAGGATTGAAACATGACAAGAAGATCCCTATGTGTACTGGTCTCTGTGTTATTACTGCTGGGAATCGGGGCTCATTTTGGTTTTGCCACCGGTACAAAGGAGGCGGAATCGGTAGTTCCTGCCAAGGTGGGCGGTGCGGGCCTTGGTTACAAGATCATCCTGGTGAGCCACGGGTCCTCCGGTGACCCGTATCACAGTGTCGTCAAGCAGGGCATGGAGGATGCCGGACTGGTCTACGGATGTAACGTGCAAATGCTCTTTTCCGAAGGAGACAATGCGAAGCAGGTGGATCTGATGGAGCAGGCCATTGCGGCCAACCCGGACGGCATCGGACTTTCGATCGTCGACCCTGTGGCCTTTGACGATGTCGTCAAGAAAGCTCTTGCCAAGGGCATTCCCGTCATTGCCTTCAACAATGATGATGCCAATACGGAGAATGCGAGGCTCGCGTACATCGGTGCCCATGAGCGGGCAGTTGGCTATCAGCTGGGCAAGGCAATGCAGCAGTACCTGAAAAAGGGCGATCACATCGTCATACCGGAAGAAGTACCCGGTATGTCCTATGCGGTGAACCGGTCAGCCGGCATCATTGACGCGATGAAGGAGATCGGCGTAACTGCCGAGGAGCTCGACGCTGGATACGAGCGTGCGGCGACCACGAACCGCATATCCTCATATATGATGGGCCATCCTGAGACCGATGGTATTCTCTGCGTGGGCGGCCTGACGACTGAGGTGTCCGGCATGGTTGTGGAGGACATGAACCTTCAGG
>SMTZ1_10008227_pt1 | contig 15124 bp, 14 predicted proteins | sample DeeMarSWOR136_30_FD_25667 | JGI IMG/M metagenome (IMG submission 25667)
TGGCATTACCCTGGAAGGTCAAACCGGTGTTGTCTCTGGTCAGGCGACCAGCCTGGATACTGCCCATTTCACCATTCGGGTTACGGACAGCAGCACTCCCTCCCTGACAGATATCCAGCACCTTACTCTTGTTACCTGGGTGAGTAACAATATCGAGAATGGAAACGGTTCAGTTCTTCCGGAAAATTTCGTCCTGAGACAAAACTACCCCAACCCCTTTAACCCATCGACAATGATCAATTATCAATTACCAATGATCAGTGAGGTGGAATTGAGCGTTTATAGCCTGCTGGGCCAAAAGGTGACCATCCTGGTATCTGAAAGACAACCCGCAGGATTCTACCAGATAGAATGGGATGCGAGGAATCTTGCCAGTGGAGTGTACCTGTATCGTCTGGAAACATATGACCCGTCGCAAGGCGCCGGACATGGATTTGTTGAAACGCGGAAGATGGTGCTGATGAGATAAAAACCAAGTTTTGGCTATTGAATATTTCAAGTCATTTCTTTAAATTCTTTTAGATAATCTGATGAAGTGTGTGTTAGTCGGCATCGAAAGAAAAAGGAACACCTGAACAAATACCTGTGGGACCAGGAGACCGGAATCGCTGAATCAATAGCGTTTAATATTTTATTTCGAATAAGCTCTTTTTTAGCCTGTAACGCTCGAAACTTTTTCAAACGATTTCTCCTCTTATTTTTAGGGATACTCTAAAAATAAGAAAAAAAATTAAAAATCTTTTATTATTTTAAACTAGAGAAAGATAGGAATTCTTTACTGCCAGTAAAGATTATAGTATCAGAAACCTGTTACAGTTATCCCTTTACTTAGAAGTTTTTCAAAGGAATAAAACTTGTTATCAAACAGAAATAATGGTAAGCTATCTGTAAATTTTCCAAACTCTAATCCCAAATCGAATCTGGGATTCCATCTCCTAACCCATAATAGTATACAGACGCCTGTATTCCCAATAGATTTACATTTTATCTTGATATATAATGTAATTATACCTTTACAAATAAGTTGAGGGGAAAATGAGTGGTGAAAAACACAAATTTTCATCTTATCATATTGCTGTCCTTATCCCTTGTATTAATGAAGAAACAACTATAGGAAAGGTAGTAAAAGATTTTAAGCAGCTTTTACCGGCTGCTAAGATGTATGTGTATGATAACAATTCCACTGATCGAACAAAAGAGCGAGCAATTCAAGCAGGGGCTATTGTCCGATCTGAAACCTTAAAAGGGAAAGGCAATGTTATTAGAAGAATGTTTGCGGATATTGAAGCGGATGTATATGTATTAGTTAACGGTGACGATACTTATCACACGGCAAGTGTTATTGATATGATCGAGCTTTTGGTTAGAAATCAATTGGATATGGTAAATGGTGCCCGTTCATTTGAAAAGAGTGAAGTGTTTAGATCAGGCCATCGTCTTGGAAATCGAATTCTGAGTAATTTAGTAAGGATTATATTTGGCAAAGACATTAAGGACATGCTATCAGGATTTCGAGTCTTTTCGCATCGTTTTGTGAAATCTTTTACAGCAATGTCTCGTGGTTTCGAGATAGAGACTGAACTTACCATTCATGCATTGGAGTTGCGTTTGAAAGTCGCAGAAATAGAAACGCCTTTCAAGATGTGACCGCCAGGTTCCTTCTCTAAGCTAAACACCATACGAGATGGACTAAATATTTTGAGAATAATCATAATGTTCATCAAAGAAGAGCGCCCTTTCCGGACTTTTTTTACTGTGTCAATAATCTTAGCACTCACCTCTATAATTTTAGCAATACCAATTTTTATGGAATATTTGGAAACCGGTCTTGTTCCCCGTTTTCCTACAGCAATTCTATGCAGTGCCCTGATGTTACTATCCTTCTTTAGTCAATACACCGGCTTTATTTTAGATACGACTACTACTGCCAAAAGAGAAATTAAAAGACTTTGTTACCTCCAATTACCGGCTATTGATATCGATCCTAACTTATCAGATGAAATTATTGAAGATTGAGAACATGGTCGGAGACGGAGATGAATGCTGCATATTTTTAATTCTAATAGTGGAAAACAGATATGCGATCAAAATTATGGAATTCATATACTTTTTTTTCTATTCTCTCTGTCATTATTATGTATCTGGGATTCTCGCTTAATTTATATAAAGCGACAGACTATGAACGTTATTATGATGACAACTACTCTTTTATGAAAGACTCAGAGATTTTCTCAGAAATTCAGTTTAAAGGCATTTTTTTAACTTTTGATCGATACTCAGAGAGTTTAGTCATAGGAAGGCTTGTAAAGTCGAGAAAAAATGGGCTTCTGTCTTCCGGTGGATTTGTTGGGTATTTTAACGATAATATTCCTGACCCTCCAGCTGTGATAAGTGAAAGTAGATTTCTACATGCCTATCAGTACAAGTTATATTTGAACGAGTCGTTAAGTAGTGAATTTAATCACTTCCAGACATATAGATCACAATCTGGGGGACAGGCATTCTTTCTGAGTGTATTAGACAGAATAATTATTGGAAAAAATTCATTCAAACTTGCATTTTATTATCATCTTATGGCAGCTATATCAGCAATAATCATTTTCCTGATTATTCTATGGTTCGCGAAAGAATTTGGTCTGATTACTGGTTGGTTGTTGGTAATTTCTTTTTCTCTATTTTGTTATCCAACGCTCTTCGCTAAGAGTTTGTGGTGGATCTTATGGGCTTTCTACATACCCTTTTTACTGTTTCTTTATATGCTAAGAAAAGAGGAACTCCTGCAAAGCCAGTTATCGTATACTTATTTCATTATGATTGGGTTCTGTGGAATGATCATAAAAATATTTTTTAACGGATTTGAGTTTATTACTACAACCTTTTTTATGGCCCTGATACCTATGTTTTATTATGGTATTAAGAATGAATGGGATAATAAAAGGCTCTTTAATCGTTTATTTTTTAGTATTTTAGGAATTTCTCTGGCTATAGTAATATCATTTATGTTATTGTCTTTACAATTTGTTTTTGCAGGTGATAGTTTTGGAGATGGCCTGAAACATATCGAAGAAAGTTATTTGAAAAGAACTCAGATGGGAAAAAGTGATGATCCTCAGGTGATAGCATTGGAACAAGGTGTAAAAGGTAATTTAGATGAGATTCTAAAGTATTACATCCTTTACCCGGTTGCGGTTGATTTCCGTAATTATGGAATAAACCGGGTAGTAAGGATCAAATATTTTATAATTTTGTTTATGATAAGTTCAGTTATGTTAATCTATTCTAAAAAAATATTCGGGAAAAAAGAAGTTTCCTCCAGCCTGAGAGCACTCCTTATAACACTCTGGTTGGCTATAATACCACCTTTATCATGGTTTGTTATATTTAAACAACATAGTGTTATTCATCAGGTTCATAATCCTATCGTATGGTATATGCCCTACATGTTATATGGTGTTGCCTTATCCGGAATATTTTTAAAAGAAACTATATTACGTATATCGGTTATGGGAAAGAATTAGAGGTAATTGGAGAGAAGTATCTTAGCTCATCTCATTTTAGTCTTTTGATCCAATTTTTATAATAATTATGTTTTGTTTTTTAATGTTATTAACTATAAGTATGACCTTTTAAAAATTTTCCCTGCTTGATGCAATACATCAAATCTGCTATGGTATCCAGAAACTGGACTATTTGCAGATGACCAATCAAGAAATGGCATGAATTGAGTATCTTGATAAACCAACCATACATGTAAAACCTGCTGATGGAGATGCCCTGGTCTATTTAAAGGATTTCTCGTTTGAATATGGCAAAATCCAAATCACTATAAATATTTTCATGTTGGATCAGTTATGCAAAGTCTCTAAACTGGTAATTTAATATTTTACCCCAGTAGAAATTTAATGGTGATTGAAATAATAAATTGTTTTTATTGGAGGAATGGATAATGAAAAAGCTAAATCTCACAGCCGGTACCTTGGTTGGAGTGCTGCTGACTGCACCGCTGATTGGGATGATGTATCTGGCCGATCAATTGCTCGATTTACCCTTCGTTCCTTTTGATCTATTTGACTGGTTGACCCGGGTATTGCCTGGTCCCTTGATTACCTATGGTATTGATTTGATGATTGATATTATGCGCTGGCTGGGAGTGAGTGTTGCTGACTCTGCTAAAACTGCAGAGCAGTTCCTGGCGGTTCTGCAATTCTTTCTGGGCGGCATCATAGCCGGGATTGTCTCCTTTGTTTTTTTTGACATACGAAATGTTAAACCTGATACTATTACCGGGATTGTCATGGGAGCACTTTTTGGTTTGCCATTTATTGCCATTAGTATTGCCATCGGGCAGTCGACTGTACCTTCTCTTCTGCAAATTGGATGGTTATCTTTGCTGTTTTTGGTCTGGGGGATATCTTTAAGTTTGGCCTATTGCCGTCTCACCCTGGTTAAGGCTGAAGTATCGGCCGGGTCGGAAGAAGCTAGGACTGTAGAGAAAATCAGTCGTCGGCAATTCCTGATCCGGTTGGGTGCAGCTACCTCTACTATTACAGTGGTTGGTGCCGGGGTGGGAGCAATTGTAGCCCACACCAAAGGCCAACGTCTGGAACAAAGCCTTGCAACCTCAATGGTGCACCAAACCGAAACAGGTCAAGAACCGCCATTTCCTAACTCAAATGATCCGGTGATGCCTGCTCCCGGTACCCGTCCGGAGTACACACCAATCAAGAATCATTACAAGGTTTTCATTCGCACAGAACCAACCTTGATTGATGGTGCAACATGGGTCTTGCCCATAACCGGTCTGGTCGATAAACCACTCATGTTAACTCTGGATGACATTAAAAACAATTATAAGTCACGCAATCAATATGTTACCCTCTCTTGCATCTCTGGACGGATTGGTACCGGCTTGATTAGTACTACTCAGTGGACCGGAATTAGTTTAAAAGATATTTTAGCTGATGCGCAAGTACGGCCTGAAGCTCGTTACCTATATATCATATCTGGCGATGGCTTTTACGAAAGCCTTGATCTGGATTTGATTACTGGTGATACGCAAATAATGCTCTGCTATGCCTGGGATGGACATGAGTTGCCTGTTGAACATGGATATCCCTTGCGTATCTGGATTCCGGATCGCTATGGCATGAAACAACCCAAGTGGATTACCGGTATGGAAGTAACTGATCAGTACAAAAAGGGTTATTGGGTGGAACGCGGGTGGGATGAAATCGCCCGGGTAAAAGCCACTTCTGTTATTGATACTGTGGCTGTTAAGGCGGTCATCGAAAACGGGAAACGAAAACTTGTGCCGGTTGGAGGAATTGCCTTTTCCGGGGCTCGTGGTATATCGAAGGTCGAAATCAGGGTTGACGGTGGCCCCTGGCAAGAAGCGAAACTGCGCTCACCACTTTCCGAGACAACCTGGGTGATCTGGCGGTATGATTGGCCATTTAAAGAAGGCGAACATACCTTTGAGGTTCGCTGTGCTGAAGGTGATGGTACATTACAAATCGAGCAGGTTCAATCCAATCGACCCAGTGGCGCAACTGGTCTTCACAGATACAAAGCAAATATTTGATTTGCTCTGCCATGTCACATTTACATCAAATAAAGCAGTAGAAATGAGGACTTGAAGTATAGTTATCAGGCGATTTATAGTTTTGTAATTGAAAAAGAAAAGGAAATCTTCATTTTATTAATCATCAAATAGGATAATGTTAAAAAATCTCCCAGGCTGAATGTGATGTATTTAGTTACTTAGAATTTAAAAACCGATAAAATGCAACATGAATGGAGGGATTCCATTCAAAAATATTTCAAAAAGTATTATATCGGCCAATGTTGAGGGAAGTATGAATGAGTTAAAAAATCAGGAATACCTTCATCTGTTACTTGATTCTATTGATAATCTGGATTTAGAGACCCAGGTATTTTTGACCCGTTTGCTTATTTATTTTGCAGATGATAACCGTACCCTGGAAGATGACGAATTAATGCATCCTCTTTTATTTAAGAAGAATAAGGAGTAGTGCCTAATCTTCTAGATAACAAAGAGTGTTATTCTGTTATCCTAAAAGAGGAGAAGAGATTTTTCTGAATTTAATTGCTGTTATGTTTTAGGATTATTTCTTTTTCTTTGCCTGTCCCGGGGGATATTTTTGTTTATGCTTTTTGTGATCTAAATATGGTTTGTCAGTATCCATTTCGATAGTAACATAACTACTTGATTTAATATTAATTTGAGCTGGTAAGGTGGATGCAACCCGCCAATCTTTCCCTGCCATGTAGAAATAGATATTTCGATTGATATCAAAATAAGTAATCTGTCAAATCATCCTGATTTATTCTTTTACTATATTTGCGGCTAATACAATACCTATTAATCACTTTTCCTTTACAAATAATGTTGAGAACTTAAAAAGCAAAAAATGGATTATATAATAACAAACCGGCACTTTTATTTTTCAAAAAGTCTGCTAAAATAAAGACGGCAACTTTAATAATGTATCTGAACCCATAATTTGTATTGGGATTTAAATATTAAAAATGTTATTTTATATAAAAAGCACATAATTTAATGGCACCTCATAAATTAACTCAAATTTTATTTTACCTTTACCATGGTGGTTTTAAATCCAGCTTACCCAAACGAGAAGAGGAGAATTTTTATATCCGCCACCCTTTAATAGCTTGCTTAAAAATATTACTGTAGTTGATCAGGGAGTTAATCGGTTATAGCACCGGTAATTATTTCTCTTTAGATTCTTCTATGTGGATCACTAAAGTGCCGGTAGGCAACTACACTTTCTGGCGAGACCGGAATAACAGTGTTTAAAATTTTTTAAAAAACCAAAGAATAAAAAATAATTAAAAACATTTGCGAGAAGTTTCATATATTTTATTAAGTTCTGTATAGCTATATACTTTCTCATTATGTATTAAGCTAAAAAAAATTGTGAGGATGATATGAAATTGATTCGCATTGTTTTAAGTACTTTCTTTTGTATTATTTTTCTTAGCTATTCGAACATTTTTGCCCAGGAGGATGAGGTAAGAAAATTTATTGAATCGATTGAAGACGATTTCAGTAAAGCAGCTTTAAAAGGGGATTATGAAACGATTCTTTCTTACTTTGCAGATGATGTTATAGTTGTTCCTATTTTCCAACCCCCCATTAAAGGAAAGAAAGCGTATCGGGAGGAATTAAACAAGTTGAAAAAACAAGGCGTCAAATATCAGTCAATAAGCGGGATTATCGCGGATATCTGGGAATGTGGAAACATGGTTTATGAGACCGGGACGTTTGCCATGTCCTTGATCAGGAAGGAGTCAGCCAGGCCGGAAGCATATTATGGTTCTTATTTCCAGATTTGGCAGAAACAATCTGATGAAAGCTATAAGTTAAAATACATGATAAGTAATCTAGATTTCAATCCTTTCGGAAAGTGAATTATGTTTGTCATAATCAGTCTAACCAGAGACTCTGAAAAGGAGACATTCGCCCAATCCGAATGATTTTATTGTAACTGAAACAGATTAAATTGGATGTGAGATCACCATCTATTATTTCCAAGGTTTTTATAAAGATTTACCGCCGGTTTTTAAACGAGCCAGAAAAGCAATGTAACATACTGATAATATGAAGGATAAAATGAATCTTCAATATTTGAAAAATACTCTACAAATACCATGTTTTATTATGATAATGCTAACGAGCTCTTGTGATACTCCGAAACATGCTGAAAAGAAATTAGGGTATCCGATTACCCCTGTTTCATTTACCGAGGTTACCCTGATGGATGATTTCTGGAGCAGGCGTATTGAAACCAATAGAACAGTTACCATTCCCTTTGCCTTTAAAAAATGTGAAGAAGAAGGCAGAATAAGAAATTTTGCCAAAGCAGGCGGATTATTAAAAGGAGAATATGAAGGGAAAATGCCTTTTGATGATAGCGATGTTTATAAAATAATTGAAGGTGCTTCATATTCTTTAGCAATCCACCCGGATCAAGAATTGGAAAAGTATATTGATGATATCATCGCAAAAATTGCCGCAGCTCAAGAAAAGGACGGATATTTATGTACCTGGAAAACCTTAAATCCGGATACAACTCCCGCTCACTGGGTAAAAGCAGGTCCACGGTGGTATGATCTGGGTGCTAGCCATGAGTTATACAATTCAGGTCATATGTATGAGGCAGCTTTTGCCCATTATCAGGCAACCGGTAAATCAAATTTTTTAAATGTTGCGATAAAAAACGCCGATCTAATTACCGAAACCTTTGGCCCCGGGAAAAAGTTGGATCCTCCCGGACATCAGATAATTGAAACCGGTCTGGTAAAATTATACCGAATAACACAAAATGAAAAATACCTTGCTATGGCTAAATTTTTCCTGGACCAGAGAGGTAACGCCAAAGGTCATAAACTTTATGGTCCATATAATCAAGACCATCAACCGGTAGTTGAACAGGATGAAGCAATCGGGCATGCCGTCCGAGCTGTCTATATGTATGCCGGGATGGCAGATATTGCCGGGATAATGAATGATTCAACTTACCTGAAGGCGATTGACAAAATTTGGGAAAATGTAGTGTCGAAGAAATTATATATCACCGGTGGTATAGGGGCCCGTCATGAAGGAGAATCGTTTGGAGATAATTACCAACTGCCCAACTTGACATCATATAATGAGACCTGTGCCGCAATTGGTAATATTTATTGGAATCATCGAATGTTCTTATTGCATGGTGATGCAAAATATATTGATGTTTTGGAACGTACCCTTTACAATGGTATGATCTCCGGGATTTCCTTGAGCGGGGATTCATTTTTCTATCCAAATTGTCTGGAATCAGATGGAAAATACAAGTTCAACATAGGCACCCTAACTCGACAACCATGGTTTGACTGTTCCTGCTGTCCATCAAATGTCATTCGCTTCATCCCTTCAGTACCCGATTATATCTATGCCTATCGAAATGATTCATTATATGTAAATCTTTTTATTGCTAATAATACCAACATCGAAATGAATAATAGAAATTTTGAAATTCGTCAGGAAACTGCTTATCCATGGGATGGTAAAGTTGTTGTAAGAGTAAATCCGAAAACCAGTGGAAGGTTGGTAATTCATATTCGCATTCCCGGATGGGCTCTGAACAAACCTGTACCGAGTGGTTTGTATCGTTATTTGCAGGAAAATCAGGTAAAAATCATACTAAAATTAAATGCCAATCTAATTGATATTCGTATGAATAAGGGATATGCGGTAATCGATCGTAACTGGTCAAAAGGCGATTTTATCGAGCTGAATCTACCCATGCAGGTTCAGAGAGTTATAACAGATGAGAAAGTGATCGACAACCTTAATAAAATTGCCCTGGTTCGTGGACCCCTTGTTTACTGTGCTGAATGGGTTGATAATGATAAGAAGGTACTCAATCTAATAATACCTGATGATACCGAACTGCAAGCTGAATATCAGAAAGATTTATTGAGTGGTGTTACGGTAATCAAAGGAAAAGTATTAGATGAATCAGGAAGAACAAGAGAATTGTTAGCTATACCTTACTATGCTTGGTCTCATCGTGGACCGGGAGAAATGGCCGTTTGGTTATCGAGAAAACCAGTGTTTTTTAATACTAAATAAAATAAATATCCATGACATGAAAGAGTTTATTGAATTTATAGTTAAAAACTTAGTTGACAAGCCTGACGAAGTTAAAGTCAACGAAATCGCTGGCGAACATACCGTCATCTTCGAATTAAGTGTCGGCAGAGGGGACTTGGGAAAAGTAATAGGGCGTGGCGGGCAAAATGCCAGATCTCTCCGAACTCTTATAGGGGCAATCTCAGCAAAACAAGGCAAGCGATCTTTTTTGGAAATATTGGAAGATTAAACAGATAAATCCATTGGTATTGAATGAAAAGCAGCTTAATATAAGTCAGGTAAAATTCGATCATAAATTTTTAAAACAAGAAGGAGGTGTTATGAATATTTACGTTGGCAACCTGTCCGCTGAGGTTAGTGAAGAGGATTTACGGCAGGCGTTTGAGGCTTTCGGGGAGATCGCATCCGTCACCATTATTAAGGACAAATTCAGTGGTAAATCACGAGGATTTGGTTTCGTGGAGATGCCTTCTAACGAGGAAGCGCAGTCGGCAATCGAGGGTTTAAATGGGAAGGACTTAAAAGGGCAAATTCTTAATGTTAATGAGGCTCGCCCGCGCAGTGAAACTCGCGGTGGTAGAAGAGACTATGGTGGGAGGAAAGAAGGGCGAGGCGACCGAGGGGGATACGGTGGTAGTAAAGGAGGATATGGCGGTGGTAAAGGAAAATATGGAAGTGGCGGGGGAGGACGCCGAGGTAACAGATAATAAAAACCTGGCTGCTGTAAGTAAATAGCAATATATAATATATCTTAATCCAGATTCGTTGGAGATTTTATTTATTTCAAATAAGTATGATTGGATACTTTTTGAGAATCTTATAACAAGTGAATTGAAATAAATGAGACAGAGGCATAATATACATGATTACCAGAAGAGAATTTCTAAAGCTGGGCGCAAGTACTGCCATCGCTCTTGGTACGCCGCACCTCTTATCAAATTGTAAGGATAATATAACAGCACCGGAACCATCAGAGATTAATGCTCAGGTAGCAGCCGTGCGTGGAGTAAACCTGGACAGCATGACTCGCGAAGCTTTAGACGTCTTTGGTGGTATTCAAAAAATTATCCAGCAAGATGAATCTGTCTTTATCAAACCGAATATGGTATCTCTGCCCTGGTCACAATATGAGAATAGTTTCATCAAAGGCGAGTGTACCAAACCAGAGATCATTATTGCAGTAACTGAAGAGTGCTTAAAAGCCGGAGCTTCCGAAGTTATTATTGGTGACGGCTCTCAAATGTATACCTTCGACTGGAAATATGCTACTACCCTTGACGGCTCATCCAATCTCGTTCAAGAGGCTGAACGCCTCAGCACAAAATATGGCAAAAAAGTTACCCTGGCTTGCCTGGAAGTTGACTCTCCTGGGTTTGTCGAGGTTCCTTCTCGTACTTACCTTGATAAGATTGCTGTCTCCAGTCTGGTTGTCGAGGCAGATCGCGTGATCTCCATCCCGGTTGCCAAAACCCACTCATGGGCCCAACTTACCCTGGCACTTAAGAATTTTATTGGCGTCACATCTTTGGAACGCTATGCCGGCTAGGTAGATGATAGTTATTGGGATCGTGGCAAAGTATTAGACCACAGCAATCCGCAGGCAATTGCCCAAATATATCTGGACGTGGTCGAGGCAGTGAAACCCGACCTTGCCATAATCGATTTTTCTATTGGAATAGAAGGAGACGGACCGACTTATAGCTCAGGAGGCACAACCATAAATATGATGGAGAGACTTGGTTTCTGGTTCATAATTGCCAGCACTGACATAATGGCGGCAGACGCAACCGCTGCCCGTGTAATGAACCATAACGTTTCCAAAATTAGGCAGCTCGGCATCGGTTTTGATATGGGACTCGGAGAGATACGCCAGAATTCAATCGAGATTATTGGTGAAAAATTGGACGATTTACGGATTGAGTGGATACCCGCTAAACTGAAATAGCCTGGTGATTGAGGATTTGATTCTTACCTTTATGCTTAATCCATCCCTGTAACGAAAGGACAAACCGATTCTTTTCAGCAATTTTTTTGAGGGTAAGAAGTTCAGCTTAAAAATTTTTGATAGTATTTGTTCAGCCTGCCTCTGGAGAACAATATGTTAAGAGTGCGATAGGAGTAAGTTCACCAGATAAATTATTTAAAATTCTACAATAATTGAAGCAGGAAAAAATATGGAACCCAAATTCCAAATTCTAGCGATGGCATGCTGTGTTATTTTTACCTTCTGCATTCAATCAAATCAAAAGGTAATCCTTTTTTATGATGATTTTAGTGGTTTAAAGAGAGAGTCTCTCAGTACTGATCTTGGCGCTCATACCGAGTACCACTACCTGGAGGAAGCAGCACTCAAAGGAAATTGGGCTGTATCAAATGACCGTGGATGGTGGCGAGTTCATGAGGTTAATGGTACAAGATTTATTTACCAAACTAAAATTGATGATGCAATATATGCTCATCCGATGATTGTTGCCGGAGACGAATTCTGGGAAGATTATAATTTGTCGGTATCTTTTATACCGGAATTGAAGAAACATCAAAGCGGTGCTGTTTTTCGATATCAAAATGACCGCTGTTATTATTTCTTTGGTGTTGATGGTGATACAGCCATTTTAAAAATGGTAAAACACGCCAAGGGATTTCATCAACCATATGAAAAAATCCTCTCGCAGACTCATTATAAATGGAAAACTGGTGAAAGCTTAACAGCAGATATAAGAATAGAAGGTAACTGTATAAAAGCCAAATTCAACAATACCATTGTCCTGGAAGCGATTGATTCAACCTATCAAAAGGGGAAGATAGGATTAACTGCCAACGTACCTACCAAATTCATGTCTGTGAGAGTAACGACCTCAGAAGTAAATAAAAGAAAATATAAGGCTGGAAGAGCAGCTTTTAATAATTTGCAAAGGAAATTGCAGTCGGCAAATCCGAAGCCTGTTGTCTGGAAAAAAATCAAAACGGAAGGATTTGGGGTCGGTAGAAATCTCCGTTTTGGAGATATTGATAATGATGGTGTTATCGATGTGGTTATCGGGCAGGTTCTTCATCATGGTCCGAAGGATCGTAACAGTGAGATAAGCTGTTTAACGGCCATGACTTTTGCTGGAAAACAATTATGGCAAATCGGGAAACCAGATCCCTGGAAAAATCATCTTACCAACGATGTTGGATTTCAGATTCATGATATTGATCGGGATGGGAAAAAAGAGGTTATTTATTGTCGGAATTTTGAAATTGTAGTAGCGGATGGTGCCACCGGGAAGATCAAATATAAAGCACCCACGCCTATTAGGCCAGGTGGGAAACCTTATAAGTCAGATTATAATATATTTCCTCGAATACTGGGAGACTGCCTCTATTTTTGCGATTTGCGCGGTACTGGTTATGACAGTGACATCATCATTAAAGATCGCTATCGCTACCTTTGGGCATTTAACAATAAGTTAGAATTACTTTGGGAAGCCGAGTGTAATACGGGTCATTATCCATATGCATATGATGTTGATGATGATGGGAAAGATGAACTGATGATGGGTTATACATTATTCGATCATGATGGAAAAAAACTATGGAGTTTGGATAATACCATACAAGACCATGCCGACGGTGTTGCTATTTTGAAATTCAAACCAGAATCTGAATTAAGATTGCTATGTGCAGCAAGTGACGAGGGAATATTTTGCACAGACATGAAAGGGAATATATTAAAACATCACTATCTGGGCCATGTACAAAATCCGGCTGTGGCAAATTTCATAGATGATTTAGCAGGTCTGGAAACTGTAACGATTAATTTCTGGAAAAATCAGGGCATTATTCACTACTACAATTCAAATGGAGATGTTTATCACAGTTTTGAACCGAATCAATTTGGAAGTATGTGCTTACCGATCAATTGGACAGGTCGATCGGAGGAATTTTTTGTTCATAATCCGAATGTAAATGAAGGCGGCATGTTCGATGGTTGGGGACGGAAGGTGGTTGTGTTCCCGGATGATGGCCATCCCGACATGTGCAATGCCGTCTTGGATATTACCGGTGATTGCCGTGATGAGGTTGTGGTGTGGGATCCTTATGAAATTTGGGTTTATACACAGGACGATAATCCAATTCAGGGGAAACTTTATAATCCCCAGAGAAATCCGCTATATAATTATTCTAATTATCAAGCAACCATATCACTTCCAGGGTGGTCAGATTAGAAAGTTGTGGTGGGGCTTGGGTGATGGGGATACAGTAGCAAGGTAAGCGTGTAACGTCCTGAAATTTTGGCATATTTAAAATATCCGATCTCATAAAATAATATTGCATATTTATTTGTGATTAAATACACAATTTTTGTGTATTTAATCACAACTGCAAGTTTTATATTACTTGGTGCACTTCCATAATCTCTACAGGTAGCCACTAGCTATTTTGAATATCTGATTTTCCATTAACTTGGCTAAATAGAATGATTTCTAAGACTGACTTTGTCTATAGTTTTGCCTTATCAGAATGATCGAAGAGGTTATAATGAAAATAAATTACTCAATGTTTTTTATTTTTACTTTGCTTTATATTTTTTTACTCTCTCCCAACAGTGTGATCGCTCAGGTAAATTTTACTGGGCCAGAGTTACTTTGTCGGCCTACCAACAACTCTGTAACAGTAAATGTGGTTGCGGATGTAGCCTTGAAGTTATACTTTGAATACGGTACTGCACCGGGCGATTATACTGACCAGACAAGTACAATAACATCCACCGCTAATGAGCCCATTAAAGTAGTAATCGATACTCTTGCAACCAACACTCGTTATTATTACCGGATGGTCTATAGTGAAGATGGCGGTTCAACATGGGTAGAAAGAGATGAGCACTCTTTTCATACCCAAAGAGCAAAAGGTACAACCTTCACCTTTGCAATAATAACTGATTCACATATGAATGGTGGAGGTGGCAATGTAGCTCTTTATGAACAGACTTTGGATAACGTGAGTAATGACAATTCTGATTTATATTTTGACCTCGGTGATACATTCTGGACAGATGGTGTTTCAGATGCCGAAACGGCAAATCAACGATTCCTGGCACAGCGTGAATGGATGGGTGCTGTTAGCCATTCGCCACCGATATTCTTAGCGCCGGGAAACCATGAGAATGAAGAGGGCTGGAATTTTAATGATGCGAACAGTATAGCTCTTCTGAGCGTAAATGCACGAAAACGATATTACCCCAATCCGATCACGGATGGATTCTATTCTGGAAATGATGATGCCTTACCAGCAATTGAAGGCGATAACCTTCGTGAAGACTATTTTGCCTGGGAGTGGGGAGATGCCCTGTTCGTTGTTATTGACCCTTATCATTATACGATGATAAAGCCATATAGTGGAACTGCAGGAGGAGAAGTAGATGATGAAAGCCCAATCGGCGATAGATGGGATTGGACACTGGGGTAT
>SMTZ1_10003825_pt1 | contig 15120 bp, 13 predicted proteins | sample DeeMarSWOR136_30_FD_25667 | JGI IMG/M metagenome (IMG submission 25667)
CCCCGCGTACAAATCCTATGAGAGAGAAGACTCCAACACAAAACACAAGACCACAGATGACTACGGTTTTTGCAGCATCCCATGACGCATGACTCAGAATACGTTTCCATTGTCTCATGTTCATACCCACCATTCCTCACCAAAATGACTTGAGACAAACACCATATCCAACACCTCGATATCTCCGCTATTATCCGCATCCTCACGAATCCACCCGTTCGCACCACTCTGACCATAGTGATTTGAGATCAGCACAAAATCCAACACAGTGATAACACCATCAGAGTTCATATCCCAGTTCGGCGGCATTGAAAACAACACTGCACCTGAGGTAGCCACATTATTGCTCGTATCCCGAGCTAAAATCGAGTAACTATAGTTTCCCAAAATGGAAAACGCAGTGGTCGAACGATAATAATACTTCCCAGAACCCCCCGCCGTCATAGAAACATTATTCCATGAGCCACTCGGAGTGTGAATCCGGAGGATCACTTGGGATACCCCGACATTGTCCGTCACCGTGCAGCTCACATTCACCCACCCATACGCTGGACTCGTATCAAGCGGATCTGATGTCGTACGTGTAACCCCAGAGATTTGTGGAGACTCATACCCTGACAATTGAATGTAATAATCTTCTGTCATGGTTGCGCTTAAATCAGGCATCTCGTCAGGAATAGGCGTTCCATCTGGTATCACCTTTATACGGGTGTCCCAGTTCCCAATATGGTCGATGATGTAGTCCGGCGGGTTTGATTGTGTTCCTCCACACCATTCGAAGAATGTACCACCAGTTGTATGGTCCTCGATAGATTTACGCCCATATGCACGCATAGCATCGTTGTAGTTAAGAATCCACATTTTGTCTGTGAATTGACAAGCCCCTCCTTGAGTAAAAAACCCTCTGAGAGTTCCTCCGTTTGGTGATGGATTAATGATAACAAAAGTGAATATATTCCCAGTCACCTCCGCTACAGGTGGATTTGTATAATCATACCCAAGAAGATATATCGGGTATTCACAATCGTTGATTGTAATATAACGGAACGCATTTCCATTCACGTACAAGTCCCAGTTTCCACTTTGAATCGTATGAAGTTGAATCCCGTATTTGAATCCATCGACGTATATTCTAGTTGAATAAACCCAACAAACACTAGACGGTATCTGGTTTGCGAATAAATACATCCCAGTTCCCCTCTGTTCATGCGATAAAAGAGCCATATTGTCAATGATGGCGCCTAATTTGTAGCTTTGATGTAAGATGTTTGCGACTCGAATGGGCGATTGATCGTCTGCGAGGTCTACCCCGCTACAGTCGATGATTCCGTTCATCACCATTGCTCCTTGTCCAAGAGTAATGACATTCATCGCCGTTTGAGGAACGATAGTGGAACCCATTAAATCTAAGAAGGTATTGGCTGGAACGGTTATACCTGGGGATGATACCAAATACGTGGCTTTTGGAACCCACACTGTACCTGGTTGACCTCCTAGATTATTGAGGGCTGATTGTATATCAGAGAAGGTATTTCCTTTACTATTTATTATCTGGGATGGCTCCGTAAAGAGATAGTACGGGCTGCTTAACCCTAACCACGTTCCAGAGCCTTCTACAGTCGTATGATACGCGTCTTGCATATCATCAAGGTACTCATATGAGTCTCTCTGGGATGGCGGGTTATATATCGGTAGCATCCATTTGATATTGTTTGTTCCATAATCGTAGAATTGAGTATTTCCTGGTGTTTGTCCATCACCTTCATTGCCACCGAACCATTCGAGATAGTTGTCATGAGTGGGAGCGTCAAGGTCTACAGACATTTTTCCGTAAGGTAACATATTCCTTGCATAGTCCCAGAACAACATTTCACGGAACAGGTTGTTGTAGCAATTTCCATGCATTCTAATATTGTTCTCTGTTACTCCTGGGCTCCCGCTCCAATATTCTGGAAATCCAGATTGCCACATCGTCAAATCAAACATGTTGTCGTAAATTTGTGAGTTCCCCACAGCTTCAATATAAATGTTATAATGGTTCGCATGCCCTCCAATATATTTGAAGAGATTTTCTTTTATATTTCCGCCATCTGCTTTCATCTTGATTCCAAACTCGAAACCGTGTATGAAAAGCTTTGAAAACAATGCTCGTTGGCAACTCCCAGAAGTCGCATGGAGATAGACTCCTGTTCCATACCAATTGTCATGAACGTTTGTTTTACTATCCAATCGCATATTTTTTATTGTTTGGATGGTGTCCCCACTTACATCACCTGAGAATCCAGAGAGATAAATTGCAGCATAGTCGTCACTCATCGATATTTGTGAACAGTCAACGAAACCATTCCAAAGATGCGAATCCTTTTCCATCTCGATGATGTTTCCGTAATTACTAGAAGGTCTGATAACTGCTCCGCATAAATCAAGGGTGATTCCTTGATTGATGGTTATTGTTGATGAAGGATTGTAAGTTCCAGAAGGAAGCCAAACAGTGCCAGGAGTTGAGCATTGGTCAATAGCTTCTTGAATATTTGCAGCCGATGTTCCGAAAGTCTCTCCATCACTGTTGCGTATCTCAGTCATGCTAATAAACAACATATCGGGATTTTCTATCCCAGCCAACTGTTCTGACACCGTACCTGCTGACGCGGTGGGGAGAAAGCCCAATATTACAAACGTTCCTAGCAATACTATTGTTATTTTCTTCATGTTATCCCCTTATTTTTCTATGAATAAAGCTTGATGTGCCCCGACAAAGTGAATCGAGGAATCGATAACTCCTGATGGGACAGTGTAGTCATGAGAGGTGGAAAAATCTCCACAGACATTCACCCACCCATACGTTGGACTCGTATCAAGCGGATCTGATGTCGTACGTGTCATCCCAGAGATTTGTGGAGGCGTTGGTTCCCCAGACGTCTGCGTCTGCAAAAACACCTTAAAACGCTGCGGCGAACCCCATACTGTGGTGGAAAAAGAAATCACCCCGGTTCCGTTCGCAGTACTAGTTGAATGATTCACCGCATTTCTCGTAATCAGATACTCATTATTCACAGGAAACCCTGAGAGACTCAACCACACCGTACCACTTGTGGTACTTGCAGAGAAATCCATCACCGTTTCCCCATAGATAGCACAAGGGATATGATCACTGATATATACAAGTGTAATCGTGATACCGTTCGGAGACAGAACAGAAAATCCTGTCTCATTAAATACAATGAACGTGTCACTTACGGTAATCTGGTCAAACACCATGGTGGTATTGACCGTGTAAGTCTCATTTTCCACACGAAAATCCATGCCTGGATATATGACAAGAGCAGAGCTGGTAAACACAGTCCAAAGAAGTACAGACCCCATCGCGACCAGCAGTAGAATTTTTTTCATATCCTAACCATAGTTTCTAATAGGATAGAGGAGTACACACCACTACTAGATCCCAAGGAGAACCAGCAGAGATGCCTCATCAGCCCACGTCCCATTTATATTTTTATGCTATTTTTCTTTTATATGATGATACTGTATGATATTTGACCTTTATTAATGTAGGTTGATAGTCTATCAAAATGGAAAAAATCCATTCCTAGCATCCACCTCACGAAATTTTCATTGAAATGATATGTTTTTTCTAAATATATATTTTTTGTATAATTTTGGATAAAAATTATAATCTACAAGACTCGGAAAAAAATTTGTTAGAAATATAAAAAAATCTATGGTTTCGAAATAAGCGGAAAAAATATATGAAAAAAAGAGAAAGAGATTTACACTTTTTGTGTGCCCTGAAAAATTAGATCTCTATATTTATCAGAGACTTCTTTGATTTCTAAGAGAACGCCGTCCTTTGAGATTTTTACGAATTCAACTATAAGCTCACTCCCCGTTTGGAATGCTTGGATCTTTTATGACATCAGCTAAATGTCATCATATAACCCTTCGCTTCCTGATTAATAGTATTATCTTACCCTATTTAATTTTTTTTATAAAATATTTTCTATAACATTTATAACAATAAATCACAGAATTCTTTCTGCCATAAGAGTTTTCCGTACAAAAAAAACACAGAAAAAGAAGATTATTTCGTAAAAACGTTACATATAAAAAATATTTATAGGAAAACGTGAGGTTGTTGACGTCACATCCTATGGAAAATATTCTTGCATTCGGTTTGTTATTTTGCCTGGGTTTTCCCGTATCAAGGGAAAGAGTTATTCGTCTTCATCCCACCAATATGGTTTATCCCGATAGGTGTCGTCGACTTCTTTGATGCGTATGATTTTTCCGTTTTTTGAGATCTTTACAAAGACAACCATTGTCTCACCTTTTTTTCTCTGGGAGGAAGAAAATCCTCCTCTCCAGAGTACCAGTGAGGAGGGGAACCCCACCAGCGTTCTAACGTACGTTTGGTTGTTTTACAAGTATTTAAATTTTTTCTAAAAAATATAATTAGAACATTCAAGGAAGCTCACCTGAAGAGCTGTCACAGACACAGATGCAATAGATAAATGTCTACTCTCATCCAAATCCATATACCCTATTGCATCCATTGGTGACGATTCCAAGGAAACCAAAGAAGCCGCCACTTTGTCTTGATCCAAAAAAAGAGGCGTAACAGTATGCCTTGCCACTACCAACCCAACATCTCTATGTTCTTGCCTTTGGTCTAGTCCCTTTAACAGGAACGTAAGCGACCATAACCCGACCATGCAGACCGCCCACAGCATCCCAAGCAACACCAAATCAACATACTGCTCCCCAAATCGGTTCACCTGCACCATGATTATCTTACTTGACGTGCTAACTGCAAGAATGGTCCGATACGTAATCAGCGCAAGACACCCGCATCCGACCAGATACCCAGGGACTAGGAGAAGTTTTTTTTCCATATAACGATCAGAGATGAATACAACAAAAATTATATAAAACCCATGGAAAAAAATCGCTCTATAATGTCCTTGACACAATATTTAATTTCATAAAAATTGAAAAATAAAATCGATAACAAATGTAAAGAAATTAGATAATAGTTGTACAACAGCAATTTAATAATTGAACGACAACAGCAAAACCATAGCACAAATAAAAGGAGATACTATGAAAAAGAAATATTTATCGAAAAATGAAAATGAACACCTCTTTACCATCCCCAGTGTCTCTCTGATTACCTGGATTCTTATCGGGGTTTGCTTCATCCCCCTTGCTAGTTCCGGTGCCCCTGAACCTGAAATTGAAATCGTCAAAATAGGACCGACTGTTGCCTATGCAGGAGAACAAATCACCTATACCTACTACGTGAGCAACCCCAAACACCAACCACTCAGTAACGTTTCCGTTGTAGATGACCTATTAGGACCAGCCACGTACGTCTCTGGCGAACAGAATCATAATGAAATGCTTGATCATTCGGAAACCTGGATCTTTACTTGCACTACCACCCCTGACTTCAATGAAATCTTCCCAGACCAACTGACCAACATCGCAACAGCGGAAGGCACCTGGGTTCATGAGACTCACTCAGCAATGCAACACATCGTTCACGATACAGATTCGCATACCTTGTATCCTTTCATCTTAAGAAAAGACGTACGGCTCAACCAAAGCGGAGAGATTGTAACCTACGATGACCCAGACACATTGTTCAGCATCCAGATATTAAAAGATGGAGAGATTCTTGACACCTTTTCTTTCAATGAATCTTCACCCAAATGCATCTGGCTTAGTCCAGGGGTGTACAATTTCACTGAAATCAACGTTCCTGAAGGATACATTCCTGACCATGACTCTATTTTTATCACAGCTGGTGAAATCTCAGAATATACATTCATCAACATCATTGGAGATAATGATGACAATGGGGATAGCAATGACGGAGACAACGATAGTGACGACGGAGATGACGGAGATGATGACAGCGGCGATAACGGAAATGGAGACAGTGGAAACAATGGAGACAATGAAGACAATGGAAATAGTGAGGAGGGAGACAGCGAAGATAACGGAAACGAAGATAACGGAGAGACAGGAGATGAACAAACCACTCAGACCACACGAATCAACCACGGATACCGATACAACGATATCGCACCTGTAGCAAACGCAAACGGTCCATACAACGGCTTTATCCATCAAGAAATACTCTTTAACGGATCTAAAAGCTCTGACGCCGACGGATTGATTATCCTCTATCGCTGGTCCTTCGGAGATGGTATCATCGCAGAAGGAGCAACCATTAGCCATAGCTACATCAACGCAGGAATCTACCCTGTTACTCTGACGGTCATCGATAACTTTGGAGCCACAGACATCGATAGGACTAACGTCACGATCATTGTGCCAAACAGCCCTCCAACAACTCCACTCATCGCAGGTCCAAAGAACGGCTATACAAACACAGGATACTCCTACATCTTCGGAGCCTTTGACAACAACTCAGACTACATCTCCTATCTTATCGACTGGGGCGACGGTTTCATCTATCAGACCCCGAGGTTTCCCTGCGGACAACATTTCGTCCTCCTCCACCGATGGAGCGACCCAGGGACTTACACGATCACTGTAACCGCATCAGACGGTAGTCTTGCTTCCATAGCTCAAAAGGATGTCGTCATCCAGCAGACCCTTGTCGTCAATAACATCTGGATCATCGCACTGGCACTGCTTGCACTCATAGCACTACTGTTGATACTGCTCCTCTCAAGAAAGAAAAACAAGAACGAAGAATAACGATAACACACCCGCCTCCTTTTCCTTTTTTATTTTTTTATTAACCGATTAAAAGCATTGATAAAAAGAAACTAGATTCTAGGTGATAAACTTTTAGTGCACCAAGAAATAAAAAAGAACAGATGAATATACTCTTTTTCAAACGATCAAGTAATATGACTATGACTGCGAACGACTTTTTCTCTTTTTATATTCAATGTAAATACTCATTGAAAAGAAAAAAGGATTATTCATCGCTATCCTAGGAGTACGGATGATCCCGATAGATATCGGATACCTCTGTGATTTTCAGCAGTGTCCCTTGGTTTGAGATCTTTACAAATTCTACCATTTCTTGCTCTCCTTTAAGAAAGCTGTTATTGACATTATCATGGCGTTCATGATATACCACAAAATACTGCTTTCCTTGGACCACCACCATAGCATTATCCTATTTAAAAATATTCAAAAAAAAATAAATATAACATTTATAACATTACAACAAACTGTGCGTCTCTGATAGAACTAATACAAACAAATATCCTAAAGCACTTTTAATTATGAGCCATGCTTCCCTTGTGGAGGAACCAACCTACGAGAATATACATGTTGCAGATTACCTACGGTCTTCTTTCCTATCCCCACCACACAGACGTCAAGAACACCTTTTCGATGAAGCTCCATGATAAGCTGATCAAATGGGTCGTTCTTTTTGAGAATCTTTTTATATTTAGGATCAGTCATCCCCCGACGACCGTTTTCACCCCTCACCATCTTCAGGCAACTCCCGAAAAAATGATATTAGTTACGTGCTTATAAAACCTTATATAAAAAAAGAAAAGAAAATAAAAAAAAAAGAATAATAGATTAGATGTTTATAGCTCCACGGAACGATGCGGAGATGTAGATATGTCCATGATACCCGATTATTTTATTAGGAATGTCGATCGGCCGCATGCGAATAACACCACTGTCCCGTTGACCACTTAGATCAATCGTAAGATAGTGGACTCTGAGGGCGAAGAGATGCATGGTTTTTCCTGTTGCATCTCTGCCGAGGTATAGTGCGAACCCCCGCATGGTAGTCCGGTCAAGCAATCCACAGGTCTCCGTTGTTGATTGTATACAGGTAGCGATTCCTATAGTTGTGGTTGGTAGAAGAATCGCCAGCATCATACCACATATCAGGATATGTAGATGTCTTTTTTTCATAGCACTCAATCCCTTTCTTAGTGAATCTACCTTTAATATAATTTTATGAATATATTAATATTTCGTTTTGATGCACTCATAAAACCCAAAAGACATCCAGGAGAACTACTCCTAATACAATGAGGAATTAACACCGATACACACTCCCATCCCCTTAAAAAACAACCATCCACTCTCCTCTCGCCAACTCCTTAGCATACAGAAATCTCCTCCACAAGAAACAGTAAAGATAAAAAGCAGCTGCCTCATCCAGGTCCCATCATGAAAATCCAACCAGAATGCGTCCCCTGCCTACTCAAACGAATCCTCTTCGAAACAGAACTAAGCACCACCGATAAGACAAAACAGACAAACACCATACGCACCGCCTGCAGCCTCCTTGCCCGCCTCTACGACCCACAGGTCTGCAGCGCAACGATAGCAACCAAGCTTCATAAGGCAGCCTACGAAACACTAGAGGACAACGACCCCTATAAGACCTTAAAACAGCAAAGCAACATTACCGCAACCAGCCTACTCCCCAAAATCGACTCACTCATCAAAGACTCACCGGACCCCCTAAAAACCAGCATGCTATGCGCCATCATCGGAAACATGATGGATTTTGGCATCGAAGGCTCAAGCACCCACCCGCAAATGCTACAGGACGTCTTCGACAGACTTTATGCAGAAGGACTTGGACATGATGACTCCGAAAAACTTAAGCACCATCTCAAAAAAGCAATCCATCTGGTCTTGTTTACAGATAACTGCGGGGAGATCATCTTTGACAAACTCCTTTGCAGGGAACTAAAAATCTTCAACCCGCACCTGTGTATCACCCTCGTCGTCAAAGGAGAATCAATCCTTAGTGATGCGACAGAGAAGGAGGCCATGGAAATCAAGCTAAATGAGATCGTCGACGAACTTCTGACCACAGGATGCTTCGCTGTCGGGGTGGACTTTACAAGACTGCCTTCGAATGTTAGCAAAGCCTTGAATCAGGCGGACATCATCATCGCCAAAGGCATGGCCAACTACGAGTCCTTCTCAGAGACCACCTACCGACCGATCGCATACCTACTACGGGTGAAATGCAGCGCAATCGCACGCTCCATGCACCTGCCAAAAAACATCAGTGCAATCAAACTCTATGAATATCTATGAATAAGATGAACATGAAATAATATCTCTTTTTTTAGAAATATAATATATTATTTATAACATCAATATATTCAAATCAACAGGAAAAAATAGAAGAGGCGGGTATGCTGTGAATTATCACAAGGTGAATATCCATTAAGAATACATGGAGAGGTGGATTTTGTGATGGAATAACATTACGTCTCTATTATAAAGTACCTTTTATCAAAAGGGGGAAATCATCCTGTTTTTAGTAGAAGGCATTAAATACGTCTTTTTTAAAAAGAAAGATTTATATATTTACAAAATAATATTTATAGTGCTGGTGAACCAATGGTACGAAAAGAAATTCAAGACCTCTACAGAGACGCAATCTGCCATCATTTGATTCGTCAGGGCTTTCACCCACACCAGGCAGAAGCAGAGGCAAACCGACGTATGATGCGCGACGATAGCCTCTAAAACAACCGAATCTTTTTTTTCCATAATATACTAGAACAATTAGTAAGAGTCAGAAAGAATCAGAAAAGGGAGGTAGGAAGGATCTGGAAGGGGCATAGGAGAGATGGAAGGAAAAGGAATGTAAAAACAACTCCAGATCCTCTTAAGTTATACTTTGTCTAATCTATTATATATACCTTATTATCTAGAATATCAAAATGGAAAAATGCCACTACTCAGGACACAGCGAAAACGCCTTCTTAACCGCCTCATCAGCAGACCAAGCAACATACAACAACCCCTCAGACTCTTTCATCAGACGCCCAGAGGCAAGCTCATTAACACACCCACCAGTCCCAGCAAGCAACACCACCGGCTTACCAAAGATAAGAGCAAACGCAATCTCACTAAGCGTCCCCCATCGACCACCTATCGCGATCACCACATCTGCGGCATGCACCACCAAAAAATTCCGACGCATCCCAAGACCTGTAGAAATCGGAACATCCACAAATGCGTTGGCCTCCTGCTTAGACGTAGGCAACAATCCTACGGTAAGACCACCCATTGACTTAGCACCACGACACGCAGCCTCCATCACCCCCCCACGACCACCACAGACAAGCACACCGCCGCGCGTTGCGATCCCCGAACCAACCTTCTCAGCAGCCTCCAGCATAACCAACGAAAGCTTCACATCATCAGCATCGCTCCCACATACCGCAACAATCGTTCGCATCACCTCAATACTATCCAGAAGATGTTTTTAACAGTTTTCACACTAACCACAAAAAAAAATCCCTATTGAATGCTTACACCCCAGCGGAAGATTCATCATGCTTGACCGCAAAACACGTCGTCTTCCGACCTTTGCGTACCACAGAGACCAACCCAGCCTGACCCAACACCTTAATATTATAGTTAATCGTCTGCGGCTTCGAAGAAAGCAACCAGGCAAGATCTTTTTGCGTTATTCCCGGCCGCCTTTTCAAAGCGTCAATAATCTGCATCTGAAAATCAGTAAGCCTGAATCGCTCCGCCTTAGGGAAATTCATCCCAGTCGGATAAAACACCCGATATTTCAGACCCTCCCTACGGGACTGAATCAACTCGGTTTTCTCAAGCACCCCAAGATGATACGACAAGGTCCCGTTCTTCACCCCGATCTTCCGCAGAATCTGATTATAATGCACCCCAGGGTTTGTCTTAATAAACCCGTAGATCTGCCCTCGGACAAACTGGTCCAGCACATCCTCTTTCTGAATCCGTGAGTAAAATGGAAGCAGCAAGGCGAACAACATCAGTAGTTTGTACCGCCCGTTCTCGGTAAACCCCCCCAAGGCAATCACAAGCAATCCAAAACCAAGGAAACCTCCCCCAATAGGTGCTTTATACTTGTTCACCCACAGGGAGGAATGCATCAGATACCCCTCATAATTCACGGTGTACTGCTTCGTCGTCACATATGTAAACCCAAGGGCATCGGAAACGTTGATGACTAACCGATACCTACCACTCTGCGAATATTCATGTGAAGCCACTATTATTTCAGCAATGAAAGACTCTTTCTGCCCATCACCCCAATCAATAGTATAGCTGACCAACGGCACATCAGGACGTTCCCGCGTCAGCTCAAAAAACACAACCTCCACATGATAGACATCTAGCTCCTGTACCGACTGGAGGAAATTTGTATTAACCGTAAAATTTCGCAACGGTGATACCACCACGCTTGAAACACCAACAACCGCCAACTGCTGAGGGATACTAATCACGGGTTTCTCTTGATAATACGATACGATGCTCCCCTCAGGTAAAAAACTGGTCTCCGCCTCAGATTTAATCGCAAGACGATTATCAGGCAGTAGAACCACGATGCTTTCTGCAGGTAACTTAACAAGGCGTTTCAAAGCACCATCAAGCAGGATGGTGCTGGTGTTTGCTGTATAAGGGGAAACAATTTCAGAATAATCCGTTTCAATAGTCTGATTCCTAAGCGAAAGGGAGGTCAAGACGATTGGAACAACATCATCATCAGCCGAGCACATCACAACAGAGATATCTAGAGCCAGACAGAGCAGTAATGCGACCGCTACAACAAAAAAACCGATATGGTTTTGATTCCGTACCATTGACGACCTATGCAGGGGCATAGTCTTTTTTTCTCCGTCATACATACTTAAGAAATACTCCTTATTTATATGTTTTGAAACAAATCTTTGATTATTATAAAACCCTTTTTTACACCAAGAACTATTGGTTTGGTATCACCAGTCCAGCCAAAGAGAACAAAATGTGATAATTTTTCTTAAAAAATGAGCAAAATATATAAACTAGTAATGATAAATAAAAGAGGGGTAGGAAAAATGCGGGATAAATTGTTAAATCATGAAAAAAAGCAGCCTATGGAAGAAAACGTTGGTTTTATACTCTGGAAGCTCCAAACAATCGAAGATTTCCTCCCCTGCTATAAAACCATCATGAAAAAGGAATAAAACCGTTTCATACACACCCTTTATTTTGTAAGCATACACCTCCTTTCGCCTATAAGGATGAAGTAGAATAGTTTCTATAACTAAAAAAAGAGGGGGTGGTGTTTATTTGAGGATCACAAAGAAAAATAGGATGACTGCATCAAAGTTTTTAGTAACCTCCATTGCATTGGCAGCACGCACTATCATTGTCACAGCCATGGGTCCTAGTCCAAGTGGTATCACAGCCCCATCGATTGATGCATTTGGTGCTAACGGAGATATGAACACACCATCTTCTGTGATGTTAATAAGGTTGAGAATCCCACCCGTGATTTTAAGATAGATCTGCACGCCGAGTGCATCGACTAACCCAACGTTCTTGATAGAATATTCCACGCCGATACCCCCGAACAGCTCAAGCTCAAGCTCTGTCGCATCCATCCCATAGGTCTTAAAGGTCATATCAACGGTTGTTTCATTCTGCCATGTTTGACCGTCGTTCATCGAAATCGCCACCGAGCCATTGGGATACGGATTTGTATCATTTGCAGTCCATCCATAAAAATTATCAGAGACATTTGCTGTGTAGGCTACCATCCAATAAGTCTGACCAGTGGTTAGCTTCAAATTAGTAAATGAAAAGCTTATCCATCTGAAATTCTCTGTTAGGATATCCTCAGCAGCTACAATGGACACCCCAAGAGATTCAGCGGTCAACTCATCCCGAATAGCCAGCATAAATGGATAGGTTGTCGTCGAGTTCTTACCAATCTGAAGTTCAATGCGGGTTAGCATCTCCTTCTGTGGCACAAACGACTGAGTAATAGTAACGTTTTTATTCGGAAGCATTGGGAAAACACCAATTGGTCCAAACGTCCCATTATAGATTTGGTATTGATCTAACACCTCACCGCCATATGAGACGGTTTGATAAGTTGACTTCTGTCCCCAATCCCCAAATTCAGTAGTTGTGACAATATCTTCGTACGCACTTGCTTGTAATCCGCAAAGAATTATGCAGAGCACTACCACGATAAGAAATATTTTTTTCATATAATTTTCCTCCTAATACATTTCTAACACATACAAGATATATAATTTTTTTCCCAACTAAACGTAACAACCATAACAAAAAAATGTATGGGATCAACGTACCCCAAGAACAAAAAATAACAATACAAATCCCTTCATAGTCTTCTGAATACCATCTACCATAACCGTAATGGTGACGGTACCAAACCCAAGAACTGGAAGCTTCTTGGTCGTCTCACAACCAGGGGGAAGCTGCAGGATTACCCCTGAGCTCTGATTCTCTTTGACTAAGAACCCACCCTCGAGTGCCATGCTCCAAGAAATATCTGTATATGAGGTCGTACCATTATTCTTGATAACAAGCGATACACCAATCCTGCCTTTTATAGAAACGTCAAGTGGCAGCGCATGCTGAATCGTAAAGACACACTTCTGCTGCTCTTCGACGTTACCTGACTTGTCAACTGAATAAAACAACACGGTATGGATGCCATCCTCAGTCACTAAAAACGGTGTAAGATACTCCGTCCAGGCACCCGAATCAAGCCTATATCGCGTCACGTCAACACCAGATCCATTGTCAGTCGCAGTTAGTATCACCGTCACATCACTGCGGTACACCTCCCCATCCAGCTCGCCATCCAAAATACAGGTTGTTACGGGAGGGATGGCATCAGTTAGTACATATTTCCAAATAAATTCACTCCCGGTCCCACCAAGGATCTCACAACCCTTCACCTCATTATCCCCATCAGAGTCACAGTCACCGATGATTAACCCAGCAAGCATATTTGTTGGACCAGTAAGCGTTGCCTCCTCATAATACAGAGAACCATCCCATCCGATGACATGCACGTTGCCTGTGCCAAAACAAAACTCGATTTCCCCATCGTTATCAGCATCACCGATCGCGACAGACTCAATCACCGGATCTTGACCAGGATACTCACCATGCCAAACCAATATATACTCATCTCCATCCCATTCAAATAGCCACCCACCAGGCGGCCCCCCATAGGACCCAACACCAATCTCAGGGCTACCATCCCCATCCACATCACCAACACCAAGGCCGAAGACCGTGGTACCAGCAGGGTAGCCTGTATACACAGCCACCCCAATCCATGTACTGGTTGTATCATCCCAGTTCAGCGCCCAGGTCCCCGCGGTCGCATAATCCAGATTCGAGACATCCGCGATCACCTCTGTCTTCCCATCATTATCGACATCCCCACTCCAGACCATAGGAACCGAGTACCCAGACCCACTTGGACACGTCCAGGAGGTTTCATACGAAAACGAGGTGGTTTGATTATTCCATCCAAGAGCAGAGACGTGAATGCCACCGGGATTAGGATCATTTGCTATCAACACCTCCGGATGGCCGTCATCATCATAGTCGCAGGTATAAATATCATATACGAAATCGACGCCCGTACTAGAGTACCAATCAAGTGTCGTAAGCGTTGTTCCATCCCAGTCGTACGCATACACTCCATCGGCGCCAGAATAAGCCCATGAGACACAAAACTCAAGATCCCCATCCTCATCCAGATCAACCACACAGGCACCAGAGGGAGAATGATACGAACCACCGGGGACAAACCAAGAAAACTCCTCTATGTAGGTGTTCTGTATAGTATCATACGATAAAATCCGGCAAACACCGAAATTTTCATACCCACCAAGGAGAACCTCGTTTACCCCATCTTCATCTATATCCCCCACAGGCTGGGCAAATTGCGCATGACCATTCCCCCCATATGCATAGCTCCACTGCAGCTCCCAGCCGTCAAAAAAACCCTTCTTTTCCATATCATCTTGAAGAATTAACGGTTCAGATACACTCGTATTTGCAAGACTTGCGGTGGGATAAGCGCTTGCCAGTAGTACAAGCATGATGATGGTAACTGGAAGACAACAGCATCTCAAATGATAGTTCTTTTTCACGTCGCATTTCCCCCTTAAAGATGAATCATTCTTCCTATGTTTAAATGTTTTCTTCTAGAAAAAATCCCAAAACCGCTAAAACACTACCGTGATTCACATCCTACACCTCAAAAACGTGGTTATAGACATCCTTGAAACAGAAAAAAAGGAGAGGAGGGGGGGTAACCTATGTTACCCCTAGAAC
>SMTZ1_10003827_pt1 | contig 15118 bp, 10 predicted proteins | sample DeeMarSWOR136_30_FD_25667 | JGI IMG/M metagenome (IMG submission 25667)
CGTATTGAGATATGGAGAGTGGTCAAAAAGTATGCGGCACGCGCGGGCATGCCGAGAAACCTTAGCGTGCATACATTGAGACACTGCTTCGCAACGCATCTGTTGGCAGGCGGGGCCGACCTGCGAAGCGTTCAGGAGATGCTCGGCCATGCAGATATAGCTACTACCCAGATTTATACTCACGTTGACCATGAGAGACTGCGAAAGATTCATAAGAAATTTCATCCTCGGCCGTAGTGGTTTGTAAGTGCGTAAATAATCAGTTCTGGTAAATCGCCATTGACCCCGATGGTGTGTCGTGGTTATTATAAGAATATAGAAGGCAGAAGACAGAAAACAGAAGACAGAGGGCAGAATATTCAGGGACATCGGGATGATTAAGCGGGTTTATATAGTAATATTAGGACTGTTGCTGGCAGGGTGTGCGCAGAGTGGTTCCGGTGAAGGTGGTGCGGCGTTTCAGGTTGATGAAGGCAAAGCGGCGACGGAGGTGAGCAAGCAGTTGAAGATCAACAGAGAGGCATTGCTGAACGGCCGTGGCGAGCAGATACGGATAGAGGCGGCAAATGTAATGTTGTTCAGCGAAGAGGCGGCGGCCAGAAGGATTCTAATTGAGGCACTGAAGCAATCAGAAAACAGGGACGCGCGCACTGCCGTGTGCAAGGCCCTGAGTCAAACCGTTGTGATGCAAGAGCCGGTAAAGGACAAGCAGGACTTTGTACAGCCATTATTGGAAATCCTGAAGACAGCCGACCTTGGCGGGGCCAAGTCGGCCGCTGAAGCGCTGTTGATTTTCGAGTATGAGCAAATATCACAGTATTTGGAAAAAATGGTAACAGACATCTCGTTGCCGGAACAGGCGAGAGTGAATGTGATATATGCGCTGAAACTTCAGCCTGACAAAAGGGCGATAATTAAGCTGGTCAGCCTGTTCGATGGCCCCCCAATGCAGCCACAGGTGGCAGCGGCGGTCCAGGAGGCACTTGAATCAATGGGTATACCGGCAGCCAAAGACGCTGAAATCCGCAGGGAAATCGTCAGGCAACTGGTGCGCAAAGACAGAGATGAATTCCTTATGGACTCGAGGATTCGCCAGCAGCAGCAGGGGCAGATACGACAGTTGGAGAAAGAGCTGCAGTTATGGCAGAAACGATATCTGTCTGCATCAGATAAGATATACGCCGGTCTCAAAGAGGATGCAGTGAAGGGCCAGTTTCTCAGGCAGCACCTGCAGGATTCAGAGGCGATAGTGAGATTTTGGGCGTTGGAAAAAGTTTTACAATGGCGCAAAGGTACCAAGCCGCAACTGCCTGCAGAGCTGGGGCCGATTCTGGTGGAATTGATTTCGGACAAAAACAGAGACGTTCGTCTCAAAACGGCAGAACTGCTGTCTTTGATGGTTGAACTGGACTCAGCCGATCCATTGCTGAAACAACTCGAAACGGAACAGGACGGGCAGGTTCAGATGGAGCTGCTCGTGGCATTAGGGGCAAGATGCTACTATGGTCTTTTGCCTAATTCCGACGCCGAGATTCGGCCCCCAATAAGGAAACAAACCCTGGAATGGGGCGCCAAATATTTGTCTGAACCACAGCGGGAGAAGGCGCAAAAGGGTGCGGAAGTTATAAGAAAGCTGCTCGAGCAGGAGGGACTGACTGACGAGGAAGTGTACAGATATCTTGGTTTGCTTTCGGAGAGGTTCGGCCGGCAAAACAGCGACTCCGAAGGGCTGCTGCGGGGAGAGCTGCTGACCGCAATGGCAAGTCTGTGCGCACGCAGCGTATACAAAGACAAGGCCGCTGCCTTTTTCAAGCCGCTGTTCGAAAAGGCATTGGGTGACCGGACTGAGCTTGTCAGAGAAGCGGCGGTAGATGGTCTTGTGTATATTGACAAGACCGAGGCGCTGAATGTATTGAGAAAAGGTTTTGTCGAGGACAGCAGCATAATAGTAAGACAGAAAGTCATAGAGCTTGCTGGTGAAGTGGGCGGACGAGCAGATTTGGTCTGGCTTGCAGAAAAGACGGCGACACCGGCTGAAAGCGACTCTGCGTGGCAGGCAATGCTGAAGATATTCAGGCGCTGCGAGGTGGGTGTGTTAGAGGAATGGATGGGCAAATTTGACTCTGCAGACACAGGGGCCGGATTGTCCGATGAGCAGAAGATATCTTTTCTTGAGACTGCGGAGCGAAAGGCGGTCGGCGACAATAAAATAGAGATGGTCAAAGCCGTTAGAGAAAAGCTGGCTTTAGCTTATACTAAAAGTGGGGAGTTTGAACGTGCGGCCCAGTATTTGGGTCTGCTGGTTGAAGCGGCGGAAACGGCCGAGGAAAAGGAAGAAATTCTGGCTTCTCTGGTGGATGTGTACCTGAGATGGTCAAAGACCAGGCTTGCGGTGCAGTTAATGAGTAATTGCCTGCTGGAGAAAGACCTGGGTGCTGACAATTGTTTAGTACACTCAATTGACAATTATCTAAGCGCTGCGGGCAAAGGCACTGATGTCAGTGTTGTATTAGAGGCGTTGAGTCAGATAGAGGTGGGCGAGGCCAGGCCGATGTGGCGCGAGCAATTGAGAAACTGGAATCAGCGTTTGGGTCAAGCCGGGGAGGCGGCAAAGCCGAAAGAAACCGGCGTTGAAAACTGATTCTCTTAGAAACGATACTCAGCCGTTACAGCAACTGCGGGTGCGTGGCAGCGATAGGCAGGCTGACCCAAGTAATTTCGCTTGTTCAGGTCTATATCAAATATGCCAAGCAGATTGTAGCCACTGAGACGGATGTCAAGATTTTTCGTCACGTTGTACTCCATCCCCAGATTAAGATACACGTTGGGACCGAAGGCCTTATCATAGCCGGGGTCCATCAATGCTTCACTCCACGTAGTGCGGTAATAGTCGTCGTTGTCTTCAGCCTGGTCCTTCAGGCCTGGAAAGTCCCAATGAACAATAAGCGAGCCGTCCATGCTCAATTTTTCGCTGACCTTGTACCTGGCATAGAGCTTGGAAAGGTGATTACTCCAGTTAGCCAAATTATCATAAGGAGGACCGGCGATTATCGGCCTGGCATCCTGCCAAGCCAGGTCGATATCATAAAGTTTACTATAGGCGTGTGACAGCATTATCTCCATTCGGTCGGTGGTATAAGCGGCCTCAAATTCAAGACCATAGGTCTTGTCCTCGCACGAAACGCGTTCACCCGCCAGCCCGGCATCCCAGCTTATACGCTCAATGGTGTTGAAGAACGCTGAGGCGCCCAGACACAGATTCTTCGTATGCTGACGTTCGTATCTTATCTCGTATCCGTCCAACACTTCTGGGTCGGCATAGGTGCCGTGGTCGTGCTGATAGTCTCTGATTCTTTTGGCGAAGCCCGGCCGGGAGGATCTGGAATACATAAACTTCCACGTATCTTTATCCGTCGGCGTGTAAACTGCCGCTGCACGAGGAGAATATATCTGGTCCGAATAGGTGTTCTTGTCAACACGCAGTCCTAAAAATGTCGTCCACCGTTCGTTGATATTGAATTGGTGTTCACCGAACAACGATGTTGTGTTGGTGGACCAGCGTGGTGTAACGCTAGGGCTTTTGTGTGGGAAACCGGGACTTCTCAGGCCGAAATTCTCGGTTGAGTTCTCGAAGCCGACGGCGATGGAGTGCCTGTCATTGGGTATCCATTGGGCAAGGATTCTGCCGAGATACTCATCCTCACGATAGCTGTAACAGTTAGTGCTGCTGATACTCTTTTCGGTATCATGAAGGTCATAGCTGAATACGTAATCGACCGACAGCGTGTCAGACAATTGCTGACTGTACTTTCCGTAGGCGGTCAACTGCTGATAGCCGAGGCCCCTCCTCAACTCAGATGAAGGCGGGGTGTTTGGGCCTGTTATAACGTTGGTTGTGTTAGTGAAGTGTTCACCGCCGCGGGTGTAACGTACCCACAGGTCGGTGTTCTCAGTGGTAAGCTCGGCGTGGAACTTTAGTTTGGGCAGGTGACGGTAAGATCTGCGGTCGCGAGTGTAACCGTAATTGACCGGCTTTCCTCTTCTGACGGGAACTCCCCAGCGGGTAGTACCATTGAGGCCAAATACCTCCGGAGCTTCGTGTCTGTCGGCGCCGGGATACTCGCTGATACCTCCGTAGAGGTACAGGCCGGTATCTTCATCGAGCATTGTGCCGTGCTTGAACTCGAAGGTATAGAATTCTTCGATAGCGCCGACTTTTGTCGTGATTTTCGAGCCCTGGAAGGTTTCGGCGGTTTCGGTGTGAATGTCAATGACCATCGACACGGCACCAAGGCCGTAAGTTGCTGAGCCAGGACCACGTATAACGTCGATATGATGAATATCATCAACCATCGGCAGGTCACGTTCGCTTAGAGCACCAATTTCCGTTCGATCATTTAGCACGCGGCCATTCACCATAAGCAGATATTTATCCTCTTTGTCGCTGATGATGCCGCGAAGGCCCATATGCGGGCCCAGGTAGTTATGCCTTATCCACTGAAAGTTCGGCACGTAGATATCAAAAAGCTCGAACAGATTGCGGGCGCCGCTGCTTCGAATCATATCCTGCGTGATGTGCGTTACCGCGGCAGGGATATTCCGACGCGGCGTAGCGGTTAAGGTTCCAGTGCCCGTCGAGACTTCCATAAGGTCTTCCAGAGACATCTCGAAGAAAGATTCGGCGGGAGGTGATTCAGCTTCGGCGGCAAAACAGGCAGCAGAAGGAATTACTGTCGCTATAAAAACTGTCAATGCTATCAGGCCCAACAGAGATTTCTTTGGCGGTAAGCAAATCCGGTTCATTGGTAGTCCCCCTTATGTAAGATTCATTCAGAACATTCAATTTTTCTGTTTGAAATTGTATTTACCCATAATAAGAATTGCGTCCCACACATATTTAGGAATATATCCCTACATATTTAGGAATATATCCCTGCATATTTAGGAATTATGTCGGTTATATTAGACTGAAACTTATACTTTTACGCAGTAAAACTTTATTATTGTCCGCCCACACACAGGGGTGAACCGTCTCGGCTGATGCACAGGGGTATCTGAAGCGACAGTGCCGTCTGGAAATCGCTGTTATCAGTACTGATATGAAGGCGAATGGGTTTTAGAACGTCTGCCGTGGTCCGGCTGAAGTCGATATTGTTTCCGGCCGCCGGTAGAATTATAAAAGCCTGATCAGCCTTTGGCCGGTAAGGAAAAATGTGGTTGGTCCCATAACATTGCTACGCAGATAAATTTTCGGTTGTATCGGCCACGGTGGTATGATATAATACTATTGTAGTTCCAGCTCGTGGCTGGATGCGCGTTTTTTGGCTGATTAAGCTGTATTTTTGTTTCATTTTCATTAATTAATGGTCAAGTTAAAGGAGGATGGTATGGTACGTTTCGTAAATTTTTTCACAATTTTCTCGCTGGTTTTAACAGGTCTTCTGATTTCCCCCGCAGTTGGTGCCGACAAGGGCGATTTGACCGGCGATAGCTTCGTCGATATCGACGATATGGCTGTTATAGCAGATAACTGGCTCGAAGATTACCCGAGAGCCGACCTTGCACCGATAAGCGGCAACCCCAATGTCAGCATATCCGATGGTGACGGTATAATTGATTTGCAGGACTTTGGGCTACTGGCGCAGAACTGGAAGGATGAGAGTCTGACGGTGTCGTCCAATGCCCTGGATTACTGTCTGCAGACAATACTAGCTACCGAAGCAGACCTTGTTGCTACTTGGGGTTTGGAAAATACTCCTGAGTCCACTATAAATAGCTATTCGGAATGGAGAATCTACTGGAGGTCCGACCCGGACTACATAGAAGGCTGGACCAACGGCTTTTTCCCAGGTTGTTTGTGGTATATGTATGAATTAACCGGTGACCCGTTTATTAAAATCAAGGCGATGATGTGGACCGGTCGGATAGAGGGAATGAAAAACTATACGCAGATGCGAGACCACGGTTTTGTTTTTCTGTGCAGCTTCAGGAACGGCTATCGGCTCGGAGGCCCCGAGTGTGCCGGGTTCAACGACGTGGTTCATACAGCGGCAAGCACGTTGGCCGACGCGGGGTATAGCGATGTTGTCGGCTGTCTGGAATCGTGGGATTGGGGTGGATATGCGACCAAGTTCACGACGATAATCGATACGATGATGAACATAGAGATATTGTTCTGGTCGGCCAGGACCGGCGGCGACCCGAACCTGTACGATATTGCGGTCAATCACGCATACAAAACCAGGGACTATTTTGTCCGTGAGGACGGCAGTAACTGCAATATCATTACTTTTGACGAGAGCACAGGAGAGCCTATTGAGTGGGAATGTGACCCTTGTGAGCCCTGGTCACGCGGTCAGGCCTGGGGAGCGCACGGTTTTACTATAGCTTACCGTGAGACAGGTGACCCGAACTTCCTGGAAACGGCGCAGAAGATGACTGATTATTTCCTTGACAATCTGCCGACCGATATGGTTCCGCCCAACCATTTCAATACGGCAGAGGCCAAGGACAGCAGCGCATCGGCAATTGCAGCATCAGGTCTGTTAGAGCTTTGTACGCTGGTAGCCGACCCGAATGACCAGGAAAGATATTACAATGCGGCTAAAGATATACTGACTTCGCTTACCACTAGTTATTTAGACGGAGGTTATATGGCTGGCGGCTCGGATGTGTGCCTTCTAAGAGAGACCAACGGCACAACAGAGGGGCGCATTTACGCTGATTATTACTTTGTTGAGGCGTTGATGCGGTATTATGATTTGACCGGCTGGCCGGAATGAGGGTGTGCAGGTTGTTTTTTTTGAGTAGATTATAGGGGCAAGATTAGTTTAGAAGATAAGGTTTTCCGTCCCGGAGGCGCTTGAGCGGCTCTGGGACGTTTTTTTGGAGCCGGCAGCAGGGGTGATAATGCAGGCTGACCCGATGGCGGATTGAAGGGTGAATTCCGGGATTTTTCACTTTTTTTGTTTTTTTTCACTTTTTTTTGATTTTTTTTCATTTTTTCTGTTTGCACTTTCCTTTGTCTTTCTATAAAATACTTAGCTTCACGTTACGAACTGGATGTTGTAGTTACAGGTTCCCGCGCTTGTCGTATAGCTTTATTTAGCGGGCAGGCGGGGATGGGTGGGTGGTGTTTTTTGTGTTTTGAGAGTTAATCTGAGGTTTGATTTACCGTTTTAGCGGTGGATTTGTTGCTGCTGTAGCTCAGTGGTAGAGCGCGTCCTTGGTAAGGACGAGGTCATGGGTTCAAGCCCCATCAGCAGCTAAATGCAGATAGGCCAGGCTGAGAACTAGTCGGCGGCTAAACCCCGCAATGAATTGCGGGGCTAAATATATATCATCGCCTGTGTCAGAGTAAGCGGTAATCTCGGCGGTGGTTTAATTATAAAGGTTTGAAGGAAGCTTTAACGGCAAAGTGGTGTAAAGTTAAACAAATAAATTAATACAGCACATTGGAGGCTTAATAAGATGGCTAAAGCGGTATTTGAAAGGACAAAACCACATATTAATATCGGCACTATCGGCCATATCGACCACGGCAAAACGACCCTGACATCAGCAATAATGTTTCGTCTGGCCCATAATGCAGGCGGTAAAGGCAATATCAAAAGGTTCGAAGACATCGATAACGCCCCTGAAGAGAAGGAACGTGGTATCACAATAAATACTGCCCATGTGGAGTATGAGACGCCGAAACGGCACTACGCGCACGTAGATTGTCCCGGGCATGCCGACTACGTGAAGAATATGGTTACAGGAGCCGCACAAATGGACGGAGCCGTGGTAGTTGTGGCGGCCAACGACGGGCCTATGCCTCAAACGCGTGAGCATATTCTTCTGGCCCGACAGGTCAATGTGCCTAAGATTGTGGTCTTTATGAACAAGGTGGACCTGGTGGATGACCCGGAACTGATAGAGCTGGTGGAACTGGAGGTAAGGGAATTGCTGAGCAAATACGAGTTTCCCGGCGATGATATTCCTGTTATTAAGGGTTCAGCGTTGGCGGCAATGAATGCCGAGGGCAAAGATGACGAGGCCTGCAAGTGCATCGACGAGTTGATGGAGGCGGTTGATGAGTATATCCCAATTCCGGAGCGCGACGTCGATAAGCCGTTCCTAATGCCGGTTGAGGATGTTTTCAATATCAAAGGGAGAGGGACGGTCGGCACAGGCAGAGTCGAGCGTGGTAAAATCCACGTCGGCGACAAGGTTGAAATTGTCGGACTGGCCAAAGAGACCCGTCAGACCGTGGTTACAGGCGTTGAGATGTTTAACAAGACCCTCAATGAGGGCCAGGCAGGCGATAATATCGGGCTGCTTCTTCGAGGAGTGGAAAAGAAAGATTTGGAGCGAGGCCAGGTCGTTGCCATACCGGGCAGTATTACTCCGCATACCAAATTTCACTCTGAAGTCTATGTTCTGAGCAAGGAAGAAGGTGGCCGTCATACGCCATTCTTCGCCGGCTACAAACCGCAGTTTTATTTCAGGACAACCGATGTTACCGGCGCCGTTAAGGCATTGATGAGTCGGGACGGTAAAAGTGCGGAGATGTGTATGCCGGGCGACAATATAGCAATGGAAGTAGAGATTATTGCACCAATTGCAATGGAGGCAGGCCTGCGATTTGCTATTCGCGAGGGCGGCCGAACGGTCGGTGCCGGTGTAGTAACGAAAATTCTTGAATAAAATCGGCCTGAATGAAAGTTGAATTTCAAGTAAGCCGTGCCGTGGTCAGGGGGCTAAGGTGTCGGCATTGTGTTTATTTGGGCGTGTCGGTTTTTTGTGATTAAGCGGCCCTCCATCCCCTGGGGATTGGAAGGCGGTGTTTTGTGAGAAGGCGGGGACGGAGGGGACGATTTTTATGGCGAAAAAGAAGAGCAAAAGGGAGTATGTCTGGCTTGAATGCGAAGAGTGCAAGCACAGAAACTATCGAACAAGTATCAGTGTGGCCGAAGGCACGCCCAAGCTGAAGCTGAAAAAATTCTGCAGCAACGAGCGCAAACATACGGTTCACAAGATACGGCGGAAATAAGATTTAATAGGCCAGTAGCTCAAATGGCAGAGCATCGGTCTCCAAAACCGAAGGTTGGGGGTTCGATTCCCTCCTGGCCTGGTTTTGGTGCAGGATTCGATAACGTAGGGACGAAATGATAGTGTTTGATATCTATAAACGTGGCCAGGGCAAGTACACCAGACTGTGCAGTGCTTTTGGCGCAGGGATAATCGCGGGATTGGGTTGTCTGCAGCTTTACAAGAAGCTGCAGGCCCATGACCTTGGATTATGGCCGGAGACAATGGTACCTGCCGGCTTGTTTGTCGTACTGGGATTTCTGATTTTCTGGATGGTGAATAAACCTACTGTTGCGGATTTTATGATCGCGGCGGAAGGAGAAATGAAAAAAGTTAACTGGTCGAGTAGAAGCCAAATTGCTGTTTCGACATTTATCGTTATCGTGGTTGTTATTATTATGGCTGTGCTTCTCGGAGTTACGGACATTATTTTTCAGATGTTCTTTGCGTGGTTGATGAGCTGATGTTGTATGCGGTTCGAGCTGGGAGAGGTAAAATAAGACAGTAGTTGTGGGCGTTGATATGCAGTGGTACGTTTTACGAGTTGCGGCCAATAAAGAAGAGAGTGTCAAAGAAACTCTTCTGCAAAAGGTAAATATGGATGAGGGTTTGGGTGGAGTTATCGGGCGGATAGAAGTTCCTGTTGAACGGGTTAAGCGTATCCGCGGCAGTAAACAGGTGGTGCATAAGCGCAAGCTTTATCCCGGCTATGTGTTTATGGAGATGGAGCCGGCCGAGGATGGCAGAATCCAGGAAAAGGCGTGGTTTATGATTAAGGAGACCACAGGGGCGGGAGATTTTGTCGGGACGGAAGGAGTGCCTACGCCGATGCGTGATACAGACGTGGCCAAAATGCTTTTAGAGGCTGAAAAACCTGAAGAGGCCCCGAGCATAAAGGTAGAGTTTAGAAAAGGCGACCAGATTAAGATTCGGGAGGGCACATTTGAAAACTTTGAAGGTGTGGTCGATTCAATCGACTCGGAGCGAGGGATTGTGAAGGTAATAGTTACCATATTCGGCAGAAGTACTCCGTTGGATATAGAGTATTGGCAGATAGAGAAATTGTAATTAAGTCGGGAACTGAAGGGCGAAGATGGCTAAAGAAGCGGCGGTAAAGATCAAATTACAGGCACCGGGTGGACAGGCGACTCCTGCGCCTCCGATAGGACCGGCGCTGGGACAACACGGTGTGAATATCGGCCAGTTCGTCTCACAGTTCAATGAACGAACGAAGAACCTTAACGGCACGATTGTTCCGGTTGTAATAACCGTTTATAAAGACAAGAGCTTTACCTTTGAGGTCAAAAGTCCGCCGGCGGCGGTTCTGCTGAAGCAGGCCGCGGAAATCGCAAAGGCAAGCCCGGCGCCAAATAGAGAAAAGGTCGGGGAAGTGACCGCCCAGCAGGTACGTAAGATCGCGGAGACCAAATTCAAGGACCTTAACGCATACGACCTGGGGCAGGCTGAAAAGATTATACGAGGGACCGCCCGAAGTATGGGTATAGAAGTAATTGATTAATGTTCCCGCCCCTTTGGCTGCGCAGGGGGCGGGCTTTGCGGGGATAGACAATATTATTGATTATTGAAAAACATCAGGTTATACGAAATATGCGATTTCGAAGCAAAAGATATAAGGAACAGGCAGAGCAGCTCAAAGAAGAGGCGATGAGCCTGGCCGAGGCGGTCGAAAAGATAAAATCATTTAAAGCTAAGTTTGACCAGACCATAGAATGTGTTCTGAACCTTGGCATCAACCCGAAGCAGTCCGACCAGTTGGTTCGCGGCTCAATATCCCTGCCCAATGGGATAGGTAAACAGAAAAAGGTTATCGCTTTCTGCGCAGATACGGAGGTCGAGGCGGCGAAGAAGGCCGGCGCTATTGAAGCCGGCTGCGATGATTTGATAAAGAAAGTAACCGATGGTTGGATGGATTTTGATGTGGCAGTAGCCTCGCCGAAAGTGATGAGCAAGGTAGGCAAGCTGGGACGATTCCTCGGGCCACAGGGAAAGATGCCTTCGCCGAAAAATGGTACGATAACCACCGACGTGACGGCGGCAGTGGCTGAATTTGCCGCCGGGAAGGTGGAGTTTAGAAACGATGCCGGTGGAAATGTGCATATAGTTGTCGGTAAGCAAAGCTTCGAAACGGAAAAACTGATAGAAAATATCAATGCCTTCGTCGCTCATATAAGTAAGATCAAGCCGACAGGGACCAAAGGAGCCTATATTAAAAAGATGTGCATCTCGGCGACAATGACACCAGGTATAACGGTCAGTATTTAAGGGTGGCAGGATGAGTAAGTACGTAAAAGAATTGCTGCAGCGCGAACTGGAAAAGAAAATCGACGGCGAAGATATCAAGGACTTTGTGGTTGTCAGCACCAGAGGTGTAAACGGCATTGATGTGAACCAGATGCGGGGACAGCTCAAAGAAGGTGGAGTCAAGTTGATGGTGGTGAAGAATTCGCTGTTCAGGAAGGCGCTGCGTAACCGGCAGATGGAGTCAGCAGCAGGGCTGTTCAAAGGACCGTGTGCCGTTGCATACGGTGGTGACAGTATCATTGATATTGCAAAAAAACTGACTGAATGGATCAGGAAGGTTCCGGTGATAGAAGTTAAGGGCGCCTTTCTGGAGGGCTGCGTTTTGGACGCCAAGGCAGCGGAAGCACTTTCAAAGATGCCAACGCGTTCAGAACTACTGGGTAAGATTGTTGGGATAATACTGTCGCCGGGAGCAAGACTTGTCAGCACAATTGCCGCACCAGCACAAAACATCGCCGGCCTGCTGCAAACCATTATAGAAAAAGCTGAGAAACAGGCGACGTGAAAGGACGATGAACGAGAGACGAAATAATCAATTGATTCAGCCTGGATTGGCTGTCCCTTTAAGGGGTTAAACGAGACGGTGTAGTTTCGGCTACCAACAGGCGTAGAGCTGTATAGGAGTTGACTAAAAGATGGCAGAGGAAAAAGCAAAAGAGGCACAGGAAACCAAAGAAGTAAAAGAAACAAAGACAACGAAGAAAGCAGTGGAGACCAACGAGACGAAGAAATACAGCGGTGAGATTAAGAAGCTCGGAGACAAAATAGTCGGTTTGACGTTGATGCAGGCCAAGGAGCTTGCTGATTATCTCAAGGATGAACATGGTATTGAGCCTGCGGCAGGAGGAGCTGTTATGATGGCTGGTCTGACTGCTGCGGGCGGCGGTGAGGCTGTACAGGCCGAGGAAAAAACCAGCTTCGATGTGATACTGAAGGAGATCGGCGAAAAAAAGATTCAGGTTATCAAAGAGGTAAGAGCCTTAACAGGGTTGGGATTGAAGGAAGCCAAGGACTTGGTCGAGGGTGCTCCCAAGCCGGTAAAAGAAGGCCTGAACAAGGAAGATGCCGAGGCCGCACGAAAACAGCTTGAAAACGTTGGAGCGGTAGTGGAAGTGGCGTAAAAAGTATGGTGAGTGGTAAGCATTCTGTGGATTTAGCCAGTTAACCAGTTAATAATTACGAGGCTGACACCGTTTTGACACTGGAAAAGACAATTCAGACATTTAATGCGGGAGGTTGGTAATGGCGGAGATTTGCGCTGAGCGAAGCATTCGCAATTTCGGGAAAGTCCGTGATGTTTTTAAGGTGCCCGAACTGATGGCGGTACAGAAAAAAAGTTACAGAGCCTTCCTGCAAGAACACATCTCGCCGACCAAAAGAGGGAATTGCGGACTCGAAGGGCTGTTTCGAGAGGTGTTTCCTATCACCAGCTATGACAAGAGTATGACTCTGGAATATCTGTACTACGAACTGGAAAAGCCACGATATACGATTACTGAATGCCGACAACTGCGGCTAACCTATGCCTATCCATTGAAAATACGGTGCAGGCTGCGTAGTATGGAGGGTGAAGACCTGGCAGAACAGTCAATATATCTGGGCGAAATGCCGGTTATGATAGGTGGAGGAGAATTTGTTATCAACGGGGCGGAGCGTGTGATTGTAAGCCAACTGCACCGCAGCCCGGGTGTGGATTTTCTAATATCAAGCAAAGAAGGCGATAGAGTCCTGCATGGCGGCAGAATCATACCGGAACGAGGAAGCTGGATAGAAATAAGCGTTACCCGCAAGGACGTGCTGGTGGTCAAGATTGACCAGTCCAGCAAGATACCTGCGACTATTTTTCTACGGGCAATAGATGCGTCATATGGCCAGACCGAGATTATTCTTCGGCTGTTCTATCCGACAAAGACCGTTACCATCGCCAAGCTGACCCCGGATATGTGGGCGGTAGTACCAATTGTGGATTCAAAAACCGGAGAAGTCATAGTAAAAGCAGCCGAACAAATCGCGGACAGGCTTTCTTTAATCCAGCAGAGCGGTGTTAAAAAAGCTGAAGTTGTGGAGCAGCCCAGGGATACGCTCATTTTAAATACGCTTGCAGAAGACGACTGCCAAGACCATGAGCAGGCACTGTTGAGATTCTATATGAGACTGAGACCCGGCAATCCGCCCAATCCTGAAAAGGCGAAGACCTTCTTTGCGGAGAAATTTTTCGATATAAACCGATACCGTCTGGGCAAAGTCGGCAGATTCAGATTGAATCGTAAGTTCGAGCAGATTATACCAGAGAGTGAAGAAACGCTGCGGAGTGAAGATTTCCTCAACGCGATGAGGTACATTATGGCACTGCGCAATCCGGAACCCAGGCGCAAAAAGGAAAAGACGGATAAGTTCATCATTCCGACAATTGATGACATCGACCATCTCGGTAATAGGAAACTGCGCACCATCGATGAGCTTGCCGCCGGCGAAATCAGGAAAGGGCTGCTGAAACTTCGAAAGACCGTCCAGGAACGGATGAGTCTGAAGTCTCGCAGCATTGCACACAAGGGTCAGGAGAAATCCTACAAGCTCGAATCGGCTGCAGAGAGGACAGACACTGACGATTCGATACATGTCGCTGATTTGATAAATTCCAAGAGCGTCTCCAGTAGTATCAATTACTTTTTCGGCCGAGGTGAACTGAGCCAAATTGTTGACCAAACCAACGCTTTAAGCCAATTGACACATGAAAGGCGGCTGTCGGCGCTTGGGCCAGGAGGGCTGAACAGAAGAAGGGCGGGGTTTGAAGTTCGTGATGTGCATATCAGTCATTATGGCAGAATCTGTCCGATTGAAACCCCAGAGGGTGCGAATATCGGATTGATTGCCTCACTGGCCATATTTGCGTCGGTTGACGAGTATGGTTTTTTGCTTACGCCATATCGAAAAGTCAAAGACGGCAAGGTCACCGATGAGGTCGAATATTTGAGGGCCGACGAGGAGATGGAATCAATATTTGCGCCGCCCAGCGCGGTCAATCCGGAAACCGGCAGAATTGACAATTCAATAACACTGGCCAGAAAAGCGGGTGAGCTGGCTCAGGTCGCAAGCGGCGATATAGACTACGTTGATATCTCACCCAAACAGATTGTCGGCGTTTCCGCTTCTCTTATACCGTTTCTGGAGCACGATGATGCCAATCGTGCTTTGATGGGCTCGAATATGCAGCGTCAGGCCGTGCCGCTGCTGAAAACAGAGGCGCCCCTGGTCGGCACAGGAATGGAAAAAGAAGTCGGACGAAACTCGAGTATGGTTGTACGTGCGGAAGAAAGCGGCTATGTGGCAGCAGTGGACGCCACCAGGATAGTCGTTAAAAGCACCAAGCGACGTGCCAAAGACGGCACAGGTATACAGGAGTACGACCTTTCAAAATTTGTCGGCTTGAATGAAAGAACCTGTCTAAATCAAAAACCAGTGGTTAAACTTGGGCAGAAGGTTAAGAAAGGACAGGTCATAGCAGATGGCGGCGGGACCGCAAACGGCCTGCTGGCACTTGGGAAAAATCTGCTTGTCGGCTTCGTTTCCTTTGAGGGATTCAATTTCGAAGACGCTATTGTTGTCAGTGAGAAACTTGTCAAAGATGACACCTTCACAAGCGTTCATATCGACGAATTTACGGTGGAGGTTCGTGAGACCCGACTTGGCAGAGAGGAGTTTACGCGGGATATTCCCAACGTCA
>SMTZ1_10003828_pt1 | contig 15118 bp, 14 predicted proteins | sample DeeMarSWOR136_30_FD_25667 | JGI IMG/M metagenome (IMG submission 25667)
TTACTTATAGCTTTTGCTACTGGAGTGTTACTTGCAGCCGCTTTCTTAGGTTTGATCCCGGAAGCAGTTGAAGCAGTTGAAGAACCTCATATAATAATGCCATATATTTTAGGAGGAATCCTATTTTTTTTCATAATGGAAAAAATCATTATCTGGAGGAATTGTCGAGATCAATCATGTGATATTCATTCTCACGCCTCAGGTCCCATTATACTTTTTGGAGACGCATTACATAATCTTACAGATGGAGTTGTAATAACAGCAGCTTTTTTATTAGGTATTAATCTTGGATTTGTTGCTGGAATTACTATTCTTGTCCATGAACTATCTCATGAAACTGCAGATTTTGGTGTTTTACTTCATTCAGGCTATTCTAAAAAAAAAGCATTTATATATAATCTTATCTCAAGCTCAACAACAATACCAGCTGCTATAATTGCTTATTATATACTTGATTCTTTAGAATCTATTGTACCTTTTTTGCTAGCAATTTCTGCTGCAAGTTTTATCTATATTGCATTATCAGATTTAACGCCTGATCTTCATCAACATACTGGGTTGAAGTACATTGTACGTCAATTAATATTTATCACTATTGGAGTTTTAATTATGTTTGTTCTTCTAACGCTAGGAGGACATAATCACTAAATACCAAAAATAATTATCTTTCAATAAAAATGTTAGATTTAGATTATAAAGTATTAAAAGAGTTATATAATAATTCAAAAGGTCTTAAAGTTGGTAATATTGCTAAGATATTCAGTATTCCTCATTCTACAGTAGGAAGCTGCGTTAAAAGATTAGAACAAGATGGATATGTAATCTATGAACGGTATAAACCTGTTACTCTATCAGAGAAAGGGTTGAATCTTGCAACAGAACTAACTCGTCATGCTCAGCTTCTTGAATTATTATTACATTATGAATTAGGCTTGGATCCAATGGATGCTCATAATGAAAGTGAAAAATTCCATTTACTTTTTTCTTGTAATACAATAAATAGAATCTGCGAGAAATATGGACACCCAAAAACCTGTCCGTGTGGAGATATGATATTAAGTTCCATAGATTGTGCTTGTGAAGAAAAACAGTAAAAATTAATTTATTTAAGACTATTTTTCTCTATTTTTATTTAATTATTTCAACCGATGCATAAGCTGCAAGGATTTCTCCGTAAAAATAGTGATGACTGCTTAAATTTGATTTTTTATCCTTTATTACTTTACATTCATAATTTAACAAGCATTCTTTTAATGTAGGTACTTTTATTTTCTGTCCTGGTATAATTTCCAATCCTGCTTGTTGAATTTTATCAGTATTTCTCCCTGATAATGATCCTGCAATATTAATAGCATGATATATCTTATCTGATGGGATATTAATTGTAAATTCATTAATCCCTTCTGTCAGTAAAGTATAAGTATATCTACTATAAGCCACTTGAGCCCTAATTACAGGTTTGCCTTCAATTTGTTCCATTTTTTTCCAATCTAAAGCCATCACATTCAATTTCCCCTTTTTATCCATTGTTACCATTAAAGCTGTGTTTCTTCTAAAATACTCAATATTTTCAAATGATTCAATTTCTTGTCTGTTATTCACTTATTTCATCCTCCCTTTATGGTTTAAATTTTTGATCATGAATTACTTTTTCTATTGCGTTTAAACAAGCATCTTCCCAATCATTATTAGGATCAATACTCTCACAACAATCAGGGCACCAATCCTCTGGATAACCCTCATCAAAATCATCTGCTTCTAAATCACCATTTAAAGTACTAGCACAATAAAAACAAACACCTTCATCATATCGATCCAAAATCTCAGAAATTAATTCAATCTTTTGCTTAGCATTCATTTTTTAGAATTAAGACATTTTATTTGAAATAATAAAAAAAATGATTTAAGTATTCAATATAATTTTGATTTTATATTATATAAGAATTAGCGTCTCTTAACCTTTTTTCGGCATCTGAAACAATACTATTAATTATATCTTGTACATTATCTATGGAATCAATAAGACCAATACTTTGTCCCAATAAAACAGCGCCATCTTCAATATTACCCCCATATGTCATCTCATAATGCTTCTGATCCTCCATTGCCATCTGAGGAGTAATTTTGGCTTCTAACGCCATTTTTTCTTCTTTACTCGATACAACCTCGTGATGCATACTATAATTGTTCTTCCATAAGCGAATTGGACCCAAAACACCAGTTACCCACATTGTATCACTTGCTTTTGCTGGGGGTACTATGTTTTTGTATTTATCATGGAATTCACTTTCTTTTGATGCAATAAATCTTGATCCCATGGCAATCGCTCCTGCACCCATTGCTAAAGCTGAAGCTAGACCTTCCCCACTGCCGAATCCTCCACATGCTACTACAGGCACATTTGGATATTTTCGTAGAACTTGTTGAAGTAGAACTAGAGAGCTAATCCTCTCATAGCTTTGATGACCACCGCCTTCCCATCCAGTAATTACCATTCCATCAACTCCTGAAGAAATGCATTTATCTGCAAGCCATAATGCTGGAGCTACATGAAAATGTTTTATGTTAGCTCCACTTTCTTTTAATCTTTGATAAGTTTTAGAAGATGGTAAGGTTTTTGCGGATCCTGCGCTAGTAACAGCATAAACACACTGTTCTCGTAATCTTGGATTACTCAGTATAAATCTTGGAATTTGTCTGCAAAGTAAAGGAGCATCAAGTTGTAATCTTGATGTTCTTATATTAAAACCGAATGGTTTATCTGTATGTTCAACCACATATTCCATATCATCTTTCATTTCCTCTACACTACTTTTTCCAAATAAATTTGTATGGCTTAATACTCCTAACCCTCCTGCTTCTGAGACAGCAACTGTTAATTCTTTAGTATAGAATGGACCCATTGGAGCAGCAATAATAGGATTTTTTATTCCTAGCATATCTGTAACCTTTGTTTTTAAAACCATTTCCTTATACCACTTTTCCTCATGAAAATATTTTTGAATATTGATTTTATAAAATTTTGAATTAAATAAAAGTTTGTAGACATTTTAAAAAGGTTCAAAAAATTGTAAGTTGTTCTTTAAATTAATGTAAGATAAAATTATGTCGTATTTAGAACTCTATATTATGACTCTTAATTTATAATCTTAAATTCCATTTTAAGATTAGGTAGAATTAGTTGATTAAAATAAATTTAAATATATGTATCCTATTTTGTTTTTAAGAATTAAATTATAAAAACATAAACCTAAAGTCTCTCTACTCAAATTTAAAATTATAATTCTTAGGGGAATTATGGAAAAGACTATTGACTTAAAAATTGTAATCTTAGGTGAAGGAGGAGTTGGAAAGACCTCAATAATCAAAGCATTTTTAGGAAAAGAGGCTTCCCGTGATTATCTGCCTACAATTGGAACTAATACTAGTAGAAAAGATTATAATTTAGAGAAAAAGAACACTTCAATACGTATTAGCTTGTGGGACTTTGGGGGGCAAAAAAGCTTTAATCCATACAATCCACTTCTATACAAAAATGTTGACATAGCTGTATTAGTTTTTGATATATCTCAGCCTAAAGAAACGTTAGAAAATCTTAAAACTTATTATTTAAAACACTTAAAAGATTTTAATGATGATTTTGTTTTGATTATTGTTGGGAATAAATTAGATTTATATTCAAAGGAAAAAGAGTTTAAGAACGCTCTAAATCATTTTTTAAATGATAAAGATCATATCTTATTAATGTCTGCTAAAACTGGTGAAAATGTTTATGAATGTTTTGAATTATTGATTTATACTTACCTAAAAAAAGCAGAGATATTATCACCTGATATTGTATCAGAAAACACTGCTATTGAGTTCATAAATTTAATTAATAAAGATGAAAAGGCAATAAAAAGTCTATTATTTAGTTTAAGCTCAATTGAATCATTTTTAAAAGATAAAAAATCTAAACCAAAAGAAATTTCTGAATCTCTTGATGAGACTGTAGACAAAGAATTAAAATACTATGAATTTCTTAAACAGGAAATCCAAAAAGTTGATCAACAAAAACTTAATATTTTCGATCGTTGTTTAATTAATTTAAATGAACTTGAAAAGGCAATTATACATCTAAAAAAATCTCATATTAAAAAAGTTAATGAAGACATTAAAAACCTAGAAGATTTATTGCTAGCATCACAAACGGAATTTGAAGATAACTTCGATTCTATAATAAAATTAAACAGAGAAGAAAATGAATTAATGGTAATTTGTACTAAACTTAGGAGAGATATAAATCAAAAATAAAATTAAAAAATTAGTTCTAAAGGAGTTTAATATGTCAAAACAAGAAGAAGTAAAAGATTTACAAAATATAAAGGATCAAATTAAGAAAATTGATCAAAAAATTATTGATCAAGTTAGGAACATTGACCAGAAATTCGTAGACCGTAATAAAAAATTTGAAGAGAATATACATGACCAAATTACAAAATTAGATCAAAATTTAAATAAAGATATCAGTACTCTTGATCAAAAAGTAAGTGAGCAAATCACTAAAGTTCAAAAGGAAAGTAAAGAGCAATTTAAACAACTAGAGATGAAATTAAATGATCAATTCAATATCATTAACAAAAAAATCGAAGATATCACTAATCTTTATGATCAAGAATTAAAAGATAAAATCTCTACTCTTGAACTAAAGCTAGAAGAAAAACTCAACAATTTAAATAATAAATACATTGAACTTGAGAATCGCCATAAGCAATTAATTGATAGTATCGAAAACAGGATTAGAGCTATAGGAGATAACTTAAAAGCGGTCAGTGATGATTTATCTATAAAAATTCAGCAATTCAAGGAAGGTTTTGAAACTAAAGAAGAAGTTTTAAGAGATATGTTTAAGAAATTTGAAAGTGAGAATATCGAATTTCATGAAAGTCTCAAACCAATCTTAGAAAATCTCAAAAGTCAACAAGATTTAGTTAAGATAAGTATGGATGTACTCAAAAAGCAGATTTATGAAAGTGCTAAAGAATGGATTTCTGAAGAAATCAAATTAGCGTGCAAGAATAAAGAGAAAGAAATTCTTATGAATCTATGGATCGATGAAATGAAAGATATAATTAATAATTTAGATAAATTGAAAGAGACTAATCCTAAAGATTTTAAAATTCATATAAATGAAATTTATGCTACAATTGAGTCATTTAAACAAAAATTTATGAAATAACTCTACCTTTTTAATGGTAATTAGTTTCAATTTAAAAGAAAATTCTATATTTAACATTTTAATTATTATTTCATTCAAAAAATTATAAAGTGATTTTGAAAAATGTGTCCAGATATTATTTCTTTAGGTGAATTATTGGTTGAGATAATGCGTACCAATATAGATACTCCACATGGTAAAATTGGCGCTAAATATAGAGGACCTTTTCCTAGTGGAGCACCAGCAATATTCATTAATTCAGTGGCTCGAATGGGAAAACCTTTTAACCTCACTACTGGCATTATTGGAGTTATTGGCATTGATGATTTCGGAAAGTGTATAATAGAGAAGTTAGCAAATGATGGGGTTGATATTTCACAAATTAGAGTTGATAAGGAGAATACTACAGGAATTGCTTTTAATCAATATAATTCTGATGGATCTAGAAGATTTATTTTTTCTAAAGGAGCAGCTGGAGAAACTTCTCCTAAGGATGTGAAAGAATTTTTTTTTAATGATATTAAATGCCTTCATATTATGGGAAGTGCCCTCTCAATAAGCCAAAAATCTCGTGAAGCATGTTATAAAGCAATTAAATGTGCGCTTAAAAAAAATCCTGAGGTAATTATTTCATTTGATCCAAATCTTAGACCCGAAATGATAGATTTAGATGAAATCTTAAAAATTAGTAAACCTGTTTTAGAGTGTGCTACAATTTTACTCCCAAGTGGAGAAGAAGCTGAAATGCTTGCTGAAGTAAAGGGTGAAAAAGAAGCTTGTAAAGAATTATTATACTCTAATATAGAACTTATTGTATTAAAACAAGGAAAAAATGGTTCTACTGTCTTTACGCATAAAAATATCAACGGAATTAGAGTACCTGCCTTCAAAGCAAAAGAAATTGATCCTACTGGAGCAGGAGACTCATTTGGAGGAGCTTTTATTGTCGCATATCTAAATAAATGGGATTTAAAAAAAGCTGCATCGTTTGCAAACGCAGTTGGTGCTCTTAAGATTCAGCATTTTGGACCTATGCCTGATACAACTCATGAGGATGCTATTAAGCTAATGGCATGACATAAAAATTATTAAATATAGAATTTGTTGCTAATTTAGAGAAATTTAATCTTATATTCCATTCTTAATTCAAAGAAGGAATCTATATTTTCAAAAATTAGATTTTGATAAGGAGGAAAATAGATTAGTTAATTATCAAAAAATCTTTAACTTAGGAGGGATTATTGTGTCTGTATTAAAGCGAACCATATGATAATGCTTTACTGTTATCTTACAATCCGATTAAGAGACAGCAATAATCCCATTTTAGAATTTTTTCAAATAAGAATTTATTTAGGAATTATATATAAAGTTTATGGTACTTCTCTTGAATGTTTGTAAAAATAGCGAGAAAAAAATCAAAATTTAAATATCTGAAATTAGTATAATTCATAAGATATCTTTTTTGATGAACTAAAATGAACGATTATTTATATCGACATTTATTTATACAAAATGATCAAAATAGATTCAATTAAATTATTTTATCTTCTAATTCTATATGATGTAAAGATTTTATAATATCAATATTCATAAAATGACGGACGAATTTAAGGGAGAAGAAAAAGGAAGTAAATCGGATAGGGAAACCGATAGAGTAGATAAGGAATTTTTATCAAAAGCAAAGAATTCTAGAGATATAATTGATAAGAAATTGAGGACATTTGAAAATACAATTGAGGATATTTCTGAAAAAATTACAAATGGAGATCTCGTAGAAGAGAAGGAAATAGAGAAGAAAGAAGTAGAAGAAATAAGCGCTGAAATAAGGGAAGCTCAAACTAAGCTTGATTCAATCCAGAAAAAGATTGATGAAAAAGAAGAATATCTAGGTGCGATACAGGAAACTTTATCCACCTTAGAAGAGAAGTATAATAAAAAAACCGAAGAAATGAAAAACTTAGAAGAACGATTTGAAATAATTAAAGAAAGTAAAGAAAATTTAGAGGAAGAATATAAAGAACTTCTAAAAAACAATGAACAATTAGTAAAAACTTATGAAACTAGACAGGTAGATTTAATTGTTCTTACAGATTCAGTAAAAGAAAAAGTTACCCAGCAAGATGATCTCCGGAATAAGCTTTCAAAAGTAAAACAAGAAATACAAGATAATGAAGCTACCCTGGAAAAGCAGAGAGAAGAATCAGAGGCTTTAGAAAAAAAATTGAAAAGTCAACGAGCTGAGAATGATACCTTAAAAGTTGCAATAGGTAAAAATAAGACAGAATTAGAACATTCAAATAATGAAATTGAAGCTAAAGAGGAAGAAAGAAAACTTTTAACTGAACAAATTGAAAAAAAAGAAAGAAGAATAAAAGAAATTGAAAGTAGAATTGAAGATTATAAAGAAGGATTTCCTGAAATGGAAAAACAGCGGGAGACTTATGAAGAACTTCTTGCTAAATATAAAATACAATTAACAGATAAACAACAACAATTAATAGAGATAGAATCTCGAATTCAAGAATTAACTGAAACAACAACCTCATTAAATGAACAGATTTCTTCAAAACAGACTCTAATTCAAGCAAATGAAAAAAGAATAGGAGATTTAAAAAAAGATATAGAAACTAATAATATTGAATACTTGGAACGAGAACAGCGACTTAATGCATTAACAGAAAAGTTAAAACAAATGGAAATTGACCATGAAAAGTTAACTAAAGCAAAAGAAGCAATTGAAAATAGTACTAATGATTCTAGAATTATACTTCAACAGTTAAAAGTAGAATTAGAAAATCAAGAAAAAGAAATTAGAGATAAAGAAAGTAGAATTCATCGATTAGAAATCCTTTCAGCGATTTATAGAGCTTCAAAATTCTTTGGCGGCATTTTGATCGGTCTTGGAATATTTTTTATAATTTGGTCTATAGGAGTATTTTTTGATGTACTTGAATTTGGTGATGCGAGTACCTTTTTAATGAGCATATTTTTATTAATTGGAGCCCTTCTATCTATTATATCAGGAATATTCCATTTAGAAAAATCATAATCTATGCATCGCCAATAATCTCCTTATAAATCTAGATCATTTAGTTTGATGATATAATTTTGACTGAAAAAGAACAAGAACGAATACCTCCAACACGAACTGTTGGATTATCTACAGGAATTTTATATGGTATAGGTTGTGGCATTGGAGGCTCAATATTTATTTTATTAGGTACCGCAATTGAGCAAGCTAATTCAGGAGTTCTAATTAGTTTGGTGCTTGGAGGTATATTAATTTTATTGATAGCTCTTAATTATAGTGAACTCTCAACTAGTCTTCCAATCTCAGGAGGAGCTTATAATTTTAGTAAAGAAGCATTAGGGGGCTTTCTCGCATTTATTATAGGCTTTTTCTTATGGATAGCTAATATTGCTTCTTTTTCTTTTTCTGCTCAAGCGTTTGCATTAATTATTGATGCACTTTTTCCATTCCCGTTAATAACTCCAATCTTTCTAACTGTTGCTATTTTATCCATCCTATTTACAGCAATAGTGGTTTTTAGAACTCAAAGATTAGCATTAAGGACTTTAATTATTCTAACAATAGTTTTGATAGTAATATTTGCTATCTTTATAGTTTCCGGATTGTTAATCGCTCCAAATACTAACGCTTCCAATTATAATCCTCAATTTATTGTCTCTGATTTTAATGCCTTTAGTGTAATTCTAATGTTTTCATTTTTGTTTATTTTTTTCACAAGCATCACATCGAATATTGCCTATTTAAATGCTGATTTTAAAAATCCTTCTAGAAATATTCCAAAAGTCAATATATTAGCGATTTTTATTACCCTATTAATATATTTATCAATAACTATAGTTGTTTTAATTAATATCGGAGCTGACGCTACAGGATTGGGTGATACTCCCATATTATTAGCGGTGGTGTTAAATGATATCTTAGGAGCCCCTGGATACGTACTCATGGGAATTGCTGCTGCGATCTCTACATTTATAGCTATGAATGCCGCCTTAGGTTCTGCAGTAGCTGTGATGTATGCCTTAGCACGAGATAATTATGTCTCACCAAAATTAAAAAAGTTAAATAAAAAAACTAATGTCCCTTACCTTGTGTTGATATTGACAACTAGTATTGCTATAATTTTTACGTTATTAGCAATAATTTTTGCAAATATCGGGTTCACAGCCAATATTACAACATTTATTTATTTTATGGGTTTAGCATTTGTTAATTATGCTGCTGTTAATTTAAGACGTAAACGAAAAGAATTAGCTCGCCCTTTTAAAGCTCCTTTTTTTCCATATCTTCCTATAATCGTTATGTGTTTCTGTATTACACTAGCATTATTTTTAGAACCAAGAGCAATAATTTTGGGAATAATAATATTTATTATAGGTATTACTTATTACTTGCTTAAAATCGCTGATAGGCACTCTATTGTATTAACTTTAGCAGGCTTAAAATTTTTTATAATTATTTTAGTTGGAATTTTTATTTGGATTATCAATAATTTGTCAAATTTAAGTTCCCCATTACAAGGTTTTACTTTAACATTCACTCACGTTTTTCTTAGAATCTTAATATTCTTCTGTATATTCATAATAGGAACAATCTTTCTTGATGTTATTCCGCTTAAAGAATTAGTTTATTCTATCGTAAAAAAAGTTAATAAAGGCGAAGTTGCTATTGATATTGGAATTGGGCGTATAATAGAATTAAAGAAAAGTAAAACCAAATTAATTTATTACGTTAATTTTTCTATCAGTATTATTGAGATTCTCTCTTCTGTATTCATTTTTATTTTAATCTCACTATTTACCATCAATACAATCTCAATTGAAAATATCACAATTGGAAATACTATAATCCCTCAAATCACTGCAGAATATCTCTTTATAGCAGCACTTTTATTCCTTGCAATAATTACTTTATTTAGTGGATTATTAAGCTTGTATTTGAATAGAGAATCAAAAACTTTAAGAATTTAACTAGTTTAAACGTTCTTATAAATTTAAAATTTATTTTAATTATGTTTCTCCCACGCATAAATCTCCATATTCATTCAACCTATTCTGATGGCAAGAATAATATCAAACAAATAGTTAAAAAATCATTAGATTTGAAATTAGAATATATTGCAATTACAGATCATTTTACAGATTCATGGAAAGCATGGGTTACTTCATTAAATAATCATGATACAATTTTAGAATATTTGAATGAAATCGAAGACTGTCAAAATTATTTAAGAAAAACAGGAAGAAAATTAAGAGTATTAAAAGGGTTAGAAATTGACCTAGCAAGTTCAGAAAATTTTATTAAGCAATTTATTGAAATAGAGATGTTCGATTTAATATTATTTGAATACTTAGAAAGTCTGGAATCAATTGCCTTTATAAAAAATATTATTCAATATTGGAAAAAATTAAAAAAAAGTAGTAAAAATTTTCCCATTTTAGGCTTAGCGCATTTTGATCCTTCAAATTTTATATATCATAGCAGGGAAAGTCTAATAGCCTTTTTAAAAGAGTATAATATTTATTTCGAATTTAATTCAAGTTACCCCCAATGTTATTCTTTAAAAAATGAATTCTTTTTTGAGAAATTAAAAAAAAATAATAATATTGTTGCTATTGGTAGTGATTCCCATCATTTATCTAATCTGGATGATATAGAAGAACCTCTTGAAATGATTAAATACTACAATCTTGAAGATAATTATAGAACTTGTATAGAAGTATTAAATAGTATAAGAATAACTTAGAGTAAACTAATTCTTAATTATTATTTAGGAGAAGATATAAAAATTGTTAAACAAAAATTTTTTTCAGTTTTAGATATCAATGAAAAAAAATATTAGGGAGTTATTACTTTTCCTATAATTGGAAAGGCTTTAACGAATCTTTTACCCAAAATTCCTATACTTTTGGCGATCAAAGTTGATTTTTTAATCTTACCATTACGGTAATCATCTATTACAACTTTTATTTTATCTACATCACTCCCTATTCTTGTTCTTAAATAATTTTCAAGATCTTCTATGCTATCAATAATATCTGAAATTTGTTCAGTATATTGTTTAATAAGAAGAGTATCACTTTTTATAGAATCGCATTTTGTATTAATATCTCTTAATAAATCAGTTAATTTTTCTACGCGTTCACTCATTCCTTTGATTATCACTTGGGTATTGTCTTCATGTTGTTCCATTGTAAGAGTCAATGCAACATCTTCTTTATCATATCTACCTTGAGCATAACCTTCTAAAGTCCTATAATTAGCATTCTGAGCTTGCTTAAGTTGTTCTAAAAGAAAGAAATTATTTTGTAATAAAATAGTTGATAATGCATCTTGAGTTTCTTCTACATCCAATCCGCAATCGATAATTAATTCTTTTGTATTCATTTTTTTTGTTTTCTTCTCGAAGTCTTTTCTATTAATTCTTTTCGGCACTAATAAATTGCATACATATTCTATTTCGAATGGTTGAATATCTATTGTTTCTTGACCACCTGAAGGATTTGTATATGTGATTATTGCTACTATTGTATCTCCGGCACAACTTTCTAATGCTTTTAATTTAAAAGTAGGTGCTTCAAATGATCTTGGCTTTAAGAAATCTATTTTATACCGATCTTTCTTAGCCTGTAAACATGATGGTATTTGAGTCAAAAGAATCTGAATATTGGTAATAACAAATTTCGAGTTGTTTATTATTTTCGGTTTGTAATAAAAAACAGATTGGTCACCTTCAATTTTCCAATCTCCACCTCTTAAAACTTCAATCTCATTTTTATTAAATTGATCCATCTCGAGGTCTCCAGATGATTCAAACCTTTGGTCAAATTCTAGTTTTTCTACGATATCAAATTCACGATTAGCTTGGGCTGAAATTACATCTAAATCATATTCTGTAGCTGTTTTTAGAATAGCATATAAAATAGTTTTAGCCTTAGTATATTGCTGTTTTTTAATTAATTTTCCAACTTTTAATAAATCTTGTTCAAGCTGTTGTTCTATTTCTTTTGCTTCTTTTGCTCTCTTTTCCTCGGACATTTTCTTTAAACAGATTTCAAGTTGAGAATTAGCTTTACTAAAAATTTCATCGAAAGAGTATGATTCTGCTTCTTTAACAATAGATTCTAATTCAGGTTTGACCTTTAAATACTGTTCTTTATCTATCAACTTCTCAATTTTATCTAATCTTTTTTCCAACTCACTTATTTTTGATCGTTCTTTAGTACTAAGGTAACGTTTTTCTAAAATACTCCAATTTTGACTTATCGCTGCCTTCATTTTTTCTTTTTCTCCTAACTTCTTATATACTGCAACCATATTCTCCCATGCTTCATCATAATTTCGATCAATTAATAATGCTTTTTTTAATGATTTCACAGCTCCAGTATATAATTTCTTTTGAATTTGGCATTGGGCAAGTTCAAACCAATATTCTTTATTGTTAGAATTAATTTTGCATGCATGTTTGTACTGTTGTATTGCTTGATCATAATTCTTTTCATTACTATTTAGATTAGCAAGATTAGCCCAGGCTTCATCAAAATCCTGCTTATATCCTAAAGATGCTTTAAACGCATCGATTGCTTCTTTATTCTTTCTTAGATCTTTATAAGCTAAGCCAAGTTTATTCCAGATTACATAATTCTCTGAATCAATTGTAGTCAAATATTGATTATAAAAATTTATAGCTTTCTTAAAATCACCTAAATTATAATAAGTTTCTCCAATTTTCCTTAAATTCTCCTCATCATCAGGATTCTTTTTTAATTCTTGTTTACACTTTTTTATTATATTTTGAAAATCCTTTTTTGAGTACATGCTTTTATCTCTCCAGTGTGTAATATATTAGTTTTATTATTCAAAAACTCATTCTGTTGTTTATGGATAAAAAATAATTTCGCTAAAATTATATATTATTTATTGAATATTAAATGTTTATAAAATATATTTAAAAAATTTTTTCCCTCTTAATGATTATATCAGATTTTATAGTCCCAAGTGGTATGAAATCAATCAATAATATATCTTATAAGCATTTATCTTGAGTATTCCATAATAAAAACTCTTTTATAAAAATCTTTTTAAATTCAATTTTTTTATGTCTTTTATGGATTTAGAAGAAAAAATTAACTTAGCAGCTAAATGGATAGCTGAATCAGAAAGATTAGTTGTGTTCACTGGTGCAGGATGTTCAACAGGTAGTGGATTACCAGATTATAGGGGCCCTGATGGGGTCTGGACTCGTCGTGATAAAGGTTTACCGCCTCCTAAATCTCCATCATGGGATCAAGTAAAACCTAATCCTAATCATTATGCTATCTTAGAGCTATTGGAAATGGGAAAGCTCAATTATCTCATATCTCAGAATGTAGATGGATTACATGCTAAATCTGGCATTCCATTTGATATACTCGCAGAATTGCATGGAAACATATGATATATTTATCATATGCCATAAACATGTATTTTATGAAATGTCTAGATTGTAATAAAAAGATGACATTTGAAGATGCAGGTTGGGATAAGAATATATGGGGTCCAGGATATAGAACTCATCCTATTCGAGAAGGACAACCTACTTGTCCTCATTGTGAAGGAAGAATAATTTCAAGTATAGTAAATTTCGGTGATCCATTGCCATATGACGAATTAGAAGAATCAATAAAACGCTCTCAAAATTCTGATGTCTTTTTTGTTATTGGATCTTCATTAGTAGTTACACCAGCAGCAAATATGCCTGGTATTGCTAAACAAAATGGTGCTAAATTAATAATCATAAATAAGGGCGATACACCTTATGATAATGTGGTAGACATAAGATTTGATAATTTGATTGAAGAAGTTTTGCCCCCCATTATGGAAAAGGTAAAAAAAACGCTACAAACCAATTAGCAATTATTTTATAAAAACTAATTGACTGAATTATATAGCAATCATTTCTAGATATCGGCTAAAGATTATTAAAAAAAAAGTTACCGACAATTAATAATCTCTTTCAATCATATAATTATTTTAGGGATTTATAATGAGAAATTTAAGTGAAGATCAAGCAAAAAAAATTAAGGAATTTATTTATAAAAATGGTAGACTCCTCGAAAGAAAACTATTTTCTTATTTTTTTGAAAATGGTAATAAAGAGGATGTTATTAAAGCATTAATTGCATATCAAAACTCTAATGGCGGATTTGGTAATGGAATTGAACCAGATCTACTATGTCCAGATAGTACTGCAATAGGTGCTGAAACTGCTCTTTATATTTTAGATATATTAGAAATTTCAAATAGTGATATTGTTACTAACATAGCTAAATGGGTTGTTAAATCACAAAACAGTGAAGGATATATAGATCACCCTCCAGAAAACCTTGTAGAATATCCCTATCAACCTTGGTGGAACAAACCTGATAACATAAGAATTTTTACTATTGCAGCTTTTTTACAGAAATTTGGATTTAAAGATAAAAATTTCTTTTCTAAAGTGAGAACCTTTTATGTAAAAACTCGAATTCCTGAAGAAATCCAAATTTATGATTATCCCTATTTTTTATATTTGAAATACTTAGGAGAAAACAAAGAGGATAAAAAGATGTTACAACATATTATCGACCAAATACCAAGTATATTTAAAAAAAATAAAGAACACTATCCATTATTTGGTCGACATTGGTATCATGCTCTTGATATTGTGGATAAAAAAGTGGTAGAAAATGAAATAGACAATTTTTTTAATGGTCTTATAGATGATGGGGGTCTTAAAATAATTTATCAGGATTTGCCTTGGTGGAGACCAATATGGACTTTAGATGGATTAATAATCGCAAAAAAAAATAATCTGATTGAGTTTTAATCAAACAATATGGTATTACTTCAATTTTCCAAAAATATCTTTATTG
>SMTZ1_10003829_pt1 | contig 15115 bp, 10 predicted proteins | sample DeeMarSWOR136_30_FD_25667 | JGI IMG/M metagenome (IMG submission 25667)
GCAGTTTGGTCTATTTCATGCTCACCGTTTTCACGGTCAGTATTTATCTCTTATCTGTCAATTTCGTTCAGAGTGTCTCCTCAAGGTTTTTTACAGCGCACGCCACTACTGTCTCTGTCTTTGCTGCTCTTGCGGCTGCGGTGGCCTTTCATCCGGCCCGGAAAAGGATCCAGGACTTTGTCGATAGAGCATTTTTCAGGATGAGCTACGACTACAGGAAAGCCATCCTCAGTTTCAACGAGAAGGCGTACAAGATGGTTAACCGGGGCCAGTTACTCGACTTCTTCCTGCAGAAAACAAAGGATACCCTGCCTTTAGAGTCTATCGCTATTTCTATTTACGCCCATGACGGAGAGGAACTGAAGCTGTTGATAGCCAGGAATGGTGGAAAGGACCTCGGTTCCCTGGCAGCGTTGAGCCTGGAGATGGATAAAGTGTTCGCCAAGCGAGAGGCAGTGCGCATGGAAGAAAATTTGGATTTTTCTCATGAAAGACGGCTTCGGGAAAGAAGCGTCGAGATGATCATTCCTCTTTCTTTTAAATCATCAGACATGACCGGTCTTTTGGCTTTGGGAAAGAAAAAATCAGGCGAGAGGTTTACCCGGGATGACCTCGAGCTCTTGCAGGCGATGGCTCGTGACCTGGCTTTAAACCTGGAGAGGATAAGGCTTCTGGAAGAGGTAATCTATCAGCGGGTGGAAAGGGAAAAACTCAATGAGCTTGTCCGCCTTAAAACCGAATTCATCTCCACGGTATCCCATGAGCTGCGGACTCCTATGAGCTCTATCCGCGGTCTGGCCGAGATACTCCAAACGGGCAAAATAAAGGATAAGGCAAAACAGGGGGAACTCATAAGTCTGGTGGCGAGTGAGAGCAGCCGTCTTTCTCGTTTTCTTCACAACATCCTCGATTTTGGAAAGATCGAGCAGAATGTGAAGACCTACAATTTTCAAAAGGTGGAAGCTCAACCTTTGATCCAAGAAACCGTCAAACTCTTCCAGCCCAGGTTGGATTCAGAAAGGATTGTACTCGAGACAAAACTTCCCGAGGAGCCTGTCTCTCTGGAAATCGATCCGGACGCCGTCAGACAGGCGTTGACCAATCTGATTGACAATGCTATAAAATACTCGTCAGGAGAAAAGGAAATAGCGATTGAGCTCACCCAAAAGGGAAAGAAGGTGGAAATTCGGGTGAGGGATAAGGGAATCGGAATCCCCCAGGAAGAACAGAAAAGGATTTTTGAGGGGTTTTACCGTCACCAAGGAGCGATTCGACACAGCCCGAAAGGGGTCGGTCTGGGATTGAAAGTCATCAAGCACATCATGGACGCCCATCGAGGAGAGATCAGGGTGGAGAGCCAACCGGGAGAAGGAAGCGTGTTTAGCCTGATTTTTAAATCGCCATGAAAAAAATACTTGTCATCGAAGACGACATGGCTCTATTGGAGACCATGAAGTCTTTCCTGGAGACTGAAAATTTTGAAGTCGTCACAGCGGCAGATGGAGAGAAAGGGCTGGCAGAGGCCTGCAAGGAGAGGGCCGATCTCATCGTGCTCGACCTGGGGCTTCCTTCTATTGACGGCTTTGAGGTCTGCCGAAGGCTTCGGGCCCAAGGCATTATGACCCCAGTCATCATGCTTTCAGGGGAGAAAAAAGATGAGCTGGACAAAGCCACCGGGCTTGATGTCGGGGCGGATGATTATGTTGTCAAACCGTTCGGCATAAAGGAGTTCCTTTCCCGAATAAATGCAGTCCTCCGCCGCACAACGCCGAAAGTGAAGGAGAGAGGAGAGCATTATGCCCCTACACGAACACTTGAAATAAGCCCAAAACCGTTGAGAAAGGGAAGCACTATCGCCGGGCGCTATGAGATCCTGGAGGAACTGGGGAGAGGCGGCATGGGCAGGGTTTTCCGGGTGGCCGATAAGAAAATCGGGGAAGAAGTGGCTCTCAAAGTTTTGAATCCCGCTGTGGCCGCTGATAAGAAGACCATCGAACGATTTCGCAATGAGCTGAAAATCGCCCGTAAGATAGCCCAGAGGAATGTCTGCCGCATGTTTGACCTCAGTGATGAAGAAGGAATGCCTTACATCACCATGGAATATGTGCCGGGCGAGGATTTAAAGAGCTTGCTGATAAAGTCGGGAAAATTGACGGTTGAAAGGACCATTTCCTTCGCCAGGCAAGTCTGTGATGGACTGGCTGAGGCTCATGGAATGGGTGTGGTCCACAGAGATTTGAAGCCCCAGAACATCATGATCGATAAAGAAGGAAATGCGCGGATCATGGATTTTGGGATCGCTCGTTCTCTGAGAATGAAAGGAATCACCGAGGCCGGGACAATCGTGGGCACGCCTGAATACATGTCCCCTGAGCAGGTGGAAGGGAAGGAAACCGACCAGCGTTCAGACATCTATTCTTTGGGAGTGATCCTGTATGAGATGATCGCGGGAAAAGTTCCTTTTGAAGCAGACAGCACTCTGGAGGTGGCTTTAATGCACAAGACTGAAACCCCGCGCGACCCAAGGGAGATCAATCCTCAAATTTCCGAGGGCATGAGCCGAATGATCCTGAATTGCCTGGAGAAAGATAAGGAAAAGCGATATCAGAATGTGGATAGTCTTCTTTCTGATCTGTCGAAAATAGAAAAAGGCATCCCGGTCGTTGAAAGATACAAGGAAAAAAAGAGACCTGAGGCAAGAGTCAGGAAGGAAGTTCGATGGAAAGATTCGGTCGCTGTGCTGCCGTTTGTGGACCTCAGCCCGGAGAGAAACCAGGAATACTTCTGCGACGGAATGACTGAGGATATCATCAACAAGCTCTCCAGGTTCGAAGAGTTGAAGGTTATTTCCCGGACTTCGGTGATGCGCTACAAGAAGACAGATAAAGATATCAGGGAAATAGGTCATGAGTTGAATGTGGCCACCATCCTTGAAGGAAGCATACGCAAAGAAAAAGACAACATCCGCGTCAGCGCAGAGCTGGTCAACGTCGAAGACGGTTTCCAGCTCTGGGCTGACACCTACGACCGGAAACTCGAAAGTGTGTTTGAAGTCCAGGATGAGGTATCTCAAGCAATTGCGGAGGCTCTGAAAGTGAAACTTTCCCCGAAGGCCATCGAATCCCTCAAAGAAGGACGTCCCGCAAATATCGAGGCTTATGAGTACACCCTGAAAGGGATCCATTTGATTAACAACAAATATATCGTCACTTTCAAAGAAGATAATTTCAAGGCTGCGGTGAAGATGTTTAACAAGGCAGTCGAGTGTGACCCGAATTATGCTCTGACATACACGGGTTTGGCCTGGGCCTACCAGCATCATTACCAGATTACCGGGAAGAGAAAGGACCTTCGGTCTGTTATTGCCAGCGGAGAAACTGCCTTCAGGTTGGACCCGAATCTGGTTGAAACCAACGGAGCGATAGGCTGGGTACATCTCCTGAGAGGGGATTATGACAGTGCTTATCAAAGTTATAAACGCGCTTTTGAAATCAGTCCTCATACTCCCGGGCTCAGCCATATCGTGGGGCTTTTCTACCGGAGACTCGGACTGCTTCATTTAGCTGTTGATTACGCTACGAAAAACATAGAGCTGGACCCTTTTTTCCTCCCTTCTCACTCTCTCCTTGCTCACAGCCTTATCTATTTAGGGCAATTCAAGAAAGCCGAGGCCAGAATAAAGAGCGCTTTGGAGGTTGACCCGGGGAACTTCTGGTCTTCCCATGATTACAGCCTGCTTTTTATGATGAAGAGAGACATAGAAAAAGCTGAAGAGCACTTGAATAAAGCTGAGAAGGTCAATCCCGGTTACCCCGGGATTCAAGTCTATAGAATATTGATCTGCGCTCTAAGGGGGGACAAGAAAGGAGCCTTACCTATTAGAAAGAACGGGGTTATCTACGCTCTTCTCGGGATGAGGGAAGAAGCGTTCAACTATATTCAGGATGCTATCAGCAAAGGGAATGAGCACTTTCAGTACTCATATCTCCCGCTGGCGCACAGCACTTTTTATGACAGTCTGAGGGAAGACCCGCGTTTCGCAGAGATTCTTAAAAAACAGAAGAAAAGATACGAGGAAAAGCTGCAAAAATACGGCGATTTATGAGCCGTTGAAACGAAATAGGGGAAAGATTATCACAAAACCGTTCTTCAGCATGCCATGAAGAGAATATTGATCGTCGAGGATGACAGATCTCTGCGCGAGGCTTTAACTGCCTTTTTAAAAGCAGAGAATTTTGAGGTCATCTCTGCCTCTGATGGAGAAGAAGGCTTCCGGTTAGCCAATCAGCAAAAAATGGACCTGATCTTACTGGATCTGGGACTTCCTTTGATGGGAGGGCTGGATATCTGCAAATTTCTGCGCGAAAAAAGAATCATGACGCCCATTATCATGCTCACGGGCGAGAAAAAAGAGGAGATCGATAAAGTCCTGGGATTGGAATTTGGAGCTGATGATTATATCACCAAACCTTTTGGGATGAAAGAACTCCTGGCCCGCATTAAAGCCGTGCTCCGCCGTTTCAGGCCAGAAGCAGCAGAGATGGAGGAGTATTCTTTCGGGGATGTCTCCATCAATTTCAAGAAGCAGACAGCGTCCAAAGGAAAGCAGGCGCTCTACCTGACTGCTAAGGAATACCATCTGCTCAGGTTCCTTATCGCTCATGAGGGGGAAGTTGTGAGCCGGAATGACATCCTCAACGAAGTCTGGGGGTATGACAGATTCCCCACGACCCGGACTATCGACACCTTCATTCATAATCTCAGGCAAAAAATCGAGGATAAACCATCTCAGCCTGCCCATCTCATCACGGTGCCCTGGTCTGGCTATAAGTTTCAGAAATAACCATCCTCAGGTTTGTGTCTCGCCGATTTTATCTTGGCACTGAAAGAAGCATCAGTCCAAAATGCTGTCCTTCCTTGGGCCGTCACCTCCCTTATCGGGGAAAAAACTTCTCTTCCATCCTTAATTTATCCCCCCTCCTTTCGCTTTAACAAAATCTTAACAGACTCTTCACATGTTTTTGACAAGTTCTGTTTGAAAGCAGCTTAGATTTAGTGTGAGGGATGAGAGGTTGATCGTGAAAGGCAGATGACAATGCTTGTGCTGCTAAACAAATATTCGAATAACGGGAGAGGCCTGAAAAAATGGGAGGCGTTCAGACCCGAACTGGAAAAGAAATATGCGAAGGGGAATTATAGCGTCTACTCTGATTTTGGAGGATTCAGCAAGCGGTTGAGCACCGAGATCGGAAAAGGAGAGAGAGTGCTGGTTTCGGCAGGAGGCGACGGAACGGTTCATTTTTTGCTCAACCAGATCATGAAGATAAAAAAAAGCCGGCGCAGGACATTGGTTATGGGGGCCATAGGTCTTGGGTCGAGCAATGATTTTCATAAGCCGCACTCGGATCCCATGTATAAAAATGGAAGAGTGCCTCATAAACTGGACTTTGAAAACGCTCGTGCCCATAACGTTGGCCAGGTGGATTTTGAGGACGAGCAGGGGAGAAGGCAGAGGCGGTATTTCATCATCAACTCAAGCATAGGGATCATCGCCCAGGCTAACTATCTCTTCAATTCAAAGGAACGGATTGTCAGATGGTTGAAATCCAGATGGGTGCTGGGCACCATCTGGTATGCAGCTTTAAAGACACTCTTCAGGGCCAGGAATGTCAAAGCAAGGATCAAAGTCGGAGAGGAAAGCGTGTTGACAGAGGTCACCAGTCTGAGCGTTCTGATCACTCCCTTTGTCAGCGGGAATTTCCGCTACGATTTCAATGTTTCTTCCCAGAGTGACTACCTCGGTGTCGCCCTTTGTGAGCGGATGGGCGTCCTGGCCAGGTTGAAAACGATCTTCTCCCTTTCGCGTTCGAGATTCACGGGCCTGCCCAAAACCAGAACCTGGGAAGCAAGCCAGGTTGAGATTTTTCCGGATTCTCTGACACCTCTGGAGCTGGACGGCGAGGTCTTCTTGGCCAGAAAGATCAAGATCAGGTTGCTCCAGGGCATCTTGAAGGTGAGCCAATGAGGGAAGGATTAAGAGTCCTGATAACCGGGGCATCTTCTGGGATCGGCCGGGAAACAGCCCTCGAGTTTGCCAGAAAAGGAGCCCAGTTGATACTTGCTGCCCGCAGGCTGGACGCATTACATCAAGTCAGGGAGCAGATAAATACATCCTTTCCAGATGCCCCGGATCCTTTGGTTGTCAGCTGCGATGTCACCGATTCCAATGGCGTGAAGAAGCTGGTTGAACTTTCGGCTTGCCGCTTCAAGGGGATAGATGTCTTGGTCAACAATGCGGGTATCGGCGTTTACGGAGACACAGTATTGACGGCCTTAGCTGATTTCCGTGCAGTCATGGATGTCAATTTCTTGGGCCCTGTTCGCTGCATCCTGGCAGTCCTCCCTCACATGAAGAAAGCAGGGAAAGGCCTTATCGTCAATGTCGCTTCCGTGGCAGCCATACATGGTGTCCCCTTTCTTGGGGCTTACTGTGCCAGCAAAGCCGCTCTGGTTGCTTTGAGCCAGAGTCTTCGAGCCGAGCTATCAGGGAGCGGCGTGTCCCTGATGATAGTATATCCAGGATATACTCAAACAGAATTTTTTAAGAAAGAGAAGAAGGTGGGGCGTGCCCGCCGTCCTCGAGGGCCTTATTCTTCCCCGCTCAAGGTGGCCAAGGCGATCGTGAGGGCCGTTCAGTTCCGGAAACGAAACATGATCCTCTCGCTGGAGGGCAAAGCTATGTCACTGTTTCAAGGAATACTGCCGCATCTGGTCGAGAGGGTGATGGCGAGAATCGCCTTCCAGCTCAGAGAGGGAGAGGAGGTTTTTCATGTCTAAACCCAAGCTTCAAATCATCGTCCTCTTTCAAAACCTTGGCGAGAAACAAGCCTATTTTGCCCGCTCTCCAGCTCCTCCTTTATCAGGCGCGCTGGTGGCGGGCTTGACTCCGCCGCTGGTGGAAGTGGAACTCCTCCATGAAATGGTCCGCCCCATCGATTACAGCACGGATGCGGATTTCATCGCACTCAGCTTCATGGACTACTGTGCACCGCACGCTTATGAAGTCTCCAAAAGGTTCAGAAAGCTCGGAAAGAGAGTGGTTGCTGGCGGGAGGTACCCGTCCACGTTTCCCGAAGAGGTGATCCCTCACATGGATGCGGTCGTGGTCGGGGAGGCAGAGCCGGTCTGGGCTCGGGTGGTAGAGGACCTGGTCGAAGGAAAGCTGAAAAAAGTCTATGAGGCACCTTTTGCTCCCTCTTTAGACAGCATCCCTCCTCCCCGCTATGACCTTATTGAGCCGGATTTTACGGTTCCTGTGGTGACCGAAGCTACTCGAGGATGTAAATACAGGTGCAGTTTTTGCCAGCTCACGATCAAACCCACTCCATTCCGGTGCCGTCCGATAGAGGATGTCATCCATGACCTGAGTTCGACCGCCAAACTTCCGTTCCACAAGCGCAAATTGGCGATGCTGCTGGACAATAACCTGGGCGGAGATATGGATTACGCCAAGGAACTCCTCAAGGAGATCGCCAAGCTTAAACTCTGGGGACTGGGCACCCAATTCAGCTTTGACTGCCTTCAGGATGACGAATTTGTGGACTTGCTGGTCGAGGCGCGGTGCGGGATGGCCTTTATTGGCCTGGAGTCGCTGAATGAGCCGAGCCTTCTTGCGGTTCATAAAAAGCAGAATAGAGTCGAGGAATACAGGGAGCTCTTTTTTAAGCTCAAAGAACGTGGAATCCTGACCTTTACCGGGCTCATGCTGGCTCTCGACGGGGACACTCCTTCCTATTATCAGAGTCTTCTTGATAAGCTGGATGAGATCGACCCGAGTTCCATACTCACCTCCATTTCCATTCCTATTCCCGGCACTCCGTTTCAGAAGCAAGTGGAATCAGAGGGCAGGATATTCGATAAGGACCTCTCCCATTATGAGGGAGACCATCTGGTCTTCAGACCCAAAAAAGTCACGGCTGCTGAGGTGTTTGAAGCTTACCAACGGATCAACAGGTATTTTTACTCTTGGAGGAACATACTCAAGCGCTGGTGGCGGTTCGTATCGACGATGAAATCGAAAGGCAGCCTCATCTGGCGCGTTTTCCGGCCGCTGCTCCTCTCCGTCATCCTGCTCAAATTGTCCGTCTTTCAGCGCGATCATGCCCAGAAGAAGGTCTATCCTGTCACTGCTTCGGAAATTGCCAGCGGTTGATAACGCTGTTATTGATGTTGGATTTGGATTGAGGTATTATTTAGAGAACTTTGTGGTCAGGTTTGACACAGGTTGGAGCAATGAAGACAGCGGGATCTATTTCCATTTTGGCCAGGTCTTCTGAGAGAGGACTCGATGAACAGAGATAGCGATCTTCTCTGTGCCTGGCTCTTTGGCTTCTCTCTTCTCCTGGCTTTTTTTCACATCTTGCCTCCTTTTCTGACCAGTTTCTTTATCTGGCCTCTATCCTGGGGGGACGCGCTCGATTTTTTCACCCCCTTTATTGTCATCCCTTCAGCCTTTATGATTTACTCCCGGTTGAGAGCGATTTCACTCTCTCCCCACGGTCAGGTATCTTCCACTCGCAGCTTAAACATTGCCGGAAAGATCGTTCTGGCAGTTGGCTTTCTGTGTTATGCAGAGGGCCATGGCCTTCATCTTTCTGCCAATTCCCTGGCGAGGTTGCTTCGGGACGTGCGAGAGTCGGAAATCTTTAAAGCCACTTATCTTTATGACGAGATCATCAGCCATTTCATCTGGATCGCAGGGCTTTTTTTGGTTTCTCTGAGTTTGATCCTGCTTGCCTCTAAACTTTCCCTCCCATCCCTTTCCCGGAAGAAGGTCGTCCTTATCACAACAGGGGCTGCTTTTTATGGTTTCACTTTCACTGTGGAAGCCATCGAAGGTCAGACCGTGGTCTTGGCTTTTCCTGCGGCAGCAGCCGGTTTTCTTGTCGCTTTTTTTCTTTATCTCCGGAGAAGAAAGCAGGGCATTGAGAATTTTCTCCTTCTTTTTTTTGCGATCGCCTATCTTTTAAGCGTGGTTCTTTTTAGCTATTGGGGTCTATCCCGGTCTGGGTTTCCTCAATTCAGTGAGCTGGGCTGGATATAAGGGGAATCCTGATGCCAGCTTTTGACTCCAGCGCGAGGAGATGAATATGAAAGATTTTGACATCTCGATCATCCGTCCTGAAATGCGGGCCTCGGATCTTAAACGGAGAGGACAGGGAATGCCTCGAGCAAGGTTAAAGAGCATCAAAAGAGCCCTGCGAACTCTCCATACTCTGGAGACAATGGCCGTCAACATCTACAAGTTCCAGATAGCCAGAAAGACGGACGGTCTGAACCTCCAGCTCATTTCTGCCATGAGCAACGAGATGACCCATCTTCAGGATTTTCAAGCCAAGCTTTTTGAGTATGGATTCAGGCCGAGCAAGACAAGGTTCCTGTACTGGATGGTAGGTTTTGTTTTCGGTTTCCTGTCTCGGGTACTGGGCACAAGGGCCGTCTTGAGAACAGGGATCTGGGTTGAGACAAAAGCTGTCCATCATTATGAAGAGTTGCTCCGGGACATCGAGTGGGATGATGAGACGAGGAGGATTATCGAGAAGGATCAGGCTGATGAGCAGGGCCACATTGAACGGTGGCAGAGCTTCCTGAAATGATTTCTGGAGTTCAGGACTTGACTTCAGATACTGTGGAAACAGGCGTTCTGAGAGTCGGTGTGAGCGAACTGATTAAGGTTGACCTTAGGCTAGGTCAGCGAGCGCAGAGGCCAGGAATGTCCAGAATTTTTCCACTGAGCCCGCATGAACCCTCTCTTCAGGAGAATGCGGATGCTCGATGGTTGGGCCGAAGGAGATCATATCCATCCCCGGATACTTTTCTCCGATGATCCCGCATTCCAGACCCGCATGGACAGCGCCGACTTGGGGTTCTTTCTGGGATACCTTCTGGTATACTGCTTTAAAGGTCTTGAGGATCGGGGACTGGAGGTTGGGCGTCCAGCCCGGGTAACCATCTGGCTGTTTGACCTCTGCTTTGGCCAGTTCACACACGGCAGCGATCGAGTTCCGAGTTGCCTCCAGGGCGGAAGCGACCGAACTCCGGCTGCTGCAGATGATTTCGGCGTGGTCCTGATGGGTATGGATGATGGCCAGGTTGGAAGAAGTCTCCACGAGATCTTTCATCTCGGGATGCATGGAAATGACGCCGTGAGGTAGGGTGAAGAGAAGATTGATCAAAGCCTGCTGAGAGTCCGGGGTGAGAGGGGAATCAGGGCTTCCATCTGATTTGGCAAAGGAAAAGTTCGCCTCCTTTTCAACGGCCTGGAATTCGAATTTAATTTTTTCAAAGGCTTTTTTGAAGGCCGAGCCGAGGTTCTGACTTTGAGAAGAATCGATAAAGAGGTCAGCCCACGCTTCCCTGGCGATGGCGTTTCTTTTGTTCCCGCCTTCCATGCGGACCAGCTCAAACGAGAATTCCTTCATCGCCTGCCAGAGCATTCGGGCCAGTAGCCGGACAGCATTCCCGCGTCCCTGGTTGATGTCGATTCCGGAATGTCCACCTCTGAAGCCGAAGAGCTTGAGCGTGAAGAGTTCTCCGCTGCTGCTCTTGTTTCTTTTCAAAGACAGGCTGACCTCAGAGTCAGCTCCGCCAGCACAGCCAATGGTGAAGACGCCTTCCTCTTCGCTGTCGAGGTTGAGAAGTTTTTTCCCTTTCAGAAAGCCTGGCTCTATTTTGGTCGCACCGGTCAAGCCTGTCTCCTCATCCACGGTAAACAGACATTCCAGGGGACCATGGACCAGGTTTTCATCTTCCATCACGGCCAGCGAGGCGGCAACTCCGATGCCGTTGTCTGACCCAAGGGTCGTTCCATTCGCTTGAATCCAGTCACCTTTGACCTCTGCCTGGATCTCGTCCTTGGAGAAATCATGGTCGACATTGGAATTTTTCTCGCAGACCATATCCAGGTGTCCCTGAAGGATGACACCCTCGGCGTTTTCACGGCCAGCAGTCGCCTTTTTTCTGACGACCACGTTTCCGACCTTATCCCTTTCCCATTCCAGTTTCAGGCTTTCTGCCACGGATATGACGTAATCGCCCACGGCTTTTTCATTGCCAGAGCAGTGCGGAATTTTGAGAATTTGGGCGAAGTGTTTCCAAAGATGAGTGGGCTTCAATCCTTCGAAAGTTGCTGACATCCTGTGACCTCCAGTTAAAGTGACGATTTATTCAGGCGTGAAGGAGAATAATGCCACAAAAAATGCGAGTATTCAAGAAAAATTGTCGATTTATTTATCGTTTACTTGGATTTGACTTTTCTTTTTTGTTTTCTTTAAAATTCAGGTGCTTCGCATGAAAAGATCATTCATCCCTGAATTCATAAAGCTCTACGGTTCACCCCCACAGATCCTGTCTTCTGCTCCGGGCCGAATAAACGTCATCGGCGAGCACACGGATTACAACCTGGGCTATGTCCTGCCCGCAGCCCTGAATCTGCAAAATTATTGTCTCCTTTCCAAGAGGCCCGATGAGAAAGTCTGTTTCTGGGCCGAGAATTTCAAAGAGAGAGGTGAGTTCGTTTTGGGGAGGATCTCCTCTTCTAAAGGTCAAAAATGGGTGAATTATATCAGAGGGATCTTCTGGGTCTTGGAGGAAGAGGGTTTCGACCTGCAGGGGATAAACGGTTTTCTCTGGGGAGATATTCCTCTCGAGGCAGGTCTGAGTTCCTCAGCCGCTCTGGAGGTGAGCGTTCTCAACGGGTTGAGAGCTCTCTTTCGACTCGATCTGAAGCCGATAGAGAGAGTCAAACTTGCCCGGAAAGCGGAGAATGAGTTTGTCGGCGTCCAGTGTGGGATCATGGACCAGTTCATCTCTGTTTTTGGCGAGAAGGATGAGGCCCTGTTTTTGGATTGTGAGACACTCGAGTTCGAGCTCCTTCCTCTCCGTCTGGACAAGGAAGGTCTCCGGATCAGTGTCTATGAAAGCGGCATAAAACGGGAGCTGGCCTCTTCGGATTACAATAAAAGACGGGATGATTCCGGCCGGGCGCTCGAGATTTTGAAAAAATTCGGAGCCAGGGATTATAAGGGAATCTCCCTGAGCTTTCTTGAACAGAAAAGGAAAGAGATGGATGAAGTGCTTTTCCGTCGAGCCAGGCATGTCATCACTGAAAACCAGAGGGTCAAAGAGGCAGTCCGGGCAATGGAGAATGATGATTTCCGTCTGCTGGGAGAGCTGATTTTCAGCTCCCACGAAAGCTTGAGAGACGACTATGAGGTTTCCTGTCCTGAGCTCGACCTACTCTACGAAGTAGCTCGGGAGTTTTCCGGCTGCTACGGAGCCCGACTGACTGGGGCGGGTTTTGGCGGCTCGGGAATAGCCCTGGTTCAAAAGGAGCGAATTCCCGCATTTCGAGCCAAGCTGCTTGAGGAAGCGGCGAGGAGGGGATTTGTCCGTCCGGAATTCTATGAGGTGGAGATCGGAGAAGGGGCCAGGGCTGAATTTCTTTCCGAGGAGGATAACCGATGAAGAGGATCGTGCTGATCATTGGAATCATATGTTTGCTTTTTTCTCCCCTATTCGGGGAAGAAGAGTCCTTTTTTGAGAAGTCTTTGGTGAGAGGCAGTAACCTCTGTTTGAGCCGGGCCGTCCAGCCACGCAGTTATTTTGACAGTGCTGGTCAGAGAAGCGCTGTATTAGGGCGTGAAAACGGAAATGCGGAGGTCTGGATATATCCCTACAAGGTTCTTCAAAATTTCCAGCTTTATTTTCTGATTGAAGAGGAGAACGAGATCATCGAAGGCAAGGATGTCGCGCAAAGGATCGACGTCTACCCCCATCAAACGGTCATCCATTATGCCCATTCTTCCTTCAAGGTCGAAGAGGTCTTTTTCACGCCTCTAAAAGAAGCTGGAGCGGTGATTCTCCTTTCTGTGGAAGCCGTCAAGCCGCTCTCTGTAGTGGCCAGCTTTACACCTGAACTGAAACCGATGTGGCCTGCGGGTTTAGGCGGACAGTACAGCTACTGGGACAGCGGGAAGAAGTATTTTGTCATATCTGAAGGGACGAGAAAAAATGTCGCCCTGGTGGGGAGCCCTGGAGGAGAACGTTTCTCTTCTGGGCCTGCCCATGCTTTGCCGGAGGGAGACATGAAGGTCAAGATCCCTGTTGAAGCGGAAAAAGCGAGGCGAAGGCTATATCCGATTTTTATCTCTGCCAGCCATGCCGGGAGGAAGCAGGCCGATGAGACCTATGCTCGGCTGGGGAAAGATTTAAAAGAGCTCTACCTGGAGAAATATCAGCACATGGAGAGGCTGCTCAATGACCAGCTTATGATCCGCACTCCCGACAAGAAGCTGAACATGGCTTTCCAGTGGGCCAAGATTGCCGTGGATAACGCCTTTGTCTGTAATCCCCAGCTGGGGTGCGGATTGGTGGCTGGTTACGGTCTCTCCGGGAGAAGCGAGAGGCCGGGCTTTGCCTGGTACTTTGGGGGGGACACATTTTTCAATTCCTGGGCCGTGAACAGCTACGGCTCTTTTGACGTGACCCGACAGGGTTTGACCTTGATCAAGAATAACCAGCGCGAAGATGGGAAGATCATGCATGAACTCTCCCAGGGAGCGGGCTTCATACCCTGGTTCGAGGAGTATCCTTACGGATTCTATCATGCGGAAACATCCCCTTATTACATCGTCTCTGTCCATGACTACTTGAATTGGTCCGGTGACCTGCAGTTCTTGAATGATTCCTGGACATCGTTGAAGAAAGCTTACCAGTATGTTCTGTCTGCCGACACTGACGGTGACGGATTGATGGAGAACACCGTGGCTGGCCTGGCCGCTCTTGAGCTGGGAGCTTTTTTGAAAAATACCAAGTCGGACATCTACCTAGCCGCTATATCGGTGGAGGCCCATAAAGATTTCTCCGAGTTGGCTCTTCTGATGAAAGACGAGGCCTTCTCCAGGACAGCGAACAGAACCTACAACAAGGCTCTCAAAGCCCTTGGTGATAAATTCTGGATCGAGACCGACAAGAAGTACGCACATGCCATAACCGTCGAGGATAAGCCGCTCACCGAGACGACTGTCTGGCCGTTCATGCCGCTCTTTTTCAGGCAGGTCCCTCAGGCCAGAGCGGATCACCAGCTCGACCTCTTTGCCTCCTCGGAGATGAGCACAGACTGGGGAGTCAGGTCTCTCTCTCCCAGGAGCTCGTATTACGATCCTCTCAACTACAATTACGGGACGGTCTGGCCCTTCCTGACCGGTTATACCTGCCTTTCCGAGTACAATTACGGCCGGTCTCATTCCGGTTTTTCTCATCTCATGAGCCTGGCCCACAATACTTTTATCGACGCCTTAGGATTCTGTCCCGAGCTTTTATCCGGAGAGTTTTTCACTCCTCTCGAGACTTCTGTTCCCCATCAGGTCTTTTCTTCATCGCCGGTCATCACTTGTCTGGTGCGCGGACTTCTCGGGTTGAAAGGAAATACCCTTAAGAAGGAAATCGAATTCAAGCCCAGCTTTCCGGGGAGCTGGGAGTCCGTTGAAATCAGGAATTTCCGTACTGGCAGAGATGTGTTCCATTTCAATCTCCGGTGCACTGGTAGTGGATGTGTTCTGGAGGTCGAGCCTCAGGCCTATACGCCTTATCTCCTCCATTTTTCTCCGTGTTTAGGCTACGGGACTCGGGTGATATCCGCAGCAGTCAACGGTGAGCAGAAAGAATTCAGCCTGGAGGAGATTAAAGGCTCTGTGAGATGTCTCCTCAACCTGGAGATAAAAGGGAAAACCCAGGTTGAGATCAAAACAGAAAAGAGCGTCCTCCTCGACCTTGCCCCTCATTTTCCCCGCTTGGGCGATCAAACCAGCAGCTTGAAAATCATCAAGGCTGAGTACAACCAAGACCAACTGAGAATCCTCGTCGAAGGATGGGGAGGCAAGGAGTACGGAATCAGCCTCATCACTTCGAGGATCATCGCTTCCGTGAGCGGAGCCGAGGTGGACGACGAAGGAGGAGTGAAGAAGACCCTGAAAATAAATATCACCGGGGAAAATGGGATTTATTCGAGAAGAGAAATCATCATTCGCTTTCAACAGCCCTGAACCTCTATTTC
>SMTZ1_10003832_pt1 | contig 15112 bp, 10 predicted proteins | sample DeeMarSWOR136_30_FD_25667 | JGI IMG/M metagenome (IMG submission 25667)
TAACGCTTATATTTATTACAGGCACTCTTATCAGGATGCCTTTCTTAGAAACTACCATTATCTCATCTTCATCTTTAACTGCTCTTATGCACACTACCTTACCGTTCCTTGGACTGCATATAATGTTCCTTACCCCTTTTCCTCCTCTGCTTATAAGCCTGTACTCTTCCATCATGGTTCTTTTGCCATAACCGTTCTCTGTGATTGTGAGCACAGTCTCATCGTCTCTTGCTATTATCATTCCTATAACCTTATCATCCTTGCCTAGCCTTATACCTCTCACTCCAAAGCTGCCTCTACCTATGGGTCTTGCATCTGCTTCAAAGAACTTGACTGCTTGTCCATTACTACTTGCCACAAGGATTTTTTGATGCCCATCTGTAAGAACCACTTCTATTACTTCATCTCCTGGATTAAGATTAATAGCTATTATTCCTCCTTTTCTTGGCCTGCTATAAGCGCTTAGCTTGGTCTTTTTTACCAAGCCATTCTTGGTTGCAAATAAGAGATAATGTTTATCATCGAATTCTCTTATTGGAATGACTGTTTCTATCTCTTCATCAGGCTCTGTTCTTATCAGATTAACTATGGGTTTTCCTTTGCTTACTCTGGCTGCTTCTGGTATTTTATAAACCTTTAACCAGTACACCTTTCCTTTATCAGTGAATACTAAGAGATATGAATGGGTATTAGCCACAAATAAGTGTTGGATAAAATCTTCTTCCTTGGTTGTTGCTCCGATAACTCCTTTTCCTCCTCTTCTCTGAGTCTTGTACACATCTATGGGTTGCCTCTTAATGTATCCTACATGGCTTAGAGTAATCACGTTCTCCTCTGGCTTTATCAAGTCCTCAACATCTATCTCTTCCTCCTCAATTTCTTCTATCATGGTTCTTCTGTCATCACCATACTTGTCTATGATTTCCTTCATCTCATCCTTTATTATGCCTAGTATCTTGGCCTCATCAGCAAGTATCTCTTTTAGTTTTTTGATGAGCTCTAGTAACTGCTTATGCTCATCTCTTATTTTTTGTTGCTCAAGACTGGTTAGTCTTTGCAGCCTCATATCCAGGATTGCTTGGCTCTGCTTGTCAGTGAGCTTGTAAACAGCTATAAGGTTCTTCTTTGCAATAATAGGGTTCTTTGAGGTCTTTATGAGTTTGATAACAGGGTCAAGATGCTCTAATGCTATAAGCAATCCTTTTAGAATGTGCGCTCTTTCCTCTGCTTTTCTTAAGTCAAACTTGGTTCTTTTCCTTACAACAATTCTTCTGTAGGTTAGAAAGCTTTCTAGCAGTTGCTTGATGTTAAGGGTTTTGGGTTGGCCATTATCAAGACCTAGCATTATTGCTCCAAAGGTTGATTGCAGCCTTGTATGCTTGTATAACTGGTTCTTTACAATCTCAAGATTGGCTGATTTTCTTAGCTCTAGCACTATGCGCATGCCTTTTCTATCACTCTCATCTCTTATATCTGAGATGCCTTGTATTGTTCTGTCATTAACACAATCAGCTATCTGCTCTATTAGTTGTGATTTGTTAATCTGATAAGGTATTTCAGTTATGACTAGAATCTGCTTACCCTTTTTCTCCTCGACACCTAACTTTCCTCTTACTCTAATAATTCCTCTGCCTGACCTATAAGTATCTATTATTCCTTGTTTCCCAAGGATTATGCCTCCTGTTGGAAAATCAGGTCCTTGTATGATTTCTACTATATCTTTTATTTCTATGTCTGGTTTAGCTATGAGTTCAATAACTGCTTGGCACACTTCTTTGATGTTATGAGGGGGTATATTGGTTGCCATTCCAACAGCTATTCCACTGCTGCCATTAATCAATAGATTTGGTATCTTGCTTGGCAGTACAATTGGTTCTTTTAGGCTGCCGTCAAAGTTTTCTTGGAAAGCAACGGTTTCCTTGTCAATATCCACGAGTATCTCATCGCTTATCTTGGCCAGCTTTGCCTCTGTGTAACGCATGGCTGCTGGGTTGTCTCCGTCTATGCTTCCAAAGTTGCCTTGCCCCATTATCAATGGATATCTTAGTGAGAAGTTTTGGGCCATTCTTACCAGAGCATCATAAACAGCCATGTCTCCGTGCGGATGATACTTTCCCAGCACTTCTCCTACGATTCTAGCACACTTTCTAAAAGGAGTATTATACTTTAAGCCCATATCATTCATTGCGTATAGAATTCTTCTATGAACAGGTTTTAAGCCATCCCTGATATCAGGAAGAGCCCTGCCTATGATTACACTCATAGCATAATCTAGATAAGATGCTTTCATCTCATCCTCTATTATGGCTCTGATTATCCTTTTCTCAGTTACTGGCACTCCTAGTTTCTCAGCTACTTTTTCCTGTTCGGTTTCGGAGGAACCCTCAGAAATCTTTGATTTCTGTTGTTTCTCTGACTCTTTTGGTTCGCTTTTTTCCTTTGTTTTCTTACTTGAGTCCTTAGTCTTTTTTTTGGTCATGTTCTACCTTTAAAATTACCCTAGATACTCGTCGAGAAATAGTAAGTTTTATTACTTTATAAGGGTTGTGATTTTTGATATTATTTTCTATATTGAAAATATATTGGGGTTAAAGCGAAAATTATTAATATGTTATTATTCTAAAAAAGACTATGAATAAGAAAATATTCTTTAATATATCCCATGTCATAATCTTACCGATAGTGTTGATTATATGGTTAATATTAGCCGGAACCGGTTGTATATGCTTTGGAGGGCCATGCTCTCTGTCTTTTAGCTCTTTTATACTATGCCTAGCTTCGGGATTTTCAGTTCCTTTAACATAGGGGATTACAATTCTTGTGTTGTTAGTTGTATATGGTTTGGTGACCTTGTTTTCTTATTTATATTATAGAAAAAGAAAAAAATAGACCTAACTATCATCAAACCCTCCCCAAAATCCTGCTTTTCTTAGTATTAGAATGAATCTTAAACCTATGCCCGCAGTAAACACATGTTTTAATAGCAGTGGCAATCTTTTTTGGATTGGTCTTCTGCTGGTGCTTACATTTAGGGCAGATAACTATTAAGGTCATGATAGATAAGGTAAGAAAACTGGTTTATAAATTCTGCGCTGATAGATGTCCAATGCAATTATAATATTAACTCAGAATACTCCATTTTCTTTACTTTTTCAAATGCTTCATCAAAATTATCAACTTTTTCTTTCAGAACTTCAAGCATCTTTTTATGTGTATCATGGTCAACAAGCTTTTTTACTTTATCCTCTGGCTGTTTTGCCAGGAAATTAAACAAGTTCCTCTTAGGTCTTTCTGTTGCATAAGGGCAGTGCTCTAAAAAACCAGGAATATTTGTTTGTTTTAGTATATCTTCTACTTCTAACCTACTAAAAACCAGCATTGGCTTGATAAGAGTAATGCCAGAGTTTAGTTCTAGTTTTGGAAAAAACCTTGAGAAATGCTCTAAATGCTCATCACTTATAGTAATTTTTTTCAGATTATTATAATCAATGCCTTTTTCAACCAACTCCTTGTAACTAATCCCAAAAAGCTCAATAAAATAAGCTAGTAAGTCATAGTTATTATGACCTGTGGCTATGGTTATGTTATTCTTTTTCTTAGTTGCAATCATCTCAGCAATTATTTTTCTCCTAACCTCTTTGCATAACAAGCAAGGATTATTTGTTCTTCCAAGTTCTTCATGATCAGTCTCAGCAATCCTTGATTCAAAAGGAGACAAATCTTTTCCAATCTTCACTGCTTTTTCTTTTATCTTTTCTCTACCCTTGCCAAAAACCATTTGGGGAAAAACAACATTAAGATACTCTATTCTTAACTCAGGCTTATTCTTAGAATACTCTTTAAATAAGTAACTCATAGCACTAGAATCCTTGCCTCCAGAATCTAGTACAAATAAAAAAGAATTTTTATGGATTAATTTGTACTCAGAAATCTTTTCTTTGAATAATCTAATATAATTCTTTAATTTCATTGTCAGAATATTAGTTCTCGTTTCTATATAAAAATATTTAATTGTAAAAATAAAAAAATAAAATCAATTTAGCCCAGAAGAGCACTAGTCTTAGTCCTCTTTCTCTTCTTCTTCTGGCTCTTCTTTAGGTTCTTCTTTTGGTTCTTCCTCTGTGTCTTCTTCCGGCTCTTTTTCAGTCTCTGTGTCTTCTTCCGGCTCTTTTTCAGTCTCTGTGTCTTCTTCTTTTTCTTCTCTGTCTTCTTCTTTCATTTCCTTATCCACCTCTTCTTGTCTTTTAAACAATTCGTCTTGGTCAAGCTCATCATTCTTTTTGCTTAGCTCATCAATACGTTTGCCAATATCATTTAAAAAGTTTTGGTCAGGCTTGTTATTCTCAATACTCACCTTTTCTTCTTCTGGCGGTTCCTCAACCACTTCTAACTCACCCAGCTTATCCTTTTGGTCTTCTTTAGGAATATTAACCACTTCTAACTCTCCCACCTTTTCAGGAACCTTCACTTCCTTCAAAGCATCCTTTATATCCTTGTCCCCAGGCACATCAAAGTACTTGAAGAACGTGGGTGTAAGGGTGAGCTTAAAACTCCTACCCTCCTTTTTCTTCTCCACAAAGCCATCCTTTACAAGAAGCCCGACATGCTCATAAGCATTGGTACCTCTAATCTTTATAATCTCTGCTTGTAGTACAGGAGCCTTATAAGCAATCACAGCAAGAGTCTCAAGCACAGGAAAAGCAAGTTCTGTATCAGCAATAATCTTTGAGACCAAACCCATGTACTTCTCTCGCACATTAAGCTTCCAAGCATCTCCGCTCTGAACAAGCATAAGGCTGGTGTCTCTCTCATCATAATCCTTTCTAAGCTCTTCCAAGGCCTTTCTAACCTCTTCTTCAGATGTATGAGTATGTGCAGCTAGTGACTTCTCTGTCATCATCTTGCCTGATGAGAACAGCAAGGACTCAACCTGTTTTTTTAGCTCCACTTTTCTTAACCCCTTTTTTATAATAAGCATTCCCTTTTTTTTCAAGTTTTCCGTTTTTTACAAGAGCAACAAAAAAAGGCTCTAGTTGTTTCTCAGGTATGCCCAGCTTTGCGCTTATCTCTTTAGGCTTGTGGTAATGCTCAGCAGCAAGCATAATAGCGTTTTGTATTAAGGCATTCATACTCTTAACCAAAAGCTCGTTGTTAGCATTGGTCTGCCTAACAGTATGCGAAATCTCGTGGAGTTTTGCCAACAAGTCATTTAACCAGTTAGTAAAATCTTTTTCCTTGAACCTTAATTCCTGAGGAGCAATAATCTCAATACTTGCAGGCATGAAGTTAACACACAACCAGATGAACCTGTCAAGATTATTAACAAGCATCTCTGTGTCAGCATAAACACCCCAGAGTTTTCCCTCAGTTTCTTCTGGCTCACCAAACTCCTCATTAAGCACAGTAATCTGAGAGTCAGCCTTGACATTATTAACAAAACCCCTAATAGCCTTCTCAACATGCTCCTTAGGGCTACCTAGAACCTCAAAAGATACTTGGGCTAAGATAGCGCCTTGCTTAATCTTCTTCTGAATCTCTTTCTCGTCCATGAAACTTCTGTATTTGGTGGCGTATATAAATTTATCGCCTCTTTGAAAGAATTAATCCGACGATGACAAGGGCCAGGACAAAACATAAGAGATAAGGTGCATATCTGACAATCTTCACATTATTTGATTCATAAACAACTCCTCCGGTGATTGGCGCTAATGAATAATTAACACTTGTACTCACTTTTTCATTTGTCTTATTATCTTTTCCTGAGAATACTTTTTCTTCTAAGCTACCCTTCTCTTCTTCTCCTTCTAACTCAACAAGCAAAGTTTTGATATCAATAACTTTATCATCTTTTCTTAGTTCAAGCACAAACAAGTTAGTACCAATCCCGGGTTCAACCTCAAACTTCAGTTTTTCAGAACTATTAATATCAACAATTTGATTCTGCTCCCCAATTTTGCTTTGCAAAATTGTTTTATAAATTCCTTTTCCTTTAATATTTGCATAAAGATTAATCTTCTCTCTGTACTTATTGCTTCGCGTATAAAAAGAGGTTATTTCCCCTTCTTCCTCTGTACTTTCTTCATTGCACACCCCTTTCTTATTTTCTTTTATCTCTATTTCTTCTCTTGCTATTTTACCAAGCCCTTCAATCACCAAGTCATAATAACCATTACTGAACTTATTCTCGCAATTAGGCTTTAAGAATACATTTACAGTAAGGTTGTAATCAGCATTCTTCTTGTTCAGATAAAACTTAGTCTCCTCAGACACTTTTTTACTGTTACCCTTAACAAAGACATTTATCACACTCTTGGTGGTGTCCCCTTTATGGATACTTAACTTAACCTTGAACTCATCTCCAAAACTAAACACCTCTGATTTGGGTAGATAAACAAAGTCAATACTAATACTGGAGTCAGAATCATCATCTTTTCCAATACTGGCTTTGTTTTTCTTTACAACAATCATCTTTTCATTCTCAAGCTCTGGATTAGAATTATTACAAGCCACAAATACTAGCTTATTCTTTACCAAGAAAACCCTGTCCTTCTCTACAATCTTAGCAGTCCATGTTTTCTGGTTGGTATTGCTAGTATTATATCTTTTCTTCACCTCTTCACCAAACAAGTCCTCAATCCAGTACTCGATTATGTATGGAAAACTTTTATTACTGATTATGTTCTTAATCTTTACCTTCTCCTGATTTAGATACACCTCCTTGTCAGTGCTGAGGTTAAGCTGAATAAAGCAGGGAATGCCGAGGGGGTTTATAACAGCGAATTCCCTGCATACAAGTACAGAAGTGTTGATAATAACTCCACACAAGGTATAGTTTCCTGGCTCTTCAAAGAACAACCAACCTGTTTTTGATGAGGAATAATAATTTATGGTTTTGTTAAAAATATCCTCTTTTACTAAAGTATTATTCTTGGTAACATTGTACCTGACCATTACAAAAACATTATCTTCAACTTCAGGAACATGGTCTAGATTGGTTATCTTGAACAAAGAATCATATATTATTCCAAGAAAAAGTGTTTCAGAAAGAACTATTTCTAGTTTTAGGCCAGAGTTGGTTTTATTTTCTTCTGATGTTTCATTTATGCTATCATCAACAGTTTCATTGATACTTTCATTAATAGTTTCATCTAATACTTTACAATTTTTTTGTCCAGGACTCCCACCTATTTCACATGACTCCTGCCAAGAACCATTTATTAACTCTAAGGAATAGCCATTGTTATTTGCCATGCTGTTATCATAACTAACAGTTTCAATCAAGGTATTGTTAAAATAAAGAAACACCATATCAGCATCATTATTAAGATTATTACCAATAGTGGCACCAACTGAGTAAATACTGCAATTAATACCTGTATAATTAAAACCTTCTTCTACTATTAGGCTAAAATTACCAAGAACAAATTTAACCAGCTCAAGTGAGTCATTACTAGCAAGGTCACCAATAGTATAATCAGATAAGTTATCTGTTCCAAAAACCTCAACAAACTCCTGGTTATTATCACTGCCAGGAGGATTATACATTATCTCATTAATATTAACTCCTAATGTATAAGGCAGAATTAATATTCCTATTAGTAAATAGTAGATGTGTTTCATTCCTCTGACTTCAGAACAAGTGCTTTATATACTGTGTGCCTAAAAAATCGTAGAACTCAACGCCAATTTGTGATTGTTTCGGAATCTTTTCTTGGGCGTCTCATGTAAGCAAACCTTACTGCTCTAGGCACTACCTCTACTCTTATGGGTGCATCCTGATTCTCAAGTTTAAAGCTTCTGCCCCCCACTTCTATTGATGCATAGCTCTTCTTATCTTTACCTCTTATTTTTATCTCAAATGACTTAAGGTTATCTATGTAATTAATTCTATCATCATTATAACTGTTTTTATCTTTAGATGGTTTTATATGATTATCATTCAGAGTAAACATAATCTTTTCAACCAGGTCAATCACTTTTGCAAGTTTCATCATCTCAAAATTCACCAGCTCTATTTTTCCATCATAACAGCAACCCTTCGGATTCCAATTCTTCATAGAAGCAAAATAAGTGCCGTTGGTAAGAGTTACACTCATAAGATTTTCTAGATGAACCCTTTCTTTTTCTCCTTCTATGGTTTGATAATCTATTTCTGCTTCTATAGGTATATAATTATCATATATCTCTAGAAATTTCTTTGCATAGGATAATTTTTTAGGTACTCTAAAACTTTTTTTACGAATCTTTATCTCAGCTTTTTTCTCTACTTGGTTACAGGTCTCAGCTATAATGCCCAGGCTCATGGATGAAGCACCATAAACTATCTTATTCTCATTAAGAGTAATCTTCATTACATCTGTTTCTAGAGGTAGTAGTTCTTGAGGAAGCCCGTACTCATTCATTTTATCTTGTTGCATATTTCTAAGAATCTCACAAATACTTGAAACATTCTTAACATTAAGATTTCCTTTTGCAAAGTTATTAACAGTGCCTATAGGAACAATTATCAAAATTTCTTGTGCAGGGCAATTATTATTAAGAATTACATTAAGCATTTCATCCAGCCCAGAGTCACCCACAGCACCCACCATAATAGAATTTTTCTCCTTTTCTATTATTTCTAAAACATATTGCTCAAGATCACCCTTCTTCCTAGTAATATAATAATCAAAGCTGTTACCAAGTTTATTCTCTAATATTTTCTCAATATTATAAAGAGGAAGATAAGGATTAATACCAGAACCAGTGCTAATAATAAAAGGTATTTGTATCACTCCCACACCCCTGCAATTTTATGGCTACACTTAGGGCACTTACCTTGTTTTGTTCTGTTCTCAAAACCAAACAAAGCCCTTCTAATAACCACTGCTTTGCACTTTGGGCAAAGAGTGTTGCTCTCACCTCCAATATTTCCAAGATAAACATAATCTAAGTATTTCTGTGCAATCTCCTTTGCCTTTTCAAGGGTTTTCAATGATGTTGGTTCTACATCAGTCATCTTATAATCAGGATGAAACCTTGAAAAATGAATAGGCACATTCCTACCCAGCTCTTCACTAATCCATTTACACATCTCCTCAATCTTTTTAAAATCATCATTAAGACCAGGCACCACTAGATTAGTGACTTCAAGCCAAACACCTTCTTCTTTCAAAATCTTAAGAGTGTTTTTAACAGGCTCAAGGGTTCCCTTACAAACCTTGGTGTAGAAATCATTAGTAAAGGCCTTTAAATCAATATTAGCACCATCCAAAACCTTACACAACTCTCTAAGAGGCTCCTCATTAATATAACCATTACTTACAATAGTGTTCTTAATGCCCTCTTTCCTAGCAAGCTTAGCCATGTCAAGCATGTACTCATAAAATATTGTGGGCTCAGTATAAGTATAACTCATAATATTGCACTTGTTCTCATTGCAAAGCTCAATGGCTTTTTCAGGCATTACCTCCTCATACCTGTTAATCATATCATCAGCATCAGCCTTGCTTATCTGCCAGTTCTGGCAAAAACTGCAAAAGAAGTTGCACCCAATAGTTGCAATGCTAAAAGCCCTTGCCCCTGGCATGAAATGATAGAGCGGCTTTTTTTCAATAGGGTCAACATGCATAGCACAAGGCCTGGCATAAACCAGGGAAACCAGCTTGCCCTTATTATTCTGCCTCACACCGCAAAGCCCCAGATTACCAGGCTTTATTGTGCAAAAACGCGGGCAGAGCTCACACTTAACAAGGTTATTTTTAAGCTTCTCACAATAAAGGGCTTCTTTCATAACCTGGTAGAAATCGTATGAAGTTTTAATGTTTTTTCATAAATTTGTCAGGGGTATAAGCCTGATTTAGCTAACACATCATAGGCGTTTTTACAAAAAAATAACAAAAAATTATATGTTTTCAGTGACCTGCTTTGTTTTTAAGAAACCCAACTCCTTACTTTATTGTAGGGGATACTAAATAATATATCATTGCCTTCAAAACTTAAATTTGAGATGACTATATAAATCAGGTTATTATTGGAATCGCTCTCCATATATCCGATAAGGGTGCCTTTTGTGTCTGGTAATAAGCTGCCTAACTCATTTCTTAAGTTATTTTCAGCTGAAATAAATGAATCCCCATAATCCTTGGATATTTTCAATTGGATGCATTCACTAGAAAAGCATTTACGCGTGTCAAATCCATAGACAATGATTAAGTCTTGGACTTGAATGATTCCTCTAGAATAGAGATATTCTTTAGTATAATTATGAAATACTGGAAATTGCCAGTTGCCTGCTGTGAATAACTGCGGTGCTTTTCCTATCCATCCTTCTCCGGAATAAATTATGAAATCATTACCTAGCTTAAGAATATCCCTTACCTTTCGGTTTCCTATTTTTAACTCTTCTGCAGGGGACCATAAACTTTGCACACGTTGATAGCTCACATTGATAACATTACCGTATTCATCTCTTGAGAGAGATACTCTTGCAGCAAAAGCGTCATCCAGAGGACACTCCCCCCCATAGTATACATATTCATAAGAAGTTTCTGCTGGGCCTGTATAAGTTGTATAGTGTCTAAACGGAGATAGCCAAGAATTCATCATATCCAAGCTAAAATGGGGTTGACAAGTAAGACTAGCCATTACAAATTCTCCATCAATCAAGTCTTTTTGGAAATATTGAATGCCGGCAAGTTCAGCACTATCATTCTCAGGTGCACAAGGGCTCTCCTGATAGCAAAATCCTCTTTCCCTGTCATAATCCCTAACCCAAGGACCTGTAAGCGAGGTTGATCTCCAGATTTTATCAATTCTTTTATCAGTGTTTGATTTAGTAGAAAAAAGAATCCACTCACTAATTGATGCGCCATCTTTGGAATAAGAAATCACCTCATTAATGTATCCTGGAATAGAGGATTTCAAATAGAGATTATTACCATCCAGCTCATAAATGTGAGATGACCAGCCCTCTTGATTTTCTCTTTCAATTAGCAGATTATTTGAAAAAGGAGCAATTAAACTTTTTTTTACCAACTTTAAATCTTCCCCGGAGTGTATCATTAAAGGTTCTCCTGGGGGGATACAGCTTCCATTATCTAGGCATTCATATCCTGTAGGGCAGCCGCAGGCACTGCATCTATCTACTAGTTGTCCATTATCACAATATTTTGGCTTCAATATAGCACATTTTCCGTATAGTGTACCATCTGAGCACCACATGCAGTCTTCATAACAGGTTCTATCTCTTTTTTCTACTATGTCACAGTATCCATCACCACAAACACCGCCGCAATAACAGGTTCCTATCTTTATATCGCATTTAGGTTTATCGCCACCAACGACCATTGGGCAAATCAATTTAGAACAGTGCTTATCATGTTTACAAGTAGCTGGTTTCCGAACAGGATTAATCTTAAATGCATCGCCAATATTCTGACATCCACTCAAAACAACAGCTAATAACATCACAGAAATAATTCCAAAGAAAATCACTTTTTTCATAGTTTTTACCTCAAAACTAATTATAGTATATATGAGATTAATTTATATTTAAACATTTCTAATTTAAATTTTCGCAAAGGTCATTTGTAGTCGTAAAAATCCCTTTTGTTAAGTTAGGAAATCCCTGGCCGTCTAATAAGAGTAAGAATTTTATTTAACATAATAGACTATAACAGAAAAAAATAAAAACCCTAATAGATACATATTTAATAATAGCAAGATTTATATAGTTTTAGGAATAATACTTTATTGAAAAAGGGGTGTGATATGGGTTTATTCAGAAGGAAAAAAGAATTCCGACTGCCTTCTAAGCCTGGTGAAAGAAAAGGAGTAAAAGACTTAGATAAAGGAGGACCAGGAATGCCACTGTTTTCTCAGCAACCACAAAGACCTCTTAGACCACTTGGCGTGCCACAACGCCAACAAATGGGTAAAGCTCTGGAAACACGACCACAAATACCACCAAGAACATCGCCACAAAGGTTTTCTCCATCTCCCCATCAGACTACCCAAGCTTCACAACCTCCAAAAGAAGAACTACCTACTTTTGAAACAGGTCCAAGAGCACTATCAGGACCAGACGAAAGCTTTGAACTCCCTGATTTTAATGAGCAAGAAATCAAGGACCTTGAAAAAAAACCTGAACCAGAAGCACAACCCGAACCAGAAGAATCGCCTGTAGAATCAGAAAAACCATATGACTGGACCACAGATAAAGGCACAGAACAAGAATGGGCATCAGGTCAGGATTGGGCATCAGAATCAGAGCAAGAAATCCAGCCAGAACCTGCTTCAGAGATAGACTATCCTCAAGCAGAACCAGAACCTCCAAGGGAAATACCTGAAGAGATATTCCTCAGCATAAGAAACTATCTAAGAATAAACGATGTTATTGACAAGGTAAAAACAATGTCAGATGGTGCCGGAGAGATGCTGGGACAAGACACAGGCACTAGAAAAGCCCAGGAAGATAAGTACCATGAATTGAATCAAGCCCTGAATGAAATACAAGAAAAACTAATACTTATTGATAATAAACTCTTTGAGAATCCTTGAATAAACTTAGAGGTGAACATAATGATAAAGGAATCCAATCCTGTGTTTGTAAAGATTGGCAAGTACAATGAAATACTCGAAATAGTAGAGGTAATCAACAAAAAAGTAGCTAATGTTAAACAGCTTCTCTCAGAGCTAGAAGACTTAAAAAACAAGGAAGAAAATGAGATAATGAGTTGGGAGAAGAGCATGGATGAAATAACCCATAAACTAGAGTCCATGCATGAAGAACTTTCCAGAGGATGAAAACATAAAATGAGTGAAGAACAACCCCAAGATGAGTTCTTTGTACGCATAACTAATCCAAATGCTTTTAGAAGAAATCTCTTAGAAGCCTCAAAACTAACCTTAAGTATATTAAAAGAAATCTACCGAGTAAGGCAGATAAGAAAGACCAAACAAGAAGTAATGGAGGGAATAACAAAAGAAATAGAAGAATCAAAAATCCTTGTGCAAAAAATACATGAGTTAATCCCCCAACACAGTAAAGAAGACTTGCAAAGGATGTTCCCAGGAATTGACCTTGACAAACTAATAGAAGAACCGCCCAAACCAGAACCAAAACCAAAGCCACAACCAGCACCGCATCTAGAAGTCTACGGAGAGCAACAATTACAACCCCTGCCAGAACAGCAGCCTTCGCAATGGGCAAAAGAGCTAACAACACAACCACTAGAAACTAAACCGCAACCACCACCACAACAGCCACCTCAAGAGCTTGAAAGGCCACAAGAACCAGAACCAAAACCAGAGCAAGAAAAACAACTTTCAGAAATAGAAAGACTAACCCAAGCCTTTGATGAGGTGCAACGCAGATTACAAAGCCTTTAGTTCCAAAAACAATAAATCTTTTAAACCAAATCTTTTTCTTTTCTATCATGCGGGTGTGCCGGCAATCAAAAATCAAAACAAGATTTTTGGGCCGTCACAACCCATGCAAAACATGCGGGTGTGCCGGAGTGGCCAAAACCATTTTGGTGGCTAGACGGGACAGACTCAAGGTACTTGAGTGCTGAGCTCCACGTAAAAACGTGGTACAATGAAGAACGAGTATAAGTCATCTGTTGGCTTAGACAAGGCTTGGCCTTGGCAGGACAAGACGCCAGTCTTGGAGTAGTGCCTACGCAGGTTCGAATCCTGCCGCCCGCATTCACGCAGTGAATGAGGGCCCAGAAAAATCTTTGATTTTTCTGTTTGCCCACATTACGAAGTAATGCGGCGCACAAAAACCCTTTGGGTTTTTGGGGCCCGCATTTTTTTCTATAAGAAATTATAAATATGAGAAAGATTAATAGTAAAATTATGAAAAAAGTATTGTTTGGATTAATGATTTTAGTATTTTTACTTCCTCTTATCTCTGCCGCTGACTGGTATGTCAGACCAGCAGGCGGAGACTATGGCTTAGAAAATGGTACTAGCTATGACAATGCATGGGATGGCTTAGAGAATGTGCCTTGGGGTGGGGGTGGTGTTCAATCTGGAGATACTTTATACATTTGTGGAATGCATATCTTGAAATTAATGGTTAGTCGTTCAGATCAAGGTTATCTAAGAGTTTCTAAGGGAATCGATAATTCTCATCGCACCATAATCCAAGGGGATTGCCCAGACGATCCTGGTATTGTGTGGGGTTCTTATATTCCTAAATATGAGCCTTGGATTGATGAAGGTAGTAACACTTATTCAATTGGTTTAGCAGGAGGCACTTATCCTGGCATGATTTTTGAAGATATAAGTGATTGCTCAGGAAACATGCTTGCCAAAGCTGATTCTCTTGACGAGTGCAAAGCAAACCCAGGCACTTTTTATAGTGATACTTACATAGGCTGGACCAAGATTTATGTTCATACCTCTGATAATGGTGACCCTACTGATAGAGTGGCTCTTAACAGATATGGATATGAGTTTTTACTTGCTCAGAACACCAGTTATGTCACCTTTCTAAACCTTACTATTTGTAACATGCACAGATGGCTTGATTCTTTTAAAAGCGGAAACAATGTTAGTTATATAAGATTTGAGGGCTGTACCTTAAGATATGAGGATGGAGTTGTGGTAAGAGCAGATGGAAAAGATACTCATCATCTTGAGATAATAGATTCTGTGCTTGAATATGGGCTAGAAGGCATTGCTTTTAATCATGGTGCTCACTCAAACACTGTTTCTGGCACTATTATTCGTTACATGGGTTATTTGCCTGAGCATCAAGGGGGAGAAGACCCTCATGCCATAGGATTAATGGGTGGTTCATCTAATAATCTTTTTGAAAATAATGAGATTTATGAGTGTGAAGATGGCATTGTTTTTTATGCTTATGAAGGTCAAAACGCAACAAATAATATTGTAAGATATAATTATATACATGACCTGCATGGTTTGGGAGGTCACAAAGTAGGAGGAGGTATTGCATTTGGAGCCCCAGGTTATGTTACTTTAGGTAATACTTCTGGGAATAAAGTGCATCATAATATTGTTTGTGATGGAGAAGACGGGTTATACTATAAGTGGCCTGATCCCCTTGAATCTTATAATAATGTTTTTTGTAATAATATTAATAACATGAGATGTGGCC
>SMTZ1_10014562_pt1 | contig 15109 bp, 17 predicted proteins | sample DeeMarSWOR136_30_FD_25667 | JGI IMG/M metagenome (IMG submission 25667)
AAAGCGTGGATGCGGTCGGCAAGTTTGTGGTAGACAAGCTTAGGCTTATTACCGGACTTGAGAAGACACTGACTTGCATGGTTTTTGAGACGGTGAAAGAAACGACGAAAATACGGTTGCCACTGAGAAAATACGGTAAAAACCAAAGAATTAATTCGTGATAGGAAAAAGTGGCTTAGGTTCATGTGGAGCTTGAATAGTACAGTAGCGGAAGTGCTAGAAGCACCGTGTTCTTTCCTTTTCTGGTTAAGGCATATTCAACTCCTAGTGGTGGCCCAGCGTAAACTTTTCGAGTTATGTAGCTGTGTCTAGCTAGAGTTTTAAGCTTGTCCGATAGCGTGCGTGAGTTGACGCCTAGGATTCTTTTTATTTCCCCGAAGCCAGCTGCGTTCTTAAGCAGAAGCGTGTAGAGGATTTCAAGGCTCCATTTTTGGAAAACGATGTTAAAGTTTTCCTCAAAACTCTTCAAGTCCTCTTTCAGCTCTTGAGGCGTTATCTCCTGTTTTTGCATTATCTGGTTAAGAGTATCCTCTATCCCCTTGAGAGTTTGCTCTAGGCGAGTTTCTACCAGCTTGCGGAACTCGACGCTTAGCGGTAGCTTCGTGCTCATGTGCATTACACTCGGTGTGGAGTAGCTCACTTCACCATTTATAAGGGTTTACTTCTACAACAAGGTATAGAAAGTATAGTGCACGTTACGGGAGGTAAAATGCTCTGGAAACGTTTGATGCCGTAGTTGTTGGTGCTGGAACAGCAGGCTGCCTAGCTGCGAAAACTCTTGCGGAAGCATGTTTGAAAGTATGTTTGGTTGAAAAGAAGAAAAAAGTAGAGGTTGGCGAGAAAATTTGCGGCGACGCGCTTGGCGAGCACCACTTAGAGACGCTGGGTTTGGAGAAACCACAGGGCGGAGAACTTGAAAAGCGAATTGAGGGCATCAGGATTTTCTCTCCTGACGAGAACACCATTTTCACCATAGCTCACGAGGATTTTGTTGGCTATATGTTGAACAGGCGGCTGTTTGGTCAGTGGCTACTGAACAAAGCGGTTGACAGTGGCGCCACGCTTATGGATTCTACGTGGTTTCTGAAGCCTATATTTGAGAAAGGTTTCATAAAGGGAATTTTAGCGAAAACCGTGAAGGGAGAGACTTTACAGCTTCGAAGTAAGGTTGTGGTGGATGCTAGCGGCTTCAATGGTGTGGTTCGACATAGGCTTCCTATGGAACTGGGTATTGAACGAGAAATCGCAAATGAGGATGTGGAAGCCTGTTACCGGGAGATACGGAAGCTTAAGCAGCAAAGTGAAAACACCAAATACTGCGACATCTACCTGAACCAAGAAGTGACACCTGGAGGCTACACATGGGTTTTCCCTAAAAACGGCACTGTAGTTAATGCTGGCTTAGGCATCTGCATGCGCAGCAATTTTCCTAACCCAAAAAATCAGTTCTATAATCACATTTTAACCAAACCTATCTTCGAGGGATCAGTCCTTCTTAAAGGCGGTGCGTGGTTTGATCCGACCCGGAGACCGCTCGACAACATGGTCGGGAACGGTGTACTACTCACAGGAGACGCGGCAAGTTTGGTTAACCCGATTCACGGAGGCGGCATTGGACCTTCCATGCTTAGCGGTTTCTACGCGGGAAAAACAATCGCAGCAGCGCTAGAGAAAGGCGAACCTACGCAAAAAGCGCTTTGGCCCTATAACAAAATGTACATGGAATCTTACGGTAAGAAACAGGCAAGTTTAGATGTATTTCGCATGCTACTGATAAAGAGCAGCGACGCGGATTTGAATTATGGCATGGGTTGCAAGCTGCTCACTGAGGATGACGTTTTGAAAGCGGGGTTGGGCGATGATTTCCATTTAAATATCAGTGAAACGGCAAGGCGAGTTTTCAGAGGCATAAAGCGGGTGCGTTTCCTCAACAAGCTCAGGCTCACGGTTAAGATGATGCGGCAAGTTCAAGCGCACTACGACACCTACCCTGAAACGCCGGAAAACTTCGCGCAATGGCGGTTGCAAACGGCAAACCTGATTGAAGAAGCAAGATGCAAACTTATCGATTAGAAACGGAAAAATGCTTGGCTATGTTTCTTGCTTCAGATTTTCAATCAATTTTATGTCATAAGAAAAATGAGTTGGAAAACATCTGGGTAGAAATAGTTAGTGTAATGCGCCCCTTCCAATTTGTAATAGATTAAAATTTTTTCCGCCTCGGAAGCAGTTTGTGAATCTCACAATGTCACATTTCAGGACAAAGAGAAATCAGGACCAATTCAGTTTCTTCTCTAATGCCTTCGCTGTTCCTGAAATTGCCAACACATGAACTGCTGCGTCCATACCTGCAATAGAGGTAATCGAAGCCAATGAGGCTTTAACCATGTTTACGGTGGCAAGAGAAGTTCGAATTACAGCAGTTTTTCTCTCCATATAATAATCAATCAGCATCAGGCTTGTTAGGCTCGCACCATATTCGCCGTAAAGCTTCCCAATAGCATCCCAAACAGCGTATATGAACTCTTTTCTGCTGGGTGTTCCATCAGAATCAATCTGCAACGCCAAATAACGCCGTTTTGCTCTTTTCAACGGTTCTTTCCTTCCCTTATTATGTGTATTCCAGGAGCCACGAACCCGGAACCAAGTTTCTCCCTGTTACGCTTAACAATCGCATGAGCGATATGCGAAACAGCATCCAACGCCGAATTCTCATCCAAACCGAAAAGGCACGCCAAAGCAGCCATATCACGTGGCTTCCGCAAAAGCATCTCAATTGCAACACCACTCGAAACAATAATTGGCACATGAAACTTCATGGCAATCGCTGCTTCCTGCCGCAACCTTGCAGGACCATGCAAAACAAGCAGTGGTTTCATATCAAATTCCAAAGCCGCCAAACTGTTACTCGCCAGTTCAGCTTCAGCTCTGTCGAAGAATCTGCGGCGAAAATCAAGGAAAGGAAAACTTAGCAGGTCAACACGGCGGTCCTTGGCTGCCTGTCTGGCAACCTGCTTATTATCGCAAGCGACGCTGATTATCTCGAATTTTCGCCTTAACCGCCGAAGCTGAACCATGAGTTCGTTGGTGGTTCGGGGCTGAAGATCTATGCGCGAGGCAAAATCTATTTTAGCCTCGTTGCACGCTTTCCGCAGCTTCACCACTTCCTCCTTGTTTGTTTCAGGCGCAAGCGGCGCAGCAATTAAGCGGTATCCTAGTTTTGCCGTCTTGCTTATCATCCGCAATGTTGCTGCAGAATCATTCATGCTCAGGCACACGTGCAAATCTGCAAAAACTCTTTTCAGGGTAACACCCCCGCGTTTCTGCATATCTCAATTATCTCTGAAAGGGTCTTGTTTTTAAAGTGAATCTTGAAGTGTATGGGGTCGTTATGCGAAATCCTGAACTCGCTATTGTAAGCGGACTGCTTGTAAAACCTAATGTAAAGGTTTCGCTTTTCCAAATGCAACTTCAGGTTTTTCTCTAATGTATCCTTATCCAACGGGGTCAAACCAGCACCTATTTTCTCAAGAACGGATAGCAGCGCCTGCTTATCCGCTAGCTTTGTTCTGAAAAGAATTATGGGGTTTCCATGATGCCCTGCTAAAACGGTTTTTTGGAAAATGACGCGTTCTCTTAGTTCTTCAGGCAGAATGTTGCGCACTGCGGTTAAGACCTTTTCAGAGTCTTCAGTGGCGTTTGCAAGCACTCGAATATCAATGTACGCGATGGGCAGTTTAGAAGACACACAGGCACCGCGTTTTGTTTAGGCGAGTTTCACTTTTTAGCTTTTTTCTTGGATTTTGCCTTCGGCTCACGCTTTGGTTTAACTTCAGCTTTTTTCTTTCTAGCGTAGGCTTTTATTACTTCCACGTTTTGATCGTGCACGGTTCTTCTTCGCAAGTCAAGGGGTATTTCCATTTTTTTGGCCTCCGCCTTGTTTAGGTCTGCTTTTTTGAGTTCTCCACGACTGAAGCCTCTGCCACCGCGTTTGCCGTCCGGCTTGACAACCTCGGGTTTTATGTGGTGCATCCTATTTGGCGCCTCTTCGTTTGCTGGATCTCACTTTTTCCGCGCCTTTACCTTTCTTACGTAAGCTCCTTACTCTTTTGCCGGCACTTGTTAGGCTTCTAAAGACACGTCTATGATGCTGCTTTTCCGTTATCCAGTTTACATCCTTGTCAGTTTTTATAACAGGATGATTTGGGTCTACAAGAACTACTTCAAACCACTTCGAGCGCCCATCTTCACCAACCCAATAGCTGTTTAGAACCTCTAGGTTAGGGAATTTCTTGGCTGTACGCTCCTCAGCGATTAGTCTGAGACTTTTAGCGGGCTTGAACTTGGCGACACCCATGCGTTTCGGTCTGCGTCCTGCTTTTGGCCTCTGCTTACGCAATCCACCCCTCCTAACACGGACACGAGCCACGACGAAGCCCTGTTTGGCTTTGTAACCCAGTTTTCTAGCTCTGTCAAGGCGCGTAGGCTTTTCCACTCGGACAACAGCGGGTTGCTTTCGCCATCCGATTAGCCTCTGCTGCATAAGCTCGTCCACATAGGACTTCTCCGGTTTGGACCATGCTTCGGCTATGTACTTGTATGCCATCTTTCTTCTTTCACCTCACATCTTAAGTTTACGGTTCAGCCCCGTTAGGGCCACATCCCAGCGGACACAGATTGTCCGCCTGCAATTTTAAATGCTAGCAACAAGCTTAAAAATAAACCTTTCCAATGATGTTTCTAACATTTCTAGCGGTTACTTTGCTTTCCTAAAAAGTTTGTAGCTGTCCATGTCACACACGAACTCAAAGCCAGCCTCAACTATTTTTCTTGCTTCTTCAACTATTCGAGCAACTTTTGAATGATGGGTTTCAGTCTCAAAGTTTATCAGATGCGTGTAGATAGTCGTTGTTATGATGCTTTTATGCCCCAGTTTCTGGTGAACATGCACCAGTTTCTTTTTTTGTATTCCGTTGTTGCATACCGGTGCCGGAAGGTATGAAAGGTGATTCTGTTTATGTTTAGATTCTGCATTTTTTGAGCTACTCTCTTCCTGAGATTTCTGTAAGTGTTTTGAGAAGTGTTGCAGTCCCAATGGTGTAGGTGTGTCTTTCTGGAAAATACAGGCGATCAGTTTACAATTGACTTTTAACATTAGCGCGCGCTAAGTCGGTCTAGTTGTCTACGTAAAAGACATTAAATTCCTTTGAAAAGATTTTATATTTTCAAATAAAGTATTAAAATATTTATTGGGTGGTCATATTCCCGTTACATTCTCAGCTCTATCTAAGTATCTTTTATTGCCCCAAACAAGAAAATATACTTTCAATTTAGAATTGATTTTTAAGGCACTTGCTAACTTGCCAAACTCTCAAAGGCTGGCTGACGAGTAGGGATTTGAATGTTCAACAGTAGGTACGTTTCAGTTTACCTCGGACTATTCATAGTTTCGCTAGCGACGCTGACCTTGGAAATATCATTAACAAGGTTCTTCTCGGTATCTAAATGGTACCACTTCGCCTTCATGGTCGTGAGCATTGCCCTCTTTGGAATTGGAGTAAGTGGCTCCTTCCTATCCATGTTTCAATCCTTGTTGGAGAAGAATGTTCATGAACTTCGCGTAATTTTATCCTTCTGTTTTTCTCTGACCTGCGCCTTTAGCATAGCCATCACCAATTTAATTCCCTTTGAGCCCTTCAGATTTGCCTGGGATCCTATTCAGTTCCTCAACCTTGCAATCCATTTTATAACCCTCTCAGTTCCATTCTTCTTCAGCGGACTCAACCGCGGTAATACTTGCTGACATGGCTAACAAAGTGAATAAGATTTATTTCTCGACAATGATGGGTTCCGGCGTCGGCGCTCTCATTGTAACCACTGTCCTCTCACCGATATCATGCAGCTGGATAACCGTGTTCGTGTCTTCTCTCGGCTTCATCGCAACGTTCATATTTACCCTTAATCTTCCGAGGAAGAAGTGTCTAGTGGCTTTGGCTTCTATCCTGATCTCTACGACACTTCTCTTCACCTTCTATCAGACCTTAGAGGCGAAAATGTCACCTTACAAAAACTTGAAGATCGCCCTAACCTATCCAAATTCACAGATACTCTACACAGGATGGAACTCCTTCTCAAGGGTGGACGTCTTCGAGAGTCCCTATGTCAGATACGCTCCGGGATTAAGCTATGAGTATCAAGGGTCTATCCCCTCCCAATTGGGTCTCACAGTGGATGGCGATAGTTTAACTGCAATTACATATTATAATGGCGACCCCTCTACCTTAAATTTTACAGGCTACCTGCCCATGGCGTTGCCATATCACCTATCCGCGCGCGTGCACATAGAAGGAGGCTACAAAGTTCTTATAATATATCCCGGGGGTGGACTCGAGGTCCTTGCAGCCTTATATCATAACGCCAGCGAGATAATAGCGGTGGAGATAAACCCCCTACTCGTCGAAGCTGTTAGAGATCGGTTTGGAGACTTCGCCGGAAACATATATGAAGATGATAGGGTTAGCCTCCAAATCAGCGAGGGCAGAAGCTTCGTTAAGAGCACCAATGAAACATATGATCTTATCCAGCTCTCCATAGTGGGTAATATCGCAGTCTCCTCGACAGGAGTTTACGCTCTCTCTGAGGATTACCTCTACACAGTCGAAGCTATGCAGGAATACTACGAGCATCTAAAGGCAGATGGGCTCCTCTGTATAACCAGGTGGCTTCTCCCCCCGCCAAGGGAAGAACTACGAATTGTATCAATGGCCGTATCTGCATTGGAAGCCCAAGGTGTCGGCAACCCTGACAAGAGGATAGCCGCCGTGAGAGGATGGGGAACCTTCACGCTACTTATCAAGCAAAGCGACTTAACCCAGAGTGATGCTTATGAAATAAGGCGTTTCTGCTCTGAGAGGAAGTTCGACATCGTCTACCTACCTGAAGTCTCTCCTTCAGAGGTCAACCTATATAATAGGTTTCCAGAGCCCTACTATTACGAGATGGTGAAGGCAATCCTCTCTAGCGAGGACAGAAAAAGCCTGTACCAGAACTACCTTTTTGACATCACGCCAGTCAATGATGAAAGACCTTTCTTCTATCACTTTTACAGATTAGACAAAATCGTTTCCATATACGAGAGTATGGGAAATAAGTGGCAACCCTTTGTGGAGGGTGCCTACCTCGTCCCAGTAGTTTTCATTCAAGCTGTCGTTCTGTCCGTTATCTTCATTCTTATGCCCCTCCTCAGGTTCAAAAGCTTGGGAGCTATGCCCGGAAGGTCGAGGCTTCTATCCTACTTCCTGTTTTTAGGTCTAGGCTACATGTTCATCGAGATTGTCTTTATCCAGAAGTTCATTCTTTTCTTAGGACATCCTGTGTACGCTGTATCAACTGTGCTATTCTCCCTACTAACCTTCTCGGGCTTGGGAAGCTATTTCTCAGGAAGGCTGAAATGTTGGTCAAGGAGAACTTTGATTTTTATCTATCTTACTGCCAATCCTGTTGCATGAACTCCTCGGCCAAGATCTTGCAATCCGACTTTTCGTTTCGGTTTTAACAATAACACCAATTGCCTTCCTTATGGGAATGCCCTTTCCTCTGGGTATCTCTTTGACAAACAAACGCTACCCAGCATTAATACCATGGACTTGGGCTGTGAATGGATGCGCCTCAGTGCTGGGTTCGATCTTGCCAATTATTATAGCACTATTCACAGGCTTTTCAACAGTACTACTCTTGGGAGGGGCAATATATTTAGCGGCTGTTGGAGCAATTCAATCCTTGCCAACATCATAGTTTGGGGAATACTTTATCAGCCGGAAGAATTTGGAAAGGAACAACTAATGCTCAAGGGCTTCGCCAATCATGGGAACAAATGCGACGCTGGTTATGTACTCAGAACTCAATCCCTGATCGGTTTTTTGGAGTAGGGTTAATGACTGGTAATAGGTAGTGGGCCCGAGGGGTAGGATTAAGCGGCCCCCATCTTTGAGTTGGGATATTAGAGGCGGAGGGATATGGTTGACTGCGCAGGTTATAATTATTGCGTCGTAAGGAGCATTCTCTTCCCACCCGAAATATCCGTCAGCATACTTCACATACACATTTGCGTAACCTAAATTCGAAAGACTATTCTCAGCCTTTTCAGATAGTTTCTCACGGATCTCTACAGTATAAACCTCCATAACAATCTCCGCTAGAACTGCTGCTTGATAGCCCGAACCTGTACCTATCTCTAACACTTTTTCTGACCCAGTAAGATTAAGAGCCTGTGTCATAAGGGCTACTACGTAGGGCTGAGAGATTGTCTGTCCCTCTCCGATAGGAAGTGGGTAGTCAGAATATGCTTCGTTCCATATAGATTCGTCAACGAACTTGTGCCTTGGCACACTTTCCATAACTTCTAAGACCTTTTCATTAACTATGTCTCTTCCCCTCAGCTGTATTTCAACCATCTGCATTCTCTTCTGTGAAAAAATATCATTGCTCGTCTCGGGAAAAACATCAGGGCTTTCCTGTGGAACAACTTCGGTACCTTTCTCAAAAACAATCTCGTAAATGAGAAAGACGGAGACTACAACAGCGACTAGCACAATCAGATTGAACCACCATTCGCGCGCGCGTTTCCGCTTCACAGAACTGCCTTCTCTAAAAGACCTCTATTAACCAAATAAATATATTCTTTTTCGCTTGCGTAGATTGCATAACTGAAAAAAGGGAAGGCTTTGCGGGAGACATCGCCACTTCAGTCCAGAAATAAACCTTTCCAAGTTGTTGCTACCATTTTCTAGCCTTACCTTTGTTTCTTGATCAATATGCTGCAAAAATCCCTAATCGAGTTGAAGATATCCTTGGTTTGCTTCTGCCACTTCATAGTCAGCTGAAATTCAACAAAGGTTTTTCTCGGACTGCCTCTTTAGTTTAGCTCTTAAACGCTTAAACCACAAGACAGCATCCGGCGTTCCAAAGAGTTTGATTTCCATCGCGTCGTGTTCGCAAACGACGTAGCATTCAAAGCACTTGGTGCACCCGACAAGTGAGTCCCCTTCGAGTAACGCGATGCCTTGAGGACAAAACCGTTCACAGCGTTTCTGATCAACTTGACGGCACACGCCACAATAGTCTAAGTGATAATCTTCGCATGTCTCTGGGCACCCTTTCATAATGCACTTATCGGCTTTCACGGCTGGTTTCAAGAGTGACCCGAACGCCCCAGCGAGATTTAAGCTTGCGCCCACGGGACATATTCGTCTACACCAATACCTTTTCTCCCATAGGCTTGCAATGATAGCAATCACTGGGATTGCCGCAAGTTCAATAAGGATAGGCATCATTCGTCCGGTAATGCTCGTCCATGATTTAAGGTGAAACATGCCTTTGGTCATTATTCCTATTGGGCACAAAGCGCAGAACACGGGAAACTGGAAGAATGCGGAACCCACAAGCGCTGTAACTAAAACTCCATTCGCTAAGGTGACATTAATTTTGGCTAAGAGTTTTCCAAAGGGACATGTTGGGCAGACGTCATGTTCCGCTATTTTTTTCTCTTTCCTTCGCTCTGTCCGATTTTCTCGTTTCATATTTAGATTGGGCAAGAACCATTCAACGAACTTGTCGAAAGCATCTATTACCGTTCCCAGGGGGCAAGCCCAACCACAGAACACGTTTCCCAGAAAAAATATCGGAATAAGAAAAAGAATTATTGCTATTATTGTAGGCAGAAAAAGCGAAGTAGCTACCTTGCCTGTGAGCAAAACCTGCAAACCTCCTGATGGACAAATCAACCAAGCTCCTGGTCCTATATTATCATAAGAAAATAGTAGCAAGCTACAAACAGACTCGCCATAAGGTAATGTAAGAAGAGGCTGCTGGTTTAGTCCTCCGTTAATGAGGCTGTAAACTGGCAGTGGCGGAGCAGTAGCGAAATAAGCGATAGGCAAGGTGAAGATTAGCAGAAAAAAGGCTTTAACCAACCACCTGAAGTATCTGATAATTTTTCTCGAAGCTCTCTTTTTTTCGCTCAAGCCGTTCACTGCTGATTTTCTGAGATGTTGCTTGCGCTATTTATGAAAAATGTCTATTTTCTCCAGAAATACTTTTCTCGTTAATGGCTTAATTCTTGAAAGTGAAAACAATTGCTGTTTTTGCTACAATTGTATATGCCCCATCACAGAACTCAAGAACTACTGTTTTAGATAAATCAAAAGAAAACCCAAAAGTTATACAGGGAAAATCTCCATTGATAGCCGATTACACAGTCATTTTTGCTGTTTTTTGTTGACTACCGTTCCGTTTTTTGTACATCTTCAGACCAACTATTGCGATTGTTGCAATAACTCCTGTTATTCCCACGGCAACGTACATAATTATGGGGAACATTTCGGAGCTTTCAGGAGGTGAAGGTGTTGGATATGTCGAGTATGTTGGAAAGGGAGATACCGATGGCGAAGGAGATGATGTTGTTGATGGAGCCGGTGAAGGGGATATTGGCGATTGAGATGGAGTAACTGTTGGGTTGGGAGTTGGCGTTGATGCTGGGGTAGGTGAAGGAGTAGGAGTCGGTGGAGGCGCTACACTCTTAATATATACGTTCATTTTGTCTTCGTCGGAAGTAACAGGGTAACCTCCCGCCACAATTTCATTTTCTGTTCGACTAAGCCAAACACCAAATGCCCCAGATTCCGTATTATCGGGGTCCATTGTACGTGTGTCTGTGTCTGTGTATCCAATCAAATTTGCAGTTTGCATAAGAACGTGCTTTGCAGCCCAGTAGTCAAGTGCCACAGGGTCGGTGCTTGCCATAAGTAAGTTAACTCGTGTGGCTTGATTATAGGGCGTGCTTGGCCCCTGCCAATTAGACCCCATAGGGTTTGCGTTTACCCAAATAGCGTCAATGATATTCAGCGTTGGAAGACTTGTTTCAACCATAAGCGTCCCCATCCCACCCGTAGCTACGGTTGAGTGCCCATTTGCTAATCCTGATTGACCATGCCTTTGCGACTGTACGCCCATGTAGTGTTTTAGAGAAGCAGTAACGCCATATGTCGAATGTGTTTTTAGAACAGGCAAATTGATGATTTTCAACCTTTCTTCATAACCAGTTTCGTTCCATATGCCATTTTTGAAGCTAATGTATGTTCCGAATTGTGTTTGAAATTTCGGATAAGAAACATAGATGCCTGTTTCGGGATCAGGATCATCATATAATATGTACCCATCTGTCAGGTCACCCTCAGAGTATTCGTCTACTTGTATACTCCTGATTGGTATCCAACTGTGAGTGGATATATTGAAATTTTGTGCGAACATGTTAACAACATCTTGAGTTGACTGAGCATGGTCTTCAGCGTTGCTTTCTGGCCAGTTCATACTTCCTTGCCATTGACCATTGTCGGCTACGACAATTTCTCCAACAAAACCTTCAGGGTGGTAAACAATTGCTTGAATTAGCTCCTTCAAAATATCCGTGTTAGTTCCCCCTCGTTCAGGCCATTCCTCATTTATCTTTATCAGAACCACATCGTTTTTTGCAATTAATCCGTTAGGTCCCTTATTTTCTCCAGTGATGTCTGACTTGTAGAAGATTAAACCATTGGACCCCATTAAATTTAGTAGTTCATTAATATGCGCGGTTGCACGTCCATTCACAAGATACAGGTTTGAAGCGGGATAACTACTCGCTTGCATCGGCTCTATAGTAAGAAAGAGCTCTTGGTTAGGCTCGGCTGCTATAGCAAGTTGTATGTTTCCTAGAAACTGGCTGCTACTTAACGCTATGTTTGCTATGATGATTAATATTATGATGGATATCCCTTTTTTGGAGATTAAGTTCTTCGTTTTTATGAGCGCTGAGGTTAGCCAGAGTGGAATTGACAAACCCAGCAATATTGAACTATTTGTCAAAGCTGCTCTCTGACAAGGATAAACTGCTCTCGATGGTTTTGTACCTGTTCGAAAAATGAACCATATGAAAGATGCTACACCAAATAGAATTAAGCTTTTGTCACAGTTATTCCTTTTTTTACAAAAATGCACTTTATTCTTATGATGCTTATCCATATAGTCTTGGCCTTCAGCAACCTATGAAATGAGACCCTTAAAGGTTGATAAAGTTTGTTAATTTTGAACGGCTGATAAATTTAGAATATATTTTGCAGGTTTACTTCCTGCCTAATAACTTTGCATAGACAAAAAATTGAGAATTTATTGTGCATGCAAAGCTTCCCAGCACTGAGTTTAAGTCCTCTGTTCAAGCTCAATCCAAATTCACTTAAAAAAAGAACCAAGCTGAGATTGTTTGGTCATTGATTTTTGTTTAGCTCGCTTTTGCTGTTCTGTCAAAAGTCCGAGCTTGTCAATTAGGTACAAACAGTTTTCTGGAGCGTAGCCGTGAAAGTGATTGTTAAAATAGCCGTAGACTTTCTTCACTTTTTCAGCTGCTTTTTCTACTTTAGGCACCCACTCTTCAAGCTCTGTTTTTTCGTATAGGTAATCAAACCACGGTTGTTTGCCTCTTCCATGCCACCTAAAATAGGCAAAATCAGTCGTCAAATGCAAATCAGGCGGCAAAAGCGGTTCATCAACGTTTGTATATGCAACTTTGTAATTTTTTAGAAGATTCCAAGTTTCATCTCTTATCCAAGACAGGTTACGAAATTCAACTGCATACCTAAACAACGGGTCAAGAAGCTTAAAGAACGATTCCAGATTTTCAGGGTTATAGGCATATTTTGGAGGAAGCTGGATAAGCAGACAACCAAGTTTGCCTCCTAATTGTAAGGGGCGCATTAGCTCTAGATAATTTGTTAAATCTGTTTTAACGTCTTCTTTCAACCCTAATTTCTTGTCATGTGTAATCAGCTTTGGGAATTTTGCTGCGAAGATAAAATTCGACGGCGAATAGCGTAGCCATCCCATTACCATGCCTTTTGAGGGATAGCGATAAAACGTCGAATCAATCTCTACAGTCTTGAACACCTTAGAATAAGCTCGTAGCTTTTTCTTTTCGCCTTTCTGATAAAAGACTTCTTCCCATTCCTTGTAGCTCCAACCGCAAGTACCCAAGAAAACGTTTTCGTTCATCAAACAACTGCCTCCAAAGCTTCAGTCACTTCGTCAATTTTCCTATAAGTCATGTTAGGAAGCTTTGACAACAACTCTGATAAATGAACACGCTTATTGACAGTTAAATCGATTACTTTCCAACCTTGCTTCTCAATCAACTCCGATTTTGATGTTGGAAATTTTGCATCTTCGGAAAGAACAGCTTTCGCGGAAGCAACACCCGTAAATGCGGTAATCGGGAGAAACTTTTTAGTCTTTTTGTACTGCATATACCGTGCTGCGTCCGAGTGCATTCTAACGCCATGATAAGACAGTGCAGCGATTCGAGGATTGATACTTTTTACCTTTTGGTCGACAGCCAAAAGCTCGTCATCCGTAAACTGGTAGATATTGTGCTTCCCTTTTCCAAACAGGCGAGTGTAAACGATGTCGGATTCGACACTCGGCGCTTCTCTTGACAGGTCAACACATTGAATCACATTAAAATCTCGCATCAAATCAACCACAGCTGACGTCACAGGCGCCCTGATCTCCCAAACGAGTCGAATTCCTCTTAGATTTGAGGAAGAGAAAAAATCTCTTACTATATCCGCTTCTTCCGACTTCATGAGGTAGCCTGCTGGGGTCTCCAGAACGAGAAAAGCCGAGTGAAGAACCCCACAATAAGTCACCATTCTGCTAAGTATGCAGTATGCCTCATCAACAGGTTTCAAGCCTACTCTGTGGGTAAGGTCTTGATGGCAACGAACAGCAAAAGTGAAATTTTCAGGCACCATCTTTCGCCACTGCTCGACTTTTCTCATATCAGGGTATTCATAGAACGTGGAGTTGACTTCGACGAAATTGAAAACTTCTGAGTAAGCCTTTAGCCGAGGCTTGTTTGGAATATTGAAATACGCCCAGCCACCAGTCCCTATGAGATAGTCAGTCAAAGCCAGCCCCACTACACATTATTTTAGCAGAAACTTCTCCTTAACTTAGTTTCCATTCTTTCTTTTCAGTTTTACTCTCCTCTCCCCTCCTGTAAACAGTTGATTCTGTGATACCTTAAAAACGACAAAGAACGCACTGTTCTAACCTTCACGAATCTGGGAGAAGTGAGAAAAAATTGTCGCAGAATACTTTAATCAAGACCACGTCATCTCAGCCTCTGCTTTCACTGAACATACGAAACATAAATCGATTGTTTCCCGGCTTCGCCATGGGAGATTTCGCGGTCATCTATGGCTCAGCATCGATTCTGTCTTTAACATCACTTTTATGTGTTAGAGCTCAGCTGCCCCCTCAGCTCGGCGGCTTAGGAAGTAATGTTGTCTTCGTCGATGGCGGAAACACATTCAGACTCTATCAAGTAGCCCGCTTAGCCAAGCTTCATCAGTTCGACCCAAAACAGGCGCTTGAACGCATTTACATCTCCAGAGCGTTTACAGCTTATCAAATGACCGCTCTTATTCTGGAGAAACTTGAAGAAACCATAAATCATTACGACGCCAAGTTCGCCGTAATATCCGATGTCTCAGGCTTCTTCCTAGACAAAGATGTCTCTGAAGATGAAGCACGCCGAGTTTACAGCCAAGTAACAGCCTACCTCTCCAACTTCGCGAAAGAAAACCAAATCATACTAATAGCTACATATCCGCCACATCAAGAGACCAAAAGAAACAACTTTCTACACGCGCTGACTTGCGGAAGAGCTAACACCATCATATCAATTAGGCAAGAAAAGTACGAACGCAAAATCATATTGGAAAAGCACCCACGCTACAAATCAGGTGTCGCCAAACTTACTTCTGAAAACTTGACATTAACCGATTTCATCGAGGCTTAGCAATGGGCAAGACCATAGAGTCCTACCGCATGGCTTTAGAGGACGAAATTCGCAGATGGAACAGTTTCGCAAAAGCACTCAGAACGGAAGACAAAGAAGCATTCGAGACAATAATGGATGCTTGCCGAATATTCGCTTCAGCAGGAAGTAACGCCACTCAGCCAATACTCTTTGAACCCATGGTCATGTCAATTCTGCTCCATCAGCAAAAGAAACTTA
>SMTZ1_10003834_pt1 | contig 15107 bp, 10 predicted proteins | sample DeeMarSWOR136_30_FD_25667 | JGI IMG/M metagenome (IMG submission 25667)
AGATGTAAATTCTGATACACCGGCCGTATTGCATTCTTTTGGTTTCCAATCCCTACCTCCGGATGTCTTTGTTAATAAAGATAAAGTAGTGGAGATTGAGGCGGCCTTTGAGCGCCAAGCCGTCTGCTCTTTGGTAGGCAATTGGCCGGATGAGTTGACTGTTGCAGGTTTCTTATCTGATGGGAACATTTTTCTTGGCAATTCTACGGTCAGAATAATCCATCCTGGTATGAAGGTGATAGAAGACTTGGCTAATTACTGGTTGAATGCAGATTGTGTCCATCCTGACTTCTGTGATGGAATCGATATGAACAGAGACTCTTTAGTGAATTTGCTGGATTATGCCTTACTTATGAATATTAACGTAGAGTTTGTTAGCGAGTGAAGATATCTTGAGTAAGATTTTCTGCTTTAATACACAATATAAGACAAATGGCTGTACCGATACGGGTGAGCCTGACAAAAACGATTGGATAGCAACCTGTGAAGAACAGAGTGAGATTTATCCCCTTGTAATAGAGACTATCGAGCACGTGAAGGGCCTTATGGAGCAAACCGGGAATTAGAATATCGACGAACAACCGGATTATTTCAAGAACTGGTTGCATGCTTTTTCGTGTGCTATTGTAGTTGCCGGGCCGTGGCCAGGATAAACTATAGTGCTATCAGGCTGTGTGAAAAGCTTTTCCCTAATGCTATTTATTAGCCGGGCCATATTCCCGCCAGGCGTCATCGAAGCAAAGAATGACTCCACCTCGCATCGCTGCCGTGCTATTTTTGATAAGCCCAAAATACATAGGCACTTACAATATCAGTATCTTTTCAAGATTAGTAAATAACGGTCTTTTTGGATGTAGTCTGGTTGTATCAATGATGAACACATGCCAGATGGTTATCAGGAAGTTCCGACAAGCCATTAATTCCGGGTCTTGATATATTATAAATTTTAATTCATAATATGCTTCGCAGGTTTCTTTGCGGTTAGCTATATAATCTAAAAACATAGTTGTCTCCGTGGCTTGCCGCTATCGGGATACTTTAAGGGGAAGCCAATCATTAGCTATTAGTAAGGCTTAGGCAATTTACGATTATGAGAATGATTTATACTCATCCAGAGATAATTAATGAGCCACTGAAGAATGTGGGATGCTTCATTAGACAGATTCACAATTCCGGAAAAAGACGATATTGCCCGGTCTGCAGGACAGCATCCGAGAGGTTCGAAGAAGCCGGTATAGTTCCAAGAGAGGATGCCAAATGCAAATGGTGTGGTGCACGCGAGAGACATCGGTTAGTGTGGCTTTACTTTAAGAAGATGACAGACCTGTTTGACGGACGTCCTAAGAACATGCTGCACGTCGCACCAGAGCGAGCGTTTGAAAATCTGCTAAAACATCATCTGGGCCCAGGGTATCTTACAGCAGATCTCCATAAGTCCAGTGCAATGGTCAGAATGGATATTACCGATATTGACTACGCTGAGGAAACTTTTGATGTGATTTACTGCAGCCATGTATTAGAGCATGTTCCGGATGACAGAGGGGCTATTCGTGAGTTCCATCGAGTTCTAAAGTCAGATGGCTGGGCAGTATTACAGGTTCCTATAACTGCTGATATAACTTTTGAAGACCCGTCTATTACCGAGCCGACCGACCGATTAAGGGTTTTTGGAAACAAAGGCCACGTACGTAAATACGGCCCCGACTTTCTGGAAAGGCTCAAAGAATCCGGTTTCAAGGTTAAGGTGACTAAAGCATCCGATTTTCTTACTGAAGAAGAAATAGAACTTATGGGTATCACAGATGCGGCGGGAGAAATCTATTATTGCACAAAATAAGGCACGAACGGGAATTTCTTACCGGGTTTATACGGAAATCCTCTAAGTGTTTTATGTTCAAACAGCGAATCGTAGTTTATCTATTAAATGAGGATGACGTGTTCTTCGGGCCCAGTACAACAAATAATTTTCCAGGAGGACGCGATACGCGGGTGGACAGGCTCTTCTGACCGGTTCCGGATCTGTCAGGATAGGCCGGGGAGGGCAAATCCCTTTACGGCCGAAAATCCCCAAAGTAGATGCTTCTATATGATAAATCGCGAGAGGAGACGGATCCCTGAATATCGGGTAGTTTAAAATAACCTGCAGCCACAAATATCCATCTTCACCGTAAGTACAGTGATTCTCGTAAAATCCCTTAAATTCTAATAAAGCCGCTCTGTGACACAAAACTGTACAGCCAGATCGAATAACATCAAGCGCAGCTTTCATTTCTTTTGGTCCAAACTGTACAGGTAATTCCCAGCGACCATAGCTCATTTTCCGATTGTGAGGTGAAGATTTACCGGTCCTGCCATCTATAAAACCTACCGTACAAAGGACACAATCAGTGTTCCTTTTCAAATGCTCCAAAGTAACCTTCAAGAAATCCGGCAGCCACTCATCATCGGCATCAAGAAATGCTACGTAGCGTCCTGTTGTTTCCCTGATACCACGGTTACGAGCGGCACCCGGTCCGGCATTGGCCTGCTGTATAAGTCGCAACCTCCGGTCCCTGTATTTTCGGACGATATCGGGACCATCGTCAATGGAGCCGTCATCAACCACCACGACCTGAAAATCCTTATACGTCTGGGCAAACACGGAATTCAGTGCACGCCCAATATACCTGCCCTTGTTATGAAGCGGAACAATTACGCTCACACCGGCCATATTGCCTCTATTAATGCTATCTTCAGAGCACAGATGTCAGATGCAAGTTCACTCTCACTGCATATTTACATCTTTCAACCATTGAACTGTACTGATAGTAAAAAATAAGAATCCATCGAACATCTTCCACAAGCCCTATATTACCCTATTATTGACACTTTGCTATACTAAATATAAAACGCACGTATTAAAGGTAAATATGTTAAAAATATGAAAGCGGAAAGACAACAATTTTGAATTACATAAAACCTATAATCCCACAAATAAACATTGTATCTTTGAACAGAAAAAGTGATAATTACAAGCCGGTTTCCTGCATTCTATATTTGCATTGAAATTTCCTGGTGCAGAACAAACAGTGAGTGACTTATCTAAACAATTCGTATCTGTAATTATACCAGTCTATAACGACGCGGAACGTTTGAAAATATGTTTAGAAGCGTTAGAAAATCAAACCTACCCAAGAGACCTTTATGAAGTTATCGTTGTTAATAATGACCCTTCGCAAAATATAGAACCTCACATTGTTAATTCTTATAACATCCGTGTTATTTGTGAAAGCCGTCGAGGCTCTTATGCCGCACGAAATAAAGGCGTCTTGAATACCAGAGGTGCCGTTATTGCATTTACAGACTCAGATTGTATTCCGAGATCCGACTGGATTGAGAAAGGTGTCAAGCATCTTCTGAACGAACCCAATTGCGGTCTGGTTGCCGGAAGAATAGAAATATTTTATAGTGACCCGGAAAATCCAACCGCTGTTGAGCTTTATGAGAAAATAACCGCTTTTAACCAGAAAATGTACGTTGAACGATTGAAGTTCGGAGTAACAGCCAACCTTTTTACCTTCAAAAACATTATTAACGAAGTAGGCTGTTTTAATGATACAGTTCTATCAAGCGGCGACTCTGAGTGGGGCAATCGCGTCTTTGAAGCCGGATATAAGCAAATATATGCCGACGACACCTGTGTATCACATCCGGCACTGAAGACTTTCGCTCAAAGATTTCGGAAGAGAATACGTATTATCAAGGGAAAATATAAATTAGGTACGCTGAATTTTTCTCCTGGACTTTTCGTGAAAAGACTATTCTTACCATTGATTGAAGCCAAAAAGATCATTTTTGAAGGTAAACATGATGAGTCTCTGAGAGGGAGGAAACAAAAATTCAAGTTTGCAACGGTGTATTTTTTTGATTCTTATGTGTGGACCTTTGGCAGCCTTATAATAACACTGTTTGGCAGGAAAAAGTAATAAGAGATTTGACGTCAATTTATCTTCCGGATGACCCCAGGCATCGTCTATTCCATAGCTTCGAGCCAGGACCGCAAATGAAGATTGTAGTGTCCCGTCTGCATAGGAGGATACCATCCTGATTCGATTTTTTCGATAATCCTCGGCAGATTTTGAACAAAAGTATGATCGTGAGTATAGGAAGAGTGAAGCGCCCATGCGGATGGAGTGTCAAGATCTACCCGAAAAAATGTCGTTTCCTTCAAACGGTTTGATATCATAATTTCCCACTTATCTAATTTTTTCCCTGCTCCCTCCTTACACAATATTTTTAGGGGAAGCAACTTTTCGAAACGTTTAATATCAACGAGGAATTTTCTACTGGTAAACTGCTTGAACCGATAAAAACCACACGGGTCTCTTTCATAAGGAACCTTTTGATGAAGAAGGCCGTCTTTGGCCGGCGGCCCTGATAAAGGCGTTACACAAGCTATCTCATGATACTGACACATTGCCTTTATACCTTCTTCTATCCAGTTGTATTTTGAGTGCTGATAGATCAGCATATCGGTATTGAAGTGGACAAGATAGTCACTCTCCGCTTGCTCAAGCAAAAAGATATAGCCAAGGACGGGTGCACCTCTATAATTGTGTGTTTGTCCAATCGATTTGCCAAAATGCTTTTTATAAACTATTTCCTGATAATCCCCTGAAAAATCAACATTAACAATCCTGTCTACTACTCCTGAGTTTAAAAGCTTATCACAACATTGCCGCAGCTCCGTAAACGTTCCTATACAAGGCCTTGAAATATAATCACCCGACAAGGTGCTTGTATCTACAGCTACAACTTTTTGGGCAAATGGATAATTGCACATTTTTATTATATGAGGGATCGTCTGCATCATAAACGGCACGTCCGTGCGAGCGACTAAAAACCATAATGAACAGCTTTCTGATTCCATTTTGTCTCGAATTCTCCGGGTAAACTTAAATTTCTATGTCTTTTCTACACAAATTCCCATAAGACGGCACCGGATGGTACATAATCCCTAACACCACTTCTCAAGCATACACAAAATTACATATTGGGATGTTGCTTAATATCTCGGTCTTGCTACTATTTATTCAAAAAAAAGTTTGTCCCTATACTTGTGCAGTGCTGCATTCCACTTTTTATAATTATCCGCTCGTGCTGTTTTCCATAGACAATTGTCCTCTTTAGCATATCTCAATAGTCTGGGGCGGCCGAAAGTCTCATGATTTTCTTCCCTGGAATAAGGAATTACAGAGATCTTGACATTGTCTTTCAATTTTGCCGAAAACCAGATGTCATCGCTATAAGTGAAAGTATCCCCGGGAAAGGGAAAAACGCTGTCCTCGAAAAAGTCTGTCCTAAATAAGGCAGTGCCAATACCCACGTATATATGAGAAGGAACCGGTTCAATAATATTTTCTGCGTGTATCACCCTGCTGCAGGGATAACGTAGTCTGTTCGTGGTTTTCCAAAGTCTGCCCTTACCACATACAACGTGCTCCGGAAGCTTATGACTCCACTTCAAGAGATTGTCAAACCAGCCATTTGGGAAAATACAATCATCATCTACAACAATGTACTGTTCAATATTTAGATTAATATAAAGGGGCGAATGTTTTTTAAAAGCCCCATAATCCGCCGACCTGACTATGCGTATTCCACTTTTTTTTATGAAGTCCGGCAACTTCAGGCTGTGTGCAACAGATAAAATGACTTGGCTTGCAGGCCATTGGGTTAAAACGGAAGAAAGCATTGGTTCAATTTTTTCCACTCTTGCTTCATAAGTAGTAAAGCTGATATAAGTGTCTTCCATATTAATGCTCTGTCAACTGCTCTTCAGGTTGTAGAAGAAAAATATACATCGGTCAGGTAAAACAGGTTTGCAAGTGCAAGTTAACACAAGATTTTTTAAGTGCTTCATTGAGCAATAATCCTACACATTTCGATATGTGAAAGCCACCAAATTTATCGCAAAGTCACAACTTTTTTGTACCTGTTAGACTATCAATAATACCTTTGGTTGCTGAAAATACTCTATTCTTGGGTACGCCTACCATCTTTCTATTAATTTAGAGAAATAGCTTGCTGCGATGAGACTTGTTCCATTATACTGTTGGTAGTTTACAAAAAGGTAATTGCAAGACCGAAGTCGGTTTTACACTTTCCTTCATTTTGGATAAACGATAAATAATTTCTACGCGCAACCATTTAATCATACGACCGCAAAAGTAATTGTGAGATAGTTTGCAGGATGAAAAAAATATCAATAATTATTCCAACCTATAATTCTAAAAGTGAAAAGAGAAATTGCATTGAGATTGTATTGAGGGCATTGCTAAATCAGACACTTAAGGATTACCAAGTGGTTATTGTGGATAATGCCACTGAAGACGATACGTTTATAAGTCTATCGCCTTTATTTGATTCATTTTCAAAACAAGGCATCGGAGTAGATGTAATCAGATGCGGGGAGAGAGGAAATAAGTGCTTAGCCAGAAATATGGGGGCGGAGGCCGCGAAAGGAGAAATTTTAGTTTTTATGGACGATGACACTGTTTTAATAACTGATGATGCACTGGGATACATTTCGAACAACCTGCAGCGTTGTCAATTCGCATGTGGGGCACAACGGTTTTGGACCATATTATACTGGGATGAACAAAAAGCGCTGGCTGAGTCGAGAGCTAATGGTTTCGATTACTTGAAATCTGTTGCTCATCTTCCGCGTGGAATAAAAAGGGGCTCAGGCATGCGGGACTTGATGGAATTTACATGGATAGCCTGCTTCGGAGCGATCTATAAAGATGATTTCGACAAAATCGGCGGCTACGATATCAACTACTCCGGCTGGGGACGCCACGATATGGACCTGATGCTGAGGCTGCTCGTTGGAAACTTCGGATTTGTGAACCTATTTGAGATAGTTTCCGTTATACATCTCAATCATAAAGTTATCCGGCAGGACCTACAAAAAAAACATCAGAATATTTCTTATTATCTGGAGAAGGAAAAGAAATTGGGTTTCGTGTTCAAGCCTAATCATCTTTTTGGCTTGTACGAAGGAGACGGCAAGGAAGTGTTGGCAGAGAGGAAAGAGAATTAGTATGATAAGCATCATAACATCAACAAGGAATTCATTTTTGCAGAAGAAGGGGAGCCTTGAATTAATGTTGAAGAGCCTGACAAAACAGACAGGCCTTGAAGAATACGAATTAGTTGTTGTTGACAATGATTCAGAGGATGAATCTCTTGATTTTCTTGAGAGTATTCAACACCATGCTCCTTTTCATAATATGAAGATAATTAAGAACAAAGTCGAGGTTTCAAACAGATCAAGGAGCAGAAACATCGCCTGTAAGGAGGCGAGCGGTGAGTTTTTTCTTTTTATCGACGATGATGTTGTATTACCCAATAAATACATATTAAAAGGTATCCGGAAATTTGCTAAAGAGGGCTATTTCGCCACCGGAGCTGCAAGGTGCTGGACATACATAAACTGGAAAAGAGAGGATTTGCTGGAAAAGATAACAAAAGTGGAATGGCCGAAAGACTCGGAATACTATTTCCTGCCCAAGGGCATTAAGCGAGAAACAGGCTACAGAGATTTATTCGAATATTCTTTTATTGGTAATTTTGGTTTGGTCGACAAGAAGAGTTTTTATGAAGCTGGCGGATTTGACGAGAAAACATTTAACGGCTGGGGACGTGAGGATGTAGACTTAATGCTAAGACTCTATCTGAACAACACCAAGTTTAAGTTATTATTTGATGAAATCCGGATTATACACCTGAATCATTCGTTAAGTAAACTTGATGCTGATCAGAGGTCAGAATCTTTTCAAAAATATAAACAACGCGAGTCTGAATTAGGCTTTGTTTTTAAAGTAAATCACTTATATGGTGTGTTCGAAAACGACGGAACATCAATCCTGGAACCTCTCAACGCCAGTGATTCTTCAATGAGGAAAGACCTTACTGCTTATCAATTTAGAAAGTCCCTATTTCGGATGAATTCAAAGAAATAAGTCAATATACAGAAATTCGATATTTCTCCTCTATTCTGAGAGTTCGGTCAGAGAAGCCTTTTTCTGTGTTTCTAAACCATAAAAAATTTTTTGTGACAAATGTTGTAATACCATAATGCAAGCCTTATAATAATACTTATGCTGGTGATGTTAACAGTTCCCGTACATTTGGCAACTTGTCGTGGAAACCAAGGCAGAATTCATTCTTAATTGTAATTCGTATTGTGCAAGCTAACTGTGGGGGCTTGTAAGGAATGACGTTCATGGGCGAGGCTCGGAAAAGGGACAATAAGTCGCCAAACGAAGATGAATTACCCTCCACTGCCAGTTCTTCCGGCTCAGAATTCAAACCGGGCAGCCGTATTGGTGCATACAAGTTACTGAGCATTGTTGGAGAGGGTGGTTTTGCCCTGGTTTATCTGGCCGAACAGGAAAAGCCCGTGAGACGAAGGGTGGCGTTGAAAGTTATTAAGCCGGGCATGGACTCCAAGCAGGTTATTTCCCGCTTCGAGGCTGAAAGGCAGGCACTGGCTTTGTTGAATCATCCTAATGTTGCCCACGTATACGATGCAGGTACAACCGAAGATGGATATCCATATTTTGTTATGGAATACGTCAGGGGCATGTCACTCACCCAATACTGCGACCGGCAGAAGCTAACTATCGAGGAGCGCATTAAGCTGTTCCTACATGTATGTGAAGCCGTCCAGCATGCCCACCAAAAAGGGATTATACACCGTGATATAAAGCCTTCGAATATACAGGTGTGTATCGAGGGTGAGCAAATTGTTCCCAAGGTAATCGATTTCGGAATTGCCAAGGCGCTGAGCCAACCCTTAACCGATCGAACGTTTGTGACTGAACAGGGCCAGATGATCGGAACACCGGAGTACATGAGTCCCGAGCAGGCGGATATGACCCAGCAGGATATCGATACGCGTACGGACATATATTCTCTGGGGGTGCTTCTGTACGAGCTGTTAACCGGAACACTGCCATTCGAACCCGAAACTCTTCGCGCAGGCACCTTTGATCAGATTCGTCAGGTTATTCGTGACGAATCACCAAGGATACCAAGTACTCAGGTAAGGAGTCTTACGCCGGAAAAAGTGACTAAACTGGCGCAGTGTTGTCGAACCGATGTTCATACCCTTCAACGTAAAATCCGCGGCGACTTGGACTGGATTACTTTCAAAGCCATGGAGAAGGACCGGATACATCGTTACCAAACGGCCCACGCCATGGCTGAAGACATCCAACGTCACCTCAATCACGAGCCCGTACTTGCCGGTCCGCCCAGCAAAGTATACCGTTTGAAGAAATTCGTCCGGAAGCACCGGCCGCAGATTATCTGGTCTGTTACGGTGGCGATTCTGCTTGCTACCGTGGCAGCCTTAGCTGTATTGTGGGTTCAGAAAAGCAGCCGAGAGAAACAGGAAAAGTTAGACAAGGAAACAGCTATTCTGTCAAAAGCTCAGGAACTCCGCTACAAAGGGCACTTTGAGCAAGCTCGGACCGAAGTTGAAAAGATTCTCAACAGCGAGAACGTTGGCCCTGACGCACGGCTGCTGAACGCTCGAATCATCTGGGTGTTAGAGGGACCTGATCGTGCCGAGGAAGAAGCGAAAAAGCTGCTGCAAGAGAAAAGAGAAATTGCCGGCGCTGCTTATGCTTTTCTCGCCAGAATCTATCTGGAAAAGGATCCAAATGATCCCAAAAAGAAAGAAGAATGTAAGCAAATAGCAAACAACTATCAACGAGAGGGCGAGCGTTTATCCCCCACGAACGCTGAGGCCCACTTTAATCGCGCTTTAATGGCTGACATCGTGGAAGAAACTCTTGAACACCTGAATGACGCTTTAGAGCTTGATTCGCAACACTACGATGTTCGCAGAGCTCGAGCATTGGCATATTATGCCCTCAGACGCTACCACAAGATGCAGCAGGACGCGGCAATCATGCTTTATCAGAGAGATGACGATCCTCTCGGGCACTCCCTCATGGCAATAGCCCTTCGGGAAACAGGGGAATTCAAGGAGGCTCTCAAGCATCACGATAAGGCGATCGGACTTTCCGACACTGACCCGGAGTTATATAGTCAGCGATATGAGACCTATCTCCGTATGGGTAAATATCAACGTGCGCTCAAGGACATACAGCGCTGCGTGGAGCTTGAGCCGGAACAACCCATCTACCATTTTGATGTCTTCAATACTTTAGTTTCATTAGGAGACTATCAAGCTGCGAGGATAAAGCACAGGGCGATTATCGATACCGAACCCACGCAACTTCCGGCATTCAGAGCATGGGCCAACAGACACGTATTCCAGGCTCTGGGGGCCGGACAACCATTCGAACTGCCAGCGGATGTTGCAAGTGACGAAGCTTTTTCTGCAATGCAAAAAGCTGCCGACTATTACCACCGCCTGGAGGCCAAGGCAGTGCGGCTGGTGCCCGGAGTGTATGGACAGTCGAGCTGGTCACCGAAGGAAGAAAAAAAGCTGGCCTACGGATTATCCGACCTGTACACGCGACAATACAAAATGCTGAAGTTAGGGCCGCTTGCCGTTTCCGGGTCGAGTGGTATCGAGATTCGAGATCTCGTGTCAGGTACAACTCGCTTACTGGTAAGCTTCGGCAAAGATCCGGCGTGGTCACCTGATGGTAAGTATATAGCCTTCGTGCGTGAGCCACACCATATGCGGGAATATAAAGAGGAGGTATGGATAATCAGCGCAGCAGGCGAGGAACTGCGGCGACTTGCTCCGGGTGCCTGGCCCATGTGGGCCACTGACCCAAACCGACTCTTCTTCCATTCACGAGCAAATGAGATGCTGTATTCCATTCGTGTTGATGACCCGACAGCCGAGCCCGAACCTGAAATCTCATGCCCAAGTCGGTTTCCCTGGATATCACCCGATGAGAAATACGTTGCCTATGCAGAGGGCAATGAGCTTAGGATCGTAGAGCTTCCCTTCGGCCCCGTCAAAACCATCTGGACTGCACCTTTGCCGGCAAGTGGTATGCTCGTGAGGTGGTCACCGAATGGAAAGGAAATAAGTGTGGCAGGACTGACAGGATCAGACTTAGGTTTATGGATTTTCGATGTTGAGCATGAAAAAGCATGGCAGATCTTCGATCCTCCTGCCATATCAGGTATATGGTCACCTAATATGTCTCAGATGGTCATCGAAATAAAGATTCCTTTTGAGGAAAACTGGCTTGTAACGCTTGACCATAACGTTCCTATATATCAGTCAATAGCATCTGCTTTGACAAGGAATGAGTACCTCCGCAAAATGAAAGAGTATTACATGGGTTTAGTCAAGGATGACCCTAATAATGCAAAGATATGCATTGAAAAACTCGCTACAGTTGGTTTGAGCCAATACGATTTAAGCCTGTTCAATGATGCCTTTATGACGTTTACCGAAATTGACAATCTTCACCGAAACCTAACAGGGGAATCGCGTCCTGTCGATCTAAAGTTCATTGTTATGGCCCTTCACCGGCTTGGTCTCAATCGAGAAGCCGAAGCTGCCCTTACCAGACTGCGAGGCCTGTTTGAAAGCGGCAAGTACCCTCGCGAAGAAAAGGACCTTTTTGAAGTTGAAAAACTCTCAGCCGGGGATAATAAAAAGTTTTATCGTCTATGGGAATATATTGGAGCCGGGCAACTCGAGGAAGCTTCGCAACTTTTAGAAGAACTGTGCCTGACATCTCGCGGGCCTGATACCGAGAGTGCTACCAAGGCCTTAGCGAGGGCTTATTACAATCGCGGCAAGAAAGCAAAACACCGTGGCGCAGGATACGGTGAGACTATTGCAGATTATAAGTTAGCCGTCCGCTTCGATCCGAACTTTGCGCGGGCCTTTACCGACTTGGCCTGGCTACAGGCCGCATGCCCTGTAGAGGAGCCTCGTGACTCAATAAGGGCCGTCAATAACGCCACTAAAGCCTGTGAACTAACGAACTGGAAAGACCACCATTTCGTTGGCGCCCTCGCAGCCGTTTGCGCCGAGGTTGGCAATTTTGCCGCAGCGGCCAAGTGGCAAAAAGAAGCGATTGAACTGCTCACCGTGGGTGAACACCCTATGTGGCTGACCAATTATGAAATGCGGCTGAAACTATACCTATCGGATAAGAAATACGATAAAGGCAGTCTCTGGAGTTTTTCCACCGGCCACATGGTTGCCTGGTGGAAGTTTGATGAGAAATCCGGCGGGATCGCTGCAGATTCGTCCGGGAACAATTGCGTGGGTACACTTACCGGCAATCCTCAATGGCAGCCTAAAGGCGGCAAATTCGGCGGAGCCCTCGAATTCGATGGGTATGGCGACTATATCAGGATTGGTAATGAGTCGGTCTTTGACTTCACAAATGAGATTACCATCGCAGCATGGGTAAATGTCGCTGAAGTCCCGAAATTGTGGACAGCCATTGTTACAAAGGGCAATTCGGCGTGGAGGCTTTCTACTTACAGAGACGAGAGAAGATTTCATTTCGCCGTTACCGGCTATGATCCCGGTCTTGGCTCTACTTTTGTCCATGGAGAAAAAGAAGTGGGCAAAGGAGAATGGCATCACGTTTGTGGAACCTACGATGGCGCTTATGTGCGCTTGTATATAGACGGTGTAGAAGACCCGGCAAGCCGCCAAGAAGCGGCCTATAGCGGTCGTATTACAAGCAATGACTTCGACGTATGTATCGGCGAAAACATAGAAAGGCCAGGCCGCTACTGGCACGGTCTGATTGATGACGTACGCATTTACAGCTATGCCCTGAGCCAGCAGGAGATAAAAAAGATTTTAAGTGAATAGTTACCTATTCAGGCAAAATAATAAAACCAGCCCGTCTGGATAGCTAAGAACGACCTGAAAGCAACATATAAAAGAAAACCGTTTAAAAATTTGTAATAACCATGCAGAAAGCAAACAAAGATGTCCTCGTCACTCACTATACATAAACTGACTCAAAGATAATACTAAGAGTGCGCTTGTGAAAATTAGTCTCATAACTCCACCGAGAATTGCCATCAGTCCAAGGGACGCGGCAAGAATTGAAGGAGGAGTCCCCCATCCAGGCATTCTTTGCATTGCTGAATTCCTGCTTTCACATGATATTGAAACAACGATTCTTGATCTCAATATACTCCCTGATAAAGGCAGTGACAAAGAGATTATCGACTACCTGGCAAATGAGAAACCTGAAGTTGTTGGTCTGACTGCCCTCACATGCAATTATCCACATATGGTAAGAATTGCCAGACTCGTTCGAAGAAAAGCAAAGGACATTAAAATAATCGCCGGAGGTGTTCATATTTCGCTCAATTACGAGGACATTCTGAACTCAAGTGATGCACCATTATTCGACTTCCTTGTCTATGGTGAAGGAGAGCAAGCCACATTGGGGCTCATACAGCACTTTGCCGGTGCAAAGTCACTCGAGAACGTCAGGGGCGTATGCTATAAAGGTTGCGATGGATATATTGCGAAAACTCCACCAGTTGAAAAGATGCTCAGACCACCTATAATCAAAAAAGCGTGGGATCTGCTCGATATTCCCAAGTACGCAAATAACGGGAGAGGATTCGGGCTTTCATTCAACACTATGAGGGGATGTAATGGACATTGTAATTTTTGTTCAGAGCCTCTAAGGTGGACAGGCGTGCAGATGATGACCGCCGAGGATGTTGTTACTCAGTTCAGGCATTTGAAAGAGAAATTTGATCCTGACTATATTCTGATCGGGGACTCCAACTTCAACATAAGTACCGAGCGTATTAAGAAATTCGTTAAGCTGATGAAATCCGAAGAGCTGTCGGTCCCATTTATTTTTGGAGGCAGAGCGGACAAAATATTGGAGCAAAGAGATTTGTTGCCGGAACTTCGTGAACGAGGTGCCTTTATTGTCTTTATCGGCGGTGAAAGAATGGCCGAAACTGATCTGGCCTATATCGGGAAGGATTTATCACCAGGTCTGATTGAACAAGCAGCGACGGCCGTTCACGAAAGCGGCATAGGTCTTGAAACGATGTTTATATTCGGGTTTCCTTTTGATACAGAAGAGTCGATGAGAACACAAGCACGTCTCATACAGGGAAAGATTAGACCGGAGATACCTTCCTTCGCCAGTTATACTCCAATACCAGGTACACCTGAGTATCAGAGAGGCAAAAAGTACATACGCATACATGACCTGACCTACTATACATTCAACAACTCTGTGTGTGACACGGATTTTATCAACCGTTTTCAAGTAGATACGATTATAAACAGTTTGTGGCTCGATTATTGGACGCGGGAAGATAATAAAACAAAAACTTTGAACCATCCTAATGAAACAACGCGAATGTTTAGTCGAATTTACTATGACAATCTCGAAAAACTACCCGATTACCAGACTCTTTGATAAATACGGCTTATGACGCATTTTATATAAAAGATCCGGCAGTAAAAACGCAGACGGACTAATATCCCCTTAAATCTTAAATGATATAAATTTGTTTTATATATAATTCGTGTACGATGAGTCGTAATAAGGTTTTCAGCGAATGTTTCTTGATATGGACAACAGATATCCGAATCAAATTGTATTAATCGTTGCTTATATAGGGAAATTACCACACTACATAAACCTATTTGTCGAAACCTGTAAATATAATCCTTCTGTGGACTGGATTATTTTTAGCGACCAAATTTCTCCTGAGAATAAAGCAGGCAATGTTAAATTTATTAAAATGACCATCCGAGATATTGAAGAATTAATTTACAACAAACTGAAACTAAGACCCAACATAACCAAAGGATATAAATTGTGTGATTTTAGACCTGCATACGGCATAATTTTCAAAGATTACATAAAAGGATACGACTTTTGGGGACATACTGATTTAGACATGATAGTAGGAGATATCAGGAAGTTTATTACCTCTAATATGTTGGAAAATTATGATGTAGTGTCTGCTGATGAAAGAAGAATGTGCGGACCATTTACTCTTTTTAGAAACTGTGCAAAAATCAACGAACTGTATAAGGAACATAAGAATTATGAGGACATTTTTAAAAGCGATAAACATTATGCTTTTGATGAAAATGGTTT
>SMTZ1_10013763_pt1 | contig 15106 bp, 14 predicted proteins | sample DeeMarSWOR136_30_FD_25667 | JGI IMG/M metagenome (IMG submission 25667)
TGGTGTCCACTCTGTTTGCCAATCGTTTGGCGGTTTCGACTATTCGGCGTTCAACGCCTCCGAAGTAAAGGTGAGGCGGCTGCGTGTTGAAGACGGCTAACTTCAGCTTCTGGCTCATGGATGTGCGCCTCTGTGTTTGAAGCGGTTTCCCTGACATTCTTTGGCAACACTGACTATTAAAATGAAACTAGATGGGATAGGCTCCGCATACTTTGCAGAACTTGCTTTTCGGGTTGCCGCCTTTAGATTTGCAGTGTGGGCACTGTTTGCCTTCCTTGTCCTTGAAGACCTCGGAGGGTACGCCAAAATGGGACCTGAAAATCTCGTAGTAGAACAGGTGCTCCTTGTCTCTTATCGTAACCTGGTCCGTCTCCAGATACTTCTTCACTTTCTCTTGGAAGTATTTGTCGGAGATTTTTTCGCTGAAAACCTGTGGAAAAATGGTGGTTCCGGAGCCAAACTCTAGGGGCGTCTTTTTTCTCCACACAATCTCGTCGGGCAGAAGACCCTCGTAGGCTTTGCGCATTATCCATTTTCCCCAGATTTCGCCCCGCTCACGCCTAATCATCAGTTTCGTGTCCACACCGTAGGCGAAAGATTTGAACTCGGGATCAAGAAAGGGAGCCTTAGCCACCAATCCGAGCGATTCTGCCATGGGAATCGAGGTGAAATGCATCACCTGCCACATGTTGGAGAGGTACTCCTTCAGTTCTTGTTCGTTGAGACTGAAGAGCCAGCTGTAGCCGCCCAGCAGTTCGTCCAAGCCGTCGCCGGTCATCATGCCTTTGATTCCGTTTTCTTTTGCGGCTTTCAAGCCCACGTAGGCTGCTACGCTGTTTCTGATGTCCATGGGGTCGAAGACCTTCAGAACCTTGATTACGTCTTGGATGGCTGAGTGCATCTCCTCCTCGCCAAAAAAGTGGACTGTGTGGTTCATGTTCAGCAGGTCTGCCATCAACTTTGCGTATTCTAGGTCCAGCGCTGGCGAGTTTTCGAAGGCAACGGTGAATGCCTCCAGTTTGGTGTGTTTTGATGCTACAAACGCGACTATGCTGGTGTCTAATCCTCCGGAGAAGAGCATTCCGTCGGCTAGATTCTTTTGTACAACCTTGTCTGTGAGCCTCCGAATTTGTGAACAGATTTGATCGATTGAATCCAAGTTCGGTCTCCCTCAGAACGTAGGTTACAGCACTGCTGCGCAAATTTAAGGTTTATTAGCAACTTTGACAGGGCAATATGACGAAAGGACAGCTGGGGAAACCTATGCAACAAAGTTGTTAGATCAAACGTATGAGTTATTAGCAGAAGAAATCATGAGATTAAAGATTTTCATGAAAGAAGAATGACGCTAAAGTTTCTGGTTGGGATTCACAGTCTAGTCTAAAGCATATTCACTGTCCCAGATGTGGAAAAATAATAACTCATGCACCTTAAGAGTAGATTGTTTAGATAGAAGATTCTTCTATTTTTCAGAAATTCTTTACAAAATTATATTAACAATATATACCAATAATGGTGCAAGAAAGAAAGTACATGTTGTACAATTCTTTCTTTATGCATATCTAAAAAAAGAGAAGTAGGTAAAAAAATTGAAGACAAAGAATCGCAATACAATGAAAGCCAAAGCAACTTCATTGACTACTCTGCTTGTTTCAGTATTAATTTTGTCTGCATTGGCTGGAGTACAGTTTATTGGCAAAGTGGCTGCTGACTATCCATATGACTGGCCAATGTTCGGTCATAACCCTCAACACACTGGGTACACAGAATCTCCCGCTCCGAACACAAACCAAACCCTATGGACGGCAAAAATCGGCGTAGGAGCCGGCACTCATCCTATAGTTGCAGATGGCAAACTTTTCATAGGCGCATGGGACCGGAAGTTTTATTGTTTTGATGCTGCTGATGGCAATCAATTATGGAACTACACAACCGACGGCATGGTATATGCCAATTCTGCTTATGCTGATGGTAGAGTTTACTTGGGCTCAACCGATAACAATCTTTACTGTTGGAATGCTACTACTGGCGCTTTGATATGGAACTACACGATGACCGACTGGGCAGGTGCTCCTACTGTTGTTGATGGCAGAGTCTACTGTGGCTCAGATAATTATAACACGTATTGCTTTGATGCTGTGACAGGCGCATTGATTTGGAACTATACAACCGGAGGTATGGTAGTTTCTGCTCCTGCTGTTGCCTATGACCGTGTATATGTAGGCTGCGTTGAAGACCACAACATTTACTGTTTTGATGCTGCAACTGGTGCAAAGATTTGGAATTACACAACTGACGGTGAAGCGTGGTCTACTCCTGCTGTTGCCGATGGTAGAGTCTACGTGGGCTCAGATGACAACAAAACTTACTGCTTGGATGCTGATACAGGCGAGAAAATATGGAACTATACAACTAGTGCTAAAATCAATCTGTGTTCTCCTGCTGTGGCTTATGGCAAGGTTTACATTGGTTCATATGACGACACTGTTTACTGCTTGGATGCTGATACAGGCGAGAAAATATGGAACTATACAACTAGTGCTGACATCTATGGTTCTCCTGCTGTTGCCGATGGCAAAGTCTACGCTACATCCCTTACCGAAGGAAATGTTTACTGCTTGGATGCTGCAACTGGAGCATACATCTGGAGCTACGAAACTGGCTCTACAATGCTTTATGGCGGTGCTGTTGTAGCAAACGGTGTTGTTTATTTAGTCTCGGGAAGCACGGTTTACGCTTTTAGTGATTTGGATGCTCCGATTCCAGAGGGCTTATCCGTAGGCGTGATGTTGCTGCTGTCAACTGTCGCAGCCATAGTCGGCATACGCATTCTGCATAAGCGACCAAAATGGAAAAGATGGTGACTAAAGAAACCACAGAAAAAGCAACAAACAATCTCCCTCTTCTTTTCTTTCTCACCAGAAATAGAGAAGACATATAATCGTTCCATCAGAAGGTTTCTATCACTTCACAAATAACTAGACTATATAAGAACAGCAAAATTTATGGCCAATACAGAGCCTGTGTGTAGTATTTGCTATTTTCAGTCTTTATTATTTGACCAAGATAATCTCCAGCAAAGTAATCTAACCATGACTCTTCTACTATATCCATGCTAGCTTGCTCAATTGTTACAGCTTTTTCTTTCGAAGTTGCTCCTGCTCTCTCAAGCTTATGAATTATTTTTTGCTGCATTTTAAATTGGATTCCAGACATAGCCAAATCTTATCTCCCCCATTTTTAGTGAAGGTCTACTATCAGATATACCTGGCCATTAATTAAGATACTCCCTTCTTCATCAGAAAACAATAACAGGAGACATTCCCTTTTACAATCCAAGTTTGCTTATTGCTCATAAATACTGATTAATAACGATATTATGAAGTGTCCATTAACCAGAAATATTACATCACAAGAAAGCTAACGTAAGCACGTACAGATACGTGATTATTATGACGTATGATGTCGTAGTCGTTGGGGCAGGTCCAGCTGGATCAACTACAGCTAAAATAGTTGCTGAAAGAGGGTTTAAAGTTCTTGTCTTAGAGAAGTACACTCTAGATAGGGAAAAGCCTTGTGCTGGAGCAATAACCAATAGAGTAGTTGAGCATTTCAGAATACCAAAAAAAGCTTTTGCTCGGAAGTGTACTGGAGTATTTTTATGCAGTCCTAAAAATAGGACGGTTATAGTCGGAAAACACGGGAAAATCAGGTTAGTAATGAGAAGTGTTTTTGATAAGATTCTTTGTCAAATGGCTATGGATAAAGGTGCAGTGTTCTCTGAGAAATCTCTAGTTAATGAACCATTAATCAAAAATGGAAAAGTAATTGGTGTAAAAACAAAAATCAAGGGTAAAGCCAGAACTATTAAAGGTAAATTAATCGTTGGAGCAGATGGGACTCCAAGTATAATGGCAACAAAGCTCGAATTATACTCGGGTAGACCAAATACAATCGGGTTTTGTTTTCAATATCAAATGGAACTTTCCAATGAACTCATTGAACAAAGAATTGGCAGTAATATTGAAATTTATTTTGGAAGTCAATGGATTCCATTCGGTTTTACATGGATTTTTCCCAAGATTGATGTAATTCAACAAAGAAAAATAAACCTCAAAAAACATTTGGATCACTTCATAAAAAAACATCCCATCGCATCTATGAAACTGGAAGGCGCTAAAGTACGTCATAGTCAAGCACATCTTATCGGTTTTCCTGGAGTTTTAAAAGATAACATCGCAAAAGGTTGCCTAATTGTAGGGGATGCTAGCGGAACAGTATCCCTTGTGAACTCTGAAGGCATCTGGTATTCAATGAAGTCTGGAGAAGCAGCTGGGATAAGTGCCGCAGAAATGTTGGAAAAAGGTGATGTTTCAGCTAATACCATTCGAACGAACTATTACCAAAACTTGGATCAAAACGTAAAGGATGACTTAAGATTAGCAGCTGAAATTCGCAACTTCATAAATTCAGATACCAATCAACAACGAACAGTAGTTGCAATCATTAAAGATCAATGGTGGGCTAACTTGATCGAGACCATAATGGATGGAACATGTCCTTACAAGAAGGCCCTCAAACAGATACGGAGTAGACCAGATAAAATGCTCAAAGCTCGTACACTTTACAGATAAGAGCTCTAGAACCATTCTAGTCTAGCTTAAAGCATGTTCACTGTCCAAGATGTGGAAAGATAATTACTCATTCAATTTAACATGATTAGAGCATTCTTTGTATTGGCATAAGGCACATCCAGTTCAGAAATTGTAACCTACTTGGATAGAAAGTCCTTCTATATTGTAGTGAAACATTGTTCACAAATTCATTTTAATGGGTATATACCAATAATGGTGCAGGGAAGAACTTACATATTCTCTTCCTTTATCCATCCAAAAAATCTGAGGGAGGTGAAAAAATAATGAAAAAGAAAATCTTAGCATTAGCATTAATTTTGTTGGCAATACCCATAATGTCGGCTATACCAGTACAGGCTGGAAAGGGACAGGAGAAATTGAGTATCAGTTTCACTGTAGGCACCACTGATGATACTACAACAACTTATGATAAGATATGGAACTGCCCAAAAAAACTTCTATTACCAGAATTTGGAAGGGTACTTCAAATCCGAGGCGGTGATTGGGGTGACCCTGCAACGCACGCAGGTTTTATGGTTGTCGTAGACGAACTTGGTCTTGATATAGAATTCGATAACGAGGAAATAGAGTACTCTTGTTCCTATACTTTCATAGCGCACAACATGCTTTATGGCCAAGAAGCGCCACCTTACGTCGTAGCGCATATTAGCGTCAGGGAAACATGGGAAATTGACAACGGAGATTATGAAGGCTACGTTGAAATCTTAACTGTTGAAAAAATTTCTGATTATGCCGATATGTATGAAGGCATCCATTCTGAGGGTTCTTTTGTTGGACAAGGTGTAATTAACGACCAAAAAATCAAATTATCAGGAGACGCTGGATTGGGAGCAACTGGTATCTTTAGGGAAGGCATGGTAATGGGCTGGCCAACACCATAGATTCAATGACGTATTTGGAGAAGAAACCAAAATAACCACTAATCTCCTCTTTTCTTTCTTTTTATATCCAGTATACAGTAACATTAGACATTCTCTTGTACAATCAAAGTTTGCTAATTAGTCAGTGAAGAGCTATTTTCTCAGAAGTACCAAATTAGAAAGTTTTAATATAGTTTCTTTCTTGTATCACTGTCAAGATTGTACCAGAGAAGTAATTAAGTTGGTACCAGCTCAGAGATGAAAGATTTAATATTCTCTCTCTTGTATCTCTACTTCTAATTGGGTACTACGGTACCAGAAACTATGGAAAGTATGTGCGGGAAGCCGTCATTTAACTAAAAATGTGAAATATAATGCAGGTCAGTTTGGTTCACATGCAAATCAGCGAATCGCCGCAGAAGAACCTAGAGACTGTAGAGCAGATGCTGTATAGGGCGGCTGACTCCGGCTCCAAATTCATCTGTCTCCCCGAATATTTTGCGTTGCCAGCCAGCATAGAAGACAACAAGCACATCGAGAAGATAGCGGATGACATTTACGAGCCCGCAGTTCAGCTTCTGAAATGGGTCTCAAAGCAAGTTGACGCCTACATTGTCGGAGGCACAATCATCGAGAAGTTCAGGGGAAAATATTACAACACCTGCCTCTTTCTCAGGCACGGAAAGATTCTGGGAAAATTCAGGAAGATGCACCTCACTGAGTGGGAGAAAAATGTGGGATTGCATGTTGGAACTACCTTCCGGGTTTTCGAAACCGAGTTCTGCAAGGCTGGAATTCTGATATGCGCTGACGTGTTTTATCCAAGAACAGTTAGAAGGTTGGCGTCTTTAGGTGCTGAAGTCATATTTTTGCCTGTTTCGGCGTCGAGAACTCACCCGCCCGTGAAGGGGCATCCTCTCACAACAAAGAGAGCAGAGGACAACAGGATTTTCATCTTGAAAAACGGCAACACCCGATCAAACTCCAGAGGCGGAAACAGCGCCATAATCTCTCCATGGGGAATCCTGCATCAAGCAAAAGACGAAATGCGCACAAGAATTATCTCCGCTGACCTAGACATGACCAAACTGAGAAAACTCAGAAGAACACCAGTTACCGAATAAATTCTGATTGATTAAATTACGGGGCATCAGTTTTACCAGCGGAAGCGTCAGACGTCATACCAGACCGAGTATGTTGTGAGGTAATTGTCTTCTGTCCAAAGCAACAAAGTATACACTCCCTCACCATAAGAGTCAAAGGCTGCTGAAAGGTCGAATCGTATTTCAAAGTTCTGTCCATCTTGAGTCCACACTGGAGCAGTTACTGTAACTCCTCCGGCTGACTCCCAACCTGATGGCAGAGCCATACCCACAAATGTGCCCATGTTATAACCGCCTTTAAATGGCGGGTTCATTAGCTGCTCAACTGTCAGAGGAATTGGATTATCGTAGTGAATAGCAACCTGATGTATAGAAGATTCTTGTTTAATCATTGTTCCCTTCATTGTAACTTCGTTATTGGAAACTGTCAAGGTATCCCAAGATATGTAGTCGTCCTCGAAATCTTGGACTAGACAAATGGCAGTAGTGTTGTATGAGACGCCAATGCTGACTTTGTTGTGAAGAGAGTTTAGGATGTTTTTTCTATGCCCCCAATCGAAGTCTGCATCATCATTCATCATATTCCATTGCAAATCCTCCAAAGCCTCTTTTGGGTCAATGAAACCAGAACTGTACATCCAAGCTGTATCGCATGTATGGTTTGTAGCCGTTAAGGTCCCAATGACTGAAGAAGCTGTGTTTGAGCATGTTGTCAGCATGTATCTGCGCAGAATTAACGTTGCTTAGCGTTACGTTTTCTTTTCCATTAGACTGTCTATCATTGTTGATGAGCACCAACGCATAATCTACCAATTCTTGATTAATGTTGGGTTTTGAGCCAGAATCAGGGGCAGTTTCGTTTTGGTTGTTTTCGTCTGGTTCAGTTGTATTTGACTCAGTTGATTCTGGCAAAGAAACAGGGAACGTTACAGGCGGTAAGGTGGTAATTGGATTTTGTAGAAAAGCAAACAGAAGGAGGGCAATCGAGAAAATTGCCACAATTGCCAGCGCAGCCGTTTTGTCACTGGATCTAATTGGGTACAGTTTTCGGGAAGGACGATATTCAACACCAAAATGCCCTCTACGAAAGTTGCTTCTAAACGGAAGCGTTGCCTCCTTTCCACATTCACCAAATCCAATCAAGAGCTACTCTTCACCTCCCCCTGTCTACATAACAAACACACTTGCTTCAATTTAAAAGTTCTAATTAACCACAATTGTCATCAGTCACCCAAAAAGAAAAAGTTGCAGATTAAGTTACCTTATCCACAGGTTAACTATTTTCCGTAGATTTTCTCCCATCTTTCAATGACTCTGTTCATGTTCTCGAACCCGAACTTGTCCAGCCAGCCCCGGTAATTGCTGTCATTCACCGCTGTTCTGCAAATCTGCTTGGCTCGCTCTGCGTCATGCACAAGAAAGAGGATTGCCTCCACGTCATGGCTGGAGACGTAGGCAGCGGTTTTGAGAAGAGCTTTAGTCTCCAGTTCTCTGAGAATCTCAGCGCTCAACTCTATGAAGATCGGCTTCTTGAGCAGCTTCTTGAAGTCCCGCGTTAACGTGTCCACCCAATACATGGTCACGTAATTGTGGGAAGAAATGGGAACATGAAAGAAATCCACATAGTTTGCTAGGGCATCAAAATCCAAGCCAAACCTTTCCTTAGCCAAGACCGGGTCAGGCCATATTTCGATGCCGAAAGGTTGCTTAACCATCTTCTTGGCTCTTGCAATGAAATCCGTGACTGTCTGCGCTCTCCACTCCAGCCAGTCTAAGCCGCTTTCTCTCTGCTGTTTTGAGCATCGGTCGCAGGTGCAGAAGCCCTCTTCTGGAAAGTGGTAGAGGTTCAGAATCACGCCCTCCACGTCTTCCTCTGCGGTTTCTTTGATGAAGCTGAGAACTTTGGATTGGTACTCTTGGTTGGTGGGGCACACAAAGTCCCATGGGAGACTATATGCCTTGTTCGTTCTTGTGGCAGGACCCTTCTCTGAGAACGCCACCAACTCAGGTTTCTCCCGTATGCTTTTTGCGTCGACAAAGCAGGTGATGTCATTGTACATGTTTTTTGCAGGTTTCCCTAATGCGCCGTCGACACGCTTTGAGTAGTAGACGGAAATATCGAAGCCATCAACGATTGTGGGCTCGTAGATTACTGTTCCAATCTTCAACACACTTTACCTCTAACCGAATTCTTCTTTAACTTTAAATCTAATGATGCTAATTAGTTTTGATGTCAAGTGTCGCTGGTGACCTTCGATGAACATCAAAATCGATTACGTCAAATGCAGAGGCTGCCGCTCCTATACCTGTGTGGACTCTTGCGCCATGGCGGTTTTCAGCGTCGAAGACAACAAGCCAGTGGTAGTTGATTTGGATTCATGCACGCTATGCGGAATCTGCGAAGACCTGTGCCCAAAGAAGGCAATAACCCTCGAAAAATAGCTGCAAGATTCAGACGTTCAGAGCAGCTTTTCCATGAACGCTAAAAAGGTGAATGTTTCCTGCAAGGCATAAATGAAAAAAGGGAGTTCGACACTAGAAATCTCCCCGACCTCGGAAATGATGACCCAAAATCATATAATAGGCACCTCATTTCTGACAAGAGAAGGAAAGTAACAGGATGAAACTGGAAACCGGAATCAAGTCTGTCGAAGCTGAGATACAGGAAAACATTCTGATTTTACGGTCAAAGACCCCGCTGAAAATTTTGAGCTCCGCTGTTCTGAATGGTGGTCTGCGGGAAGCAAAATTTATAGTGAGCGTGCATGTACCCGAAGAAACTGGCCTCGACATAGATGACAACGTTCACAGGGAAGCCGGAGACTTCCTAGGAGAAGAAACAGCAAAACTGGGCATTCCTCAAGACCAACTTGTGGGAATAATGACCGCTGCCAAGATGAAAAACGTGGACATAGTGACCAACAAATTTGAAGATATCACCTTAACTGCGATTGCCACTGCTGGGGTCCATTTCGCAGCCACTGCCGGCGACGAAATCGCCTCGAAACAGAGCGCCTTTCCCCCTGCAAAATGGGGCACCATCAACGTTATTGTGTTGGTTGACGGCGACATGACAGACTGCTGCATGGTCAACGCGATAAGCACAGTCGCAGAAGCTAAAACGGTTGCGTTAAGAGAGTTGGATGTGAGGAGCCGTTTTTCCGGCGAGGTAGCAACCGGAACTGTTACGGACAGCATCGTGTTAGCGTGCACAAAAAGGGGACGCGAAATAAAATATGCTGGAACCGCCACGCCGTTAGGGGAACTGATCGGAAAATCTGTGCGGGAGGCAGTGAAGAGGGCTCTTCGCAACCAAGAAAACATAGTTTCCGACAGACCTCTCACGCGTAGACTGAAGGAAAGAGGAATAACGGTTGAGAACATGACCACCCTTTTTTCGCAAATCAGTTCTGTCCTCGACCAGAACCCTGAAAAGCGAAAGCAGTTCATGGAAGAGGTTGAGCACGTTCTGTCTGACCAGAACATCGCAGCGCTAGTTATTGCAGGGCTCAGACTTGACGAAGATGCAAAGGCAGGTTTAATTCCGGAGAATCCAGCCAACGAGTACGGACGAAATTTTGTGCTCAGCAAAATTCTTCAGAAGGCGGTGACGGACTACCTGTCAAAAGAAAAAACGTCATACAGCTATGTCAGACCCGACTATCTCAGCTCCATCTTCGCAGAGAAAATGGGCTGGTTTACACGAAGCATCCTGTCCGCAGTTATGTATTCTGTTTATTCAAACGTTCTCGAAAGCCATTCGAAAGAACAGAAAGAGTGAAACACCAAGCAAACGCTAGTATGCTGGCTCGTTTTTCATGCCTGTAGCAATGCTTAAATATTTTACTTCAGGTAGTTCCTCGCTCCTAAAGAGGAATCAGCTTTGAAGTTTGGAATGTTCATTTATGAGCCTACACCGGTTGAAGGATTCGACCTGCAGGTTTATCGGCTTAAATCAGAGAGAGGAATCGTTGGAACTCCAAACCCTGAGATGACCACCAACATCGCCTGCTTCGGCGACAACAACATGGCGGGCAAGCATCCGGACTGGGTTCAGATGTCCAAAGATGGTCCTGCGCTGAGAACAAACAAGAACTATAATTTCAGATGGGACATCGTGTGCAACCACGAGAAGCAGATGGTCGATTACATGCTTGACCTGATCGAAGACACTGCAGAAAAAACCAAAGGAATAACCGTGAGCAGCATGCACTACGCAGACCACGGATTCTGCACCTGCCCCAGATGCAAAGAAGCACACACAAAAAGCGGCTTGGATTGGCTGGAATGGAGAGCACAAACAGTCACAGACTTCATCAAAAGCGCAAAAGAGCGAATAAAGAATAAGCCGTTCTATGTGGGACTGCTTCCCGACCCCGTCAACGCTTATGAAAGGTTCGGCATGGACTTCGACGCCCTAGCAGAGTATGCAGACGCCTTTGTTGTTCCGCACTGGTCCAGAAGCTATGCAACCCCCTGGTATTTTGAGTCACTGTCTCGGGCATTCAAAAAATTGCTGAAGAAGCCAGTGTATCCGGGACTGTATATTCGTGGACCCGGAGACGACCCGAACGAAGTTGAGAAGCCTGCGCAGATACTTAAAACAGCATGCCGCATAGCAAGAACAGGAGTAGACGGACTCATTTTTCTGGCAGGAAACGCCACAATCATGAAGGACTTCCAGAAAGCTGCCGTGGCAAACGTGAAACTCCGCGAAGAGCTGGAGGGCTACGGGGGCAAACCTGTCCTGGACCTCGTAGACAGATGGGAAAGCATACTCGACTGACCACTCTTGCTCGTTTCAGCTAGTGCTTGCGCTTCTTGAAGTAGACTGGCAATCCTACGCAGAGTACAATTGATGCTGTTGCGGCTATTATGGCTAGGTCCATAGTGGTGGTGGATAAGAGTGCCTCTATGGTTAGGTCAGGTTTAGATACGGTAAATGCTATGGTTTCTGAGGCTCCAACGTGCCCCGCCAAATCAGTTGCATAGACAACAACACTATAATTGCCATTAGGCAAATCGGTTATGGTCGTGTTTCCAGAAACTGTCACGTTCTCTTGTCCATTCAAGCTGTAACTGGCCTGTGAGACTGGCTCGTTTACTGTAATGTTTAATGGAACATCTGATGTTGAGTATGTTTTGTTTTCCACCGAAAGCGACGAAATGCTTGGAGGAGTAGTGTCGATGGTGAAATCAATCACTGATATAGTGGTCATATCAAAGAAATTATAAGTTAATCCTTCAGCGTAGCCACCACCGCCCCTAGCATAGATTACTATGCTGTGCTCGCCATCAGACAAGTTACAAAAACGTTCATTGTATTTCCAAAAATTAGGAAATTCAGGGCTGTATATACTTTGCTTATAAACCGTTACATTCTCCTGCATCCAGTCTGCCTCGAAATGGGCAGCTAATAAGTAATGAATACTGGTATTACTTGTGTTCAAGTCAAAGGTAAGATTGATGCTGTTCACATTGTATATTGTATTGTTTTTTGGGGACGATACTGAAATTACGAGTGGAGATGCATCTGCTGGGGGAGAGACCACCTCGTAATACATAAAGGGGTTTGCATGCGCTAATCCGACGAAATGTACTCCAGCCACCGCTGATAACCATAGTGCCAAAATGAAAGCTACTGTAGGGAGTGTTTTCCTCATTCCTGCTGCTTCCCTAACACATATGATTACAGGCTTTTTCTTTGGGTAAAAGCGTTTTTATCAAGGTTTCTTGACTAAACGGGCTTTTTCTAGGTCAAGAATTCTTGACAAACAAGAGTCTCCGATTTGCTGGTCTACAGGCGTATTCTTCTCCAAGTGCAGAAATGCAGTTTCAACTTTGGTCTAACCAGTTAATTGATGACATTAGCAGCCGTTGAAGCAAAGCTTATATAACTTGCATCGAAGTATTTTGTCGCTTTAGAACGAGGAATGAGTATGGAATTTGGCAATTATCTTTTTGAAGCAAAGAAGCTTAAAGGATTCGACTTTGACGTGTACCGACTGAAACCGGAGACGGGAAGACGGGGAACACCACAAAAAGACATGTGGAACAACATCGCAGTCTTCGGAGACAACGTGTCTGGGCGTGCACACCCCGACTGGGTTTCAGAGTCAAAGCGTGGCAGAGCAGTAAGAGGAAACAACCAATATAACCTCCACTGGGACATCCTATGTCCAACACAGCCAGAATTCAGAGCAGAGCAACTGGACTACATCGAAAACACAGTTGAGCAGACAAACCAGCCGATATTCCTGAACAGCTGGCACTTCGCCGACCACGGACACTGCACCTGCGACCGATGCAACAAACTATGGAAAAAGAGTGGACTCGACTGGTTCACATGGCGCAACCAGACCATCACACAGTTCATTAAGGACGTTAAAGAACGCGTGAAAACGAAACTTGTGCTAGCGGTGCTTCCGGACCCAGCGAACGCAGACCAGCGCTTCGGCATGGACTTCAAAGAACTCTACAAGATATGTGACGCCTTCAACATTGTGATGTTCTCTCAGAACTATGCAACTTCATGGTACTGGGAGATGATTGCGCGTGCGTTCAGGAGAATCTTCCCGGAGAAGCCGGTGTACTCCAACCTTTACGTTTGCGGTCCAGGAGACGATCCCGCTCACTGCCCGCCAGTTGACCAGCTGATCCGAGTTTCGGTTCGTGTGATGCGAACAGGAATCGACGGCATCATCTATCTTGCAGACGTTGCAGAGAACATGGTGAAGTTCCAGAAGGCAGTAACCAAAATGGGCGAATACAGGGATTCGCTGAGCGACTACGGTGGTCAAGCTGCGCTCGATCTGTTTAACAGATGGGATAAACTCTTCTAGAGTAAATCCAGAATCTTCAACGTAGGCTTCAGCCTTTTTCTTCTTTTTTAACCTTATAGATCAGACAGTATTCTGTTCTCTTAGGTTACATGCCAGAGAAAGAGTTCACAGCATCCTGTATTTTCGAATTAAGGCGATGACAGCTAAAACAATTACTAGGGAACCCAAAGCCGGAAGCGCTGTTGCCAGAGTTAAGCTGAGCGAAGAGTAACTCAGGAAGAGCCCCAGCAGAGCGGTGACGGCGAAGCTTAATCCTATGGAAAAAGTTACTCTTTCGATCATGTCCAGCGCATCCTCCTTGGGGAACAGTGTTTCGGTTAGGCAGTAGCCGGGCAGAAAGGCTACGAGAATGAAGGCGAAGATGTAGCGGATATAGGATAAGGGTGTTCCGGTATCGGGAATGAACAGGATAGAAATGAACGAAAGGATTGCTGTGCCTATGGCAATCCAGAACCAGCGGCTTTTTCTCGGAGACAGGAAGCTGCTGAAGTTTTCTGTGTGGCGTGTTGGGTCCTCAATTGCCACCAGTCCCTTTCGGTGAAGTTTCTTCACCTCTTTCTCTATATCGTCTAGCGTAGCGTCAGCTTGTTCTTGAACTAACTGAACCAGCTCTTTCACGTTCCTCGGCTGCTTCGCCTCCAAGATGTCTAGGATAACTGTTTCCAGAGATGGCATGTGTGCACCCACTCTCTTATGAGCCTGTTTACATAAAAGCCTAATTCCTAGGCAAACTGATAAGGGCTACGGGAAGACTGGAAGCTGTAAACGTAACTCGAGTAAACCCACCCACAACGTTAAGGCTGGAATTCTGAAGAAAAAAAATAAAAAGTGGGCGCGAAGCCCGAGAAAAACTTGTGGTTTCCTGTTTAAGCCAAAGTTCTGAACAGAGGATGCATGCCCTCTACTGCAGGTTCAGTGCCAATCTCCGCGGTCGCAGTCAACACGTAGGTGTCAATCACTGCAATAACCGGAAAGAGGAACTCTGCAAACTCTATGGGCCCGAACATAATCCAGTCGGCTCCCATAATTGGCAGGATAGCGTTTTGTGCTGCGGCTGAGGGTTTTCGCATCTCTTTGGGGAAGTTGCCTTTGATCCATCCGAGCGTGTCTGTTACGTTTCCGATGCCGGTTCCAACTGCTCCGCGGTCACCAAATTGCTCTTTGGCCAAGTAGATTGATCTGACGCCTGCGCCGACTCCTATTCCCCATGAGGGAATGGCAGTGTCTATAAGTGCACCTTCTATGCCTGCGCTGTCTGCCATGTCTAGGATTGTGGGCAGAACGTTAAGTCTGGCGTTGGCGCTCTCGTCTTCAGGGGTGTCGCATAGGACAATGGATGCTTTGATTTTGCAGTTTTTTAGATTTTCCAGTTCTTTCTCTTTGACTTGCCGGTATATGGAGTTGTTGATGATTCTGTCGGATAGGCCAGCTTCATATGCCCATTTGATGGTTTCCATTCTCACTTTGGGGCTTATGGCGTCTATCTGCATTGGTGCGTCAGTTACTTTGCTGATAAAATCGAGGTATTTTTGGTAAGCCTCTGACGTATTTGCTACGACATCCAAGATGAACGGGTTAGTTGTCATGTCAGAAAGCTCGTCCATCCTGTTAATCAGGGCTTCAGCTTTTGCCTTGTCGAAGATTCC
>SMTZ1_10013923_pt1 | contig 15097 bp, 11 predicted proteins | sample DeeMarSWOR136_30_FD_25667 | JGI IMG/M metagenome (IMG submission 25667)
TCCAGTATATCTATGGGACATGACTAGTCAAATGTTGATTTTTTTACACCGGTCTATTGCAGCTATGTTTCGTAAACCCTCAGCTATAGCGGGGAAGGTAGGTGGTCTTATTGTCATTTCTGGAAGAAGGGGAAATCAAAATGTTGCAAATGTTTTCAATATGTTTTTCATTGCTGCCCAAATGATGACAACTGATGCAGTATATGGGTATGCCCAGGGCAAAGGAGAAATAAGGAAAGATATTCATTCAATGAAAAGTTCTTATGAATTGGGTAGATGTATTGCTCTTATGATAAAGGAAGGAAGAAAAATAGAACTTCCCGATGAATACAGGTATAAATTTTTACCTACGTTTGTATGTGAAAAGTATGATATTCCCCTCTCTCCCGGTGGAGATTTTAAGCCTAAGGGCGCTGATAGAGCATAATGAGCACTTATCAAACACAATTTCTTGCTCATCTTCTTTATCCCAGGCTACTATCCTGCATAGGATATGAGGACAGTACCCTTCGAGCATAGTATCCTGTGAAGCGAATGAGTTGATCAGATAAGATGTTTCAATTTTGAGGGATAGCCTGATTTGCAATAATCATATAGGCAGCGTTTTCCTTTAATCGTGTGATGAAGTAGATTCCATATCCCTTAACAAAAAACTTACAAAAAACTTACCTCTTTACAATCTCTATATAAATTGGTAAATTTTATGATTAATATTTTCAGGATGATAGCGAGTTTGAGCTTTAAGGGAGAGGCCGAACAAAAAGATAACCTGCTTTCGGTAATTCGTAGAGCAAGTCCTGATATTGTTCTGGATTTTTCGAACGCATCAGTTGTATTCAACAATACAACAAGAAGAGAAAAGTGAGAAAGGAACCGCAAATATGACCACGATTGATTCTATCCCTGTGCCTAATTTTATTCGAAACATCATTGCGGAAGACCTGAATGCAAACAAGAATGAGGGTCGAGTTCATACTAGATTTCCACCAGAACCGAATGGTTATCTGCACATCGGACACGGCAAATCCATCTGCCTCAATTTTGGTCTCGCTGCCGAATACGGGGGGCTTTGCAATTTGCGATTCGATGACACAAATCCAAGCAAAGAGGACATTGAATATGTGGAATCGATCATGGAAGATGTTCGATGGCTGGGATTTGATTGGGGTGAACGGCTGTTCTATGCATCAGACTATTTTGAGCAACTATATCAGTATGCTGTGCAGTTAATCAAAGCCGGCAAGGCGTACGTATGCGACTTGAGTACCGAGGAAATCAGAGAGTACCGCGGCACCTTGACCAGACCCGGGAAGGACAGTCCATATCGTACACGTTCGGTTGAGGAGAACCTGAGTCTGTTCGAGCGCATGCGGGCAGGGGAATTTAAGGACGGTTCCCGCACTCTTCGGGCAAAAATTGATATGGCGTCTCCAAATTTGAATATGCGGGATCCGGTCATCTACCGTATTCTACGGGCAGAACATCACAGGACGGGTAACAAGTGGTGCATTTATCCGATGTATGACTTTACCCATTGTCTTTCTGATTCCATCGAAGGAATCACACATTCCATTTGTACACTGGAATTTGAAGATCACCGCCCCTTGTATGATTGGTTTCTTGATCAATTGAACGTCTATCATCCCCAGCAAATCGAGTTCGCCCGCTTAAATCTCAACTATACTGTGATGAGTAAGCGGAGGCTTCTGGAATTGGTAGAACAAGGATATGTCAGCGGATGGGATGATCCACGGATGCCTACAATATCGGGTTTCCGAAGGCGCGGCTACACACCAGAGGTAATTAGGAACTTTTGTGAGCGCATCGGTGTAGCCAAACGCGATAGTATGGTTGATGTGGCACTACTTGAGCACTGCCTCCGCGAAGATTTGAATAAACGGGCTCCGCGTGTGATGGGTGTGTTGCGTCCACTTCGGGTGGTCATTGACAACTATCCGGAAGAGCAGGTAGAAGAGTTAGATGCCCTGAACAATCCGGAAGATACTAGTATGGGCACACGCAAAGTTCCTTTTTCTCGGGTACTTTACATCGAACGAGAGGATTTTCGTGAGGACCCACCAAAAAAGTTTTTCCGTTTGGCTCCCGGTAGTGAGGTGCGCCTACGATATGCATATTATATTACTTGTGTAAGTGTGGTTAAAGATGAACAGACTGGTGAAGTAGTTGAGCTGCACTGTACCTATGATCCTAAGACACGTGGTGGCGACTCTCCAGATGGACGCAAGGTCAAGGCAACATTGCACTGGGTATCGGCTGCCCATTCGCTCGAAGCCGAAGTACGCTTGTACGATCATTTATTCACAAAGGCAAACCCTAGCGATGAAAGATATGGTGCTGATTACAAGTCTTATTTGAATCCGAACTCGCTCCAGACGTTGAAGTCGTGCCGCGTTGAACCGAGTCTGGCGGGTGCAGTACCAGGTAATCGATACCAGTTCGAGCGGCAGGGCTATTTCTGCGTCGATTCCGTTGATTCATCCGATGAAGCTCTCGTATTCAATCGGACGGCATCGTTACGTGATACGTGGGCAAAGATTGAGAAAGCTCAGAAGCAGGATAGGTAAGAAAAAAGGCATATTTTTTAGTTTTTACCTCCATTTTTTAGGGGTAAGGCTTTTGGTACACCTGTGGCATGTGAAGTGATATTTTATTCCCCTCTGTGTACTAAATTGTTTTGATAGAGATCGTTGTTCCTAGAACAAAAACACCCCCAATGCTAGGAGTTTTTTTACTAAGCTTGACATCCGCAATCACAGGTGGAGCAAGGTTGACTTAAAGAAAGGATTTATTAGACTTAGATCTGACAATGCAAAACAGGATAGGGTAGGGCAATCCCAATTCATAATCTTGACTTTCTCCTTGCCATAACGTATCATAGTTGTCCTTAAATTAATTCAGACAATGAGAAACACGGGCAGAGTCGTTGTCTTCGTTGCCTCATCATGCTATTGTGGTATAGTTTGCAGAAAATGCCATGGTTTACCGAAAGGTTGTATTGAAGAGGTCCACTCTAGCGGGGTCTTTTGTAAAATATTATTATTAGCGTATATTTTCTATAATTTGCCGGTTGAAACCATCGCTGTTATTCTTATAATGACATCTATTGACCGGATACACTCTTTTTACCTGAAAGCAGAAATCAATGGACCACTATTTTCCAGTAGTCAAAATCCAGGGATCCGCTGAGGATCGTGGACGGCAGCAGGGCGTTTTGTTAAAGGACAGAATTCACAGGACGCTGGAATTCTACAAGAAGCAATTCCTTCTGCCTGAAGATCAGATCCTGAATATTGCACGACAATTTCAAACATCCACCAGGGCATTCCGGCAGGATCTCTACCTGGAAATCGAATCGCTGGCCCGGGCTGCAGAGGTTGACCCTGTCTGGATTTATGCACTGAATGGCCGCACAGAGCTATTAAACCTTAACCCCATGGAATGTACCACTCTGGCTTTCAGAAAACAGCGGCTGATCGGTCAGAACTGGGACTGGGACAGGGAAATAGAAGAACTGGCAATCATTCTGGACATTGTAAATGAGCATGGCCACAGGATCATGACCATGACCGAGCCCGGCATGATCGGCAAAATCGGCATGAACCACTGCGGCCTGGGTGTATGTTTGAATTTCATGACCATTGAAAACTACCAGCCTTACGGTGTTCCGCTGCATGTGCTCTTGAGAACCATTCTCGACTGCACAAGCCTGGATGAGGCCCTTTTCTTCCTTGAGAATCAGATGAAGGGGAAAATAGGCAATATCCTGATGGCGGATGCTAATGGGAAGCTCGTGGACATTGAACTGGCCGGAGACGAGTACTTTTTCCTGCCGGTTGAAGACCTGTTTGTTCACACAAATCACTTCCTGACAAGGATTGATTATGACCTTTTGCTGTTTCCTCACACCGTGGGCCGGTACAATCGGGCCAGGGCATTGCTGAGCGCGATGGACGATCCTTCTCTATCGTCAATGAAAGCACTATTAAAAGATAACGACAATCAGGAGTTTCCCATCTGCCGCAAGCGCTTCTCTCACCCCTGGCTCACCGATGACACATCCATCACCGTAACTACAATCATCATGGATTTGCAAAACCTGCAATTCCACATAACCAGGGGAAACCCTTTCGACCATCCCTATTCGGTCTTTTCATTAAAGCCTGAATAGGGGTTCGAAAAACAATTTGGGATCATTCAGGCATATCCGCCGGGCACAGCTGAGATAGGTTGTTTCGCTTGTTTTGCGTTGAGAGTGACGCAAAACAAGAGCCACCTGCCTCGTCTTAAGTCCTTCACCCCAAAAGGACTGGCGGTAACCATGGAATCTTATTAACAGTGGTTCTCAACAATACGTTCTGCTGTAGGCTTCATCATCATGTCGTACGATAACCGGAACGTTATTATGAGAGGAGCTGCAATCCCGTGAGTATTTCATCCACCAGATGTTCCAACTCAAGAAGCTCCCATCGAAAAATGAAGCTGGTTTTCTGTGGCAGAAATCCCAATTGTTTGTTGATGGTGCGCATGGGCAGATTTTCTTTTGCCGTACTGGTGGTAATGTATTCAACATCCGGAAAGTGTTTTGCTATGTAGGTGAGCATTTCAGCTTTCAGGCGCTTGGCCAGACCCTTCCGGCGGTGTTTGCTTAAAATGCCGGTGAAGTATTGTATAATTCTGTAGGGCTCCTCGGGGTTGTACATAATGTCTGTCAGCCCGCTGAGGTGACCGTCGCGCTCACGGCTGATCATGGTATACCAGTCGATTCCTCTTCTTTGCAGGTTCCGCTCCTCAATTCTGCGCGATTGCGGTGTTGTAATAAGCTTCTGCTTCATGTCACCGATGGGTCGCTGATTGATGATTTCCGTGTAGATGCTGCAGAACTCCTCAATATCGATTTCAGGACATTCCTTAAAAAGCTCCACGGTTGTGCCTGGAGATTTTGCCTTTGCTTTTTCAATCCATGCTTCCACAAACTGCCAGTTGACGTCTTCCATATACAGCCGGTGCTGCACTTCCTGATGCACCCTCTTGCCGCGAAGATGCTTGCAGAAATCAAGCCCCAAGGGATTATCCACTTCCGCTCTCACCCTGTTTTTCCCCTCAAGAAGTGCCGCGTCAAGCAGGTGTCTAAGGATATGGGTTGCAATCTTCTTCCTCCGATATGCCGGAGAAACCGAAATGTGTATCTGGCACACATGCATGCTGCTTTCATAGTCAGGGGACAACGCCGTATCATAGCTCAACCAGGCTGAGGCAACGGCTGAGAACACCTCATCCAGCAGCAGCCATCTTTGTACGGTAAAGAGGGGACTGGATGTTGAAAGCTGCCGCCTCACTACCGCCCGATCGGGCAGACGGCCCCGCTGGTTCCATTCACGGAATATCATTTCGGAAAGGGTGAAGTAGGCCTCCCACACTTCATCGGAAGCCTGCACGGGGATGAACTGCACCAGCTCAAACGATGTTGGAATTCCTTTTACATGTAACTCCATGCTGCTACCTCCATTGTACAGCCTGGAATGTTATCATTGCTGCAAGGGGCCACTTGTGGAAGAGCGTTCCGGGACCATTCGCCGCAGAGGCTCCGGGCACGCAGAGAAAGGCTGTTCTCTATTTTTTTAGCGTTGAGAGGGAAGCACAATAATGTCCTTCGGCAATGCCTGACACAATTATGGGGCATCAATTTTTGCGTACGGAGAGATCAGCCCTCCCCATTGGTTATTCTGTTTTCATAGTGGAATAATCACATTCCTGGAAAGATCATGTGCTTTTTCGTGAAGGCGTCGGCTGTTTTTTAGCATACAAAATCTAACCAGCTAAAAGAATTGTTTTTTTCTTAATACTATAATTTTAGAAAAGAAGAGCCTGCTATGTCAAGAGAAAACAGCTGGTGGATAAGTTTATCCGTGAGGGGTTAAACAGTTTCTTAGCACAGGAAATGTGTGAAAAAGAGGATGGTAGAGATGCTGCATTGCTTGAAAAACATAACACCGATTTTTAAGCTGGGCGGTATTTGCTGGACAGCCGGTGTAAATGAAAAGAGATCTGATGATGCACACTTTGCGAAACTCGTCCTTGATTTTCCCTAATGAAATGAATTATGCGTTGAGGATGTGGTGGGAGAAAGAATAAAGCAATGGAGGAATAGAAGGCTTATGAACGAATTGTAAGATTGATAACGTAGTATAAACTACTTTGATGAATGTCTGGAGGTGTCGTTTATAGCAGAATGTTACAATCCAAAGTCCTCTGAAAAGTTTAAGATTCCAAATGTAAGTGTCATTCCTGCTCTTTTGTAGCTATTGCAAGTAGGGTTAAGAAAATCCCTCCATATTGATACATCCACATCTTGTGTTTGAAACCTATCCAATTGACCTCAAAACAGATTACCAAAATTATGAAATCTTGACAATTTATCCAGCTAATAATATAGATAGGTTGTTACAGCACTATCGGGAAACCAGGCGGAAACAGTGAAAACGGTATACTCGACTCTAAACAGATCAGATCTTATTTGTGATTAGAAAATTTAAACTCGTGAAAGCTCATTTAGTCAAAAATTAACTTATATAGGATAAACCAATGGTTAGATACACTTTTATCTTTTTGTTCTTTTTTAGTTTTAGCTCTTGCCAAACATTTCTTGATTTGCGTGTAGAGCAACCTTCCTCCGAACCGACTAAATATTATTTGAAAAGTTATAATTTTTCTTCAGATTGGTTTACTCATAATATACCAGTATGGAACAAACTGTTACGTCCATTTAAAGGGGAACCTGATATCCATTACTTGGAAATTGGGGTATATGAAGGAAGATCGGCTATTTGGATGTTAGAAAATGTTCTAACTCATCCCTCCTCCAAACTTACTGGAATTGATATATTCCCGGAGTGCACGAACTGGGAAGATAAATACCTATCCAATTTGAGTATGTCTGGGTTTGCACATAAGGCAACAACAATCAAAGGATCCTCTCAGATTGAATTAAGGAAACTTCCTCTCAGTTCTTTTGATATTATCTATATAGATGGTGACCACAAAGCTGATGGTGTGTTGGCAGATGCGGTGCTAAGTTTTGAGCTGTTGAAAACTGGCGGTCTTCTCATTTTTGACGATTATCTATGGTTCAAAGAACAGCTTCCAGAGGAATTAAGGCCTCAAATTGCTATCGATTCATTTATAACCGCCTACAGGAACCATATAGAAGTCGTTCACCGTGGCTATCAAGTTTTCATAAGAAAACAAAAGAACCCTTGTGCATCCTTTTGCATACCTCCTATGGGCTGCTCTCCTGTTGGCCAATACGTATATGTTTGGAATTGGGATAGGGAACATAAGCTTTACCATCAGGAAATCGGTGAGCCAATCAAAATATCGGATGAGGAAAGGCGATTAATTGAGAAACTAATCAAATCAACAAAGTTCGGAAAGGCTAAGTTATTCTTAGATAGTAAAATGTCAAAGGATGAGGATTTTATAAATTTTATAAATTTTGTATTTTTGAGTGAGAGACTGAAACTAGATTTTAGCAACATTGAAATTGAACAATAAATGGGACTCCTTGAGGCGTCAGGGTATCGATTATTTCGTCTTCTCCAGATTGACTAAAGGTAGACTGCTTGCACTTCTACAATTTTGACGTTACTGCAAGCACAGAATCAGAGAGGGCTGAAGAGTGAGAAACCATAGTGGATGAAGATTTTGCTGAATAAAAAGATATGATTTTAGTATTTAAGGCAGGGCAGAATTGACTTTGCTTTTTCCTTTCACTACGCAATATATTGTGGTTCACAATTACCACTAAAAACTTTAACATACTATCATCCCAGTTATTAACAGGCCGAAAAAATTATTACTACCAAATGTAACCTACGCAAACCCAACTTTTAACTATTCTTGCCAAAACTTTTAACTATTCTTGCCAAAATGTGGGTAATCTCACTACCACAACTTTCTTTTGGTAGTATAAACATTTTAATAATGTCTGTTTTGATCAAACACCTGTCAAACTAAGTCTAGATTTTTACATTTTATTCCTATTCATAAATCGAATACTGTGATGATGATCGAGAGGCTGCACTCTTATCTGGTGAACTTTCATATCTTGCAGCCATTTTTTATTGACGCATGAGAGACTATTTCTTATACTTACGCCATCCAAGAGTGACCTCATATTAACAATTAACCACAGAGCGCACGGAGAAATTAAATGGTCAAAAAAACTCTGTGAACTCTTTCGTTTCTCTGATTTGAGAGAGGTTTAGAATAGTGAGGAAGGCATTAGAAGAGATTGTCGGTGCTGATCACATTTTTGATGATCTAGAAACTTTAGAAAATTATTCTAAAGATCGAAGTCTTTCCCAACCAAGAAGACCCTCTTATGTGGTAAAACCTAAAAATACAGAAGAAATACAAGCTATTATTAAATTAGCAAACAGAACCTTAATTCCCATCACCCGAATAAAATATTGAATGTCGATAGACGCAATAGGGCCGTAAGAATTGAACCGGGTGTGACCTGGGGTCAAATGAAAAAGGAGCTTAAAAAGCATGATCTCATACCTTTAACCCCCCTTCTGCCGCATTCCTCAAAGTCAGCATTAACCAGTACATTAGAACGAGAACCCATGCTCATTCCAAAAACCGAATATGGAGAACCTGTCCTGACCATGGAGGTTGTTCTGCCTAACGGGGAGGTATTCAGGACTGGGTCAGCTTGTGTAGGGCCTCCTGATGAGATACAAACCGATTTAGTGGGTCCATCCGGTCCTGGCTTGGACTGGTTTAGGCTTTTTCAAGGAGCTCAAGGAACTTTCTGTATTGTCACCTGGGTGAATATGAAGGTTCCACCTCTTCCTAAAATGGAGAAAGTGTTTTTTATCCCCTTTCAAAAAATTGAAAAGGTTATAGAACCCCTCTACGCTATGCTAAGACAGATGCTTGGTGCAGAGTGCTTTCTCTTAAATCGATTTAATTTAGCTTGTATCCTCGCTAAAAAGTGGCCTGGTGATTTTAAAGCTTTAAAGAAAGTTCTTCCTCCCTTTACCCTCATTCTTTGTCTTTCCGGTGGAAAAATATTAGCAAAAGAAAAAATTGATTATCAAGAAGCCGATTTGAGAGAAATCGCACACCGATTTAAAATAAAACTTAGAACTAACCTTCCTGGATTAGGTGAAAAGAAAGGGATTGCGCTCCTCAACCTGTTAAGAAGTCCTTGGGAGAAAGAACCATACTGGAAGGAACGCTTCAAAGAGAGGTGTTGTGACATCTTCTTTTACACCACATTAGATAGAGTTCCCTATTTTACACAACTGGTCAGTAAGGAGGCACCTCACAAGGGATACGATACCAAGGAGATCGGTTTCTATTTTCAACCTTTAGAGGGAGGAAGGGCATGCTACCTGGAATTTAATTTTCCCTGGAATAGAGAGGATAAGAAGAAAATCTATGATTTATATTTGAATTTGAGCACACGTTTAGTTAATGAAGGGGCCTTCTTTGGAAGACCTTACGGCCAGTGGTCAGAGCTAGTGTATAACAGGAATAGTGCGCTTACCACCACTTTAAGCAACCTCAAAAGAATATTTGATCCCAATCAGATCATGAATCCTGGGAAATTGTGTTTTTGAATCTTAGGAAGTCCATGAAAAATGGGAGAACGTATGAAGTCCTAGAAGTACAAAGTGAGTGAGGAAATTCAAAATCCGAAGCACTAAGCACGAGACAAGCTCAAATGACCAAAGCACAAAATACAAAAAATAATGTTTTGTAACATTTGATATTTTCACCCCGTTAGATAAAAATTATATATCAATAGTTAGCCGTATTATCTAGGCTATCTAACGGGGTAAATTTTGAGATGGCTTAGGATTTCGATATTCGAATTTCGGATTTTATATAAAATGAAGTGCCCTTTCAAATTCTTTTAGAACTCTGTAGTTAACTAAAAAATTTAGACTTAGTGAGGAGGAGAATAGAGTGGCCCTTGAAGAGTATCGAAGAGATGCGTGGGATTGTGTGAGATGTTCACATTGCAAGTACATGCATCCCTACAGGGTGAGGAGCCTTAAGTTTTCGTATGTCCCAGTAGTGCATACTACTTTTTTGATGGCTATTCTGCCCAGGGTAGACTAGACATTGCAAGAGGACTTATTGATAAGGAGCTAGAAGAAAGCAGCCTGGGTGAGCTTCAGCAAGTTATCTATGCCTGCACCCTTTGTGGTGGTTGCGATGTGATGTGCAAATATTTTAATGACATCGATCCCCTATTGGTGCTTGAGGAACTAAGGGTAACGTGTGTGGAAAAGGGATACATCCCTCTCCCATTAAAGGAGATTATTGAAAGCATAAAGAAAGATGGAAATTCTCTCTTTCAGCCCAGAGAAAAACGTGGAGAGTGGGCGAAGGGACTTAATCTCAAAGACATTGCAGAAAGCAAGGCAGAAGTTCTCTACTATCCAGGTTGTAACTATTCCTATGGTAGTAAGCTTCAAAAGATACCACAGTTGACTACAAAGATTCTCACCAAGGCAGGGGTAGATTTTGGAATCCTGGGCGATAAGGAAATGTGTTGCGGTACGTTTGCCCTTCAGGTAGGCGACCGCAGATCATTCACTGCATTGGCTGATACCAATATAAATATCTTTCATCGACTGGGAGTTAAAAAGATCATCACTTCCTGCCCTATCTGTTACAGTACTTTTAAAGTAGATTACAAAAGATATAGAGGGGAAACGAAATTTGAGGTACTGCATAGTACAGAATTTTTAGAACAGCTTTTTAAAAAGGGGGTTTTGAAACTGAACAAGAAAGTGCCTCTCGTCGCCACCTACCACGATCCCTGCCATTTAGGAAGGCTGAGTGAGCCTTATAAGGAGTGGAAGGGGAAACGAGTGAAATATGGTCGGTATGACCCTCCTACCAAAGAGCTACGGCAGGGAACTTATGGAATTTATGAGGCTCCACGAACTCTATTAAATAACATTAAAGGGCTGAAACTGGTGGAGATGGAGAGGAATAAGGAATACAGTTTTTGCTGTGGTGCCGGTGGTGGAGTCAAATACACTTTTCCTGATTTCTCCCTCGCAACAGCTTGCGAGAGGATTGAAGAGGCAGTGGCCACAGGGGCTGAAGCTCTGGTTACCTCTTGCCCCTGGTGTGAATCAAATTTTGAAAAGGTTATGCAGCAGGACAGTCAAAAGATTAAACTCTATAGTCTATTAGATCTCGTTAATAGGGCACTCTAGAGAGGGAAAATATGGCACTCGCAAGGAATGTATATAAAGAATTAAAAAGTGTTTTAGGTTCTAAAAATATAAGTGAGAATATCGGAGTCCTCCAGGCCTATTCCAAACAGCCATTTCCTCCGGGTCTTTTAGGAAGGAAGAGGCCAGATGCTGTCGTTTTGCCTGAATCTATAGGTGACGTTCAGGCTGTGGTTAAGCTTGCCAATAGATATAAATTTGCCTATATCCCTATAGGTAATTATAACTGGGACGTACCCCGGCAAGACAACACGGTGATCATAGATTTAAAAAAAATGAACAAGATAATAGAAATAGATGAAAAGAATATGCATGCGGTGGTTGAACCTGGCGTAACCCACGCACAGCTTCAAGCGGAATGTATGAAGAGAGGTCTTGTATGCAACAGCACCTGGGGCGGGAGCCCCTGTTCTGTTCTGGCTAATACCATATTTTTTGGTGTGGGTGGACTCTCTTATCGATTCGGTTTAAATCGTGTACTCCTCTCTATGGAGTGGGTATTGCCCACTGGTGAGATTATAAAAACGGGTTCTTTGGCCACGGATGGGGCTGGCTATTTTTGGCCTAGTGGCCCTGGCCCCGACTTACGAGGTCTCATTAGAGGATTTTTCGGAGTCTCTGGAGGTCTTGGTGTTGTAACGAAGATTGGGGTTAAACTCATGCCCTGGCCGGGACCTGCTTCATTCCCGGTTACTGGTGTTGCTCCGAATTTTGAGACCAGGTTCCCAACCGATAGATTTTGCTTTCACTTGATCAGGTACCCATCTCTTACAGAGCTCATCGATGCAATGTATGTGATTGGAGAGGCTGAGATAGGAGTGGTACTGCAAAGGTTCCCCTCTTCCTGGTTCCAGTGGGCCTCTGCCAGGTCGAAGGAGGAATTTTGGAAGGGATGGGAAAGCGGGTATCTCCAAAAGTCAGCGGAAAATGTTATTGCAGTATGGTTGGTAGGATTCTCTTCCAAAAGACAGCTGGAATATGAAGAAAAGGTATTGCAGCATATCATTAAAAAGACAGGAGGAGAGGATATTCCACCATCGGATAGATTATATAAGATGATGGATCCGGCATTTGTAGGAGACTGGTTTCTCTGTGGCAATTCCGGGAGGATTATGCGTCCCGCAGGAACCCATATGATAGCCATGGTTGCGTTGGATTCAATTGATCATGCAGTGAAGGTTACGGGGAGGGCAGATGAGATTAGGAAGGATTTTGATTTTATGGATGACGACAAGGATGACTGGGTATGTACTTATGATTTTGGTTGGCAGGGAGATGCGGAGTGCCTCATTTTACCAGAGCAAAATGAAGATGATATGAGGAAAGCTATGGAACTTGCCATATCAGGTTTGAAGGCCTCACTGCACGATAAAACCTATACAGTGCTGCAAATTCCTGACACTCATCCAATTCTTGGACCAGTGTACGGTAATTACCACCAATTGCTAAAAAAGATCAAAAAGGCCTTAGATCCTGAGAATGTTGCTAATCCCCCCAATCCGATACGGGTTGATGAAACCCAGGAGGGATAGGGTTTTTAATTGGAATGTTGGAGTGATGGAATGATGGGTTCAACACGGGTTGCGGGTTTTTGTTCAAGCATTAGATAAAATGAAGGGTGAAGATAATGACATTTGAAACTGCTTTTACCATGGATACGTCCAGAATAAAATATGGTGCTGGAGTTACACATGAGGTGGGCTTCAACATGAAAGAGCTGGGTGCCCACCGGGTGATGGTAGTAACCGACCAAAACCTGGCTACTAGCGAACCAGTGTCTGTTTCACTTAAATCACTGCGCAAAGAGGGGATTGATGCCGTATTGTTTGATCAGGTGCATATCGAGCCAACGGATGTTTCCTTGAGTGAGACCATTAGATTTGCGACCGATGGTAAGTTCGATGGTTACCTCGCTGTTGGAGGTGGTTCCAGTATAGACACAGCCAAAGCAGCTAACCTATACGCCACCTATCCCGCAGAATTCTTGGCCTACGTCAACGCTCCCATTGGTCAGGGTCACCCGGTACCGGGACCAGTGAGACCACTCATTGCTATTCCTACTACGGCTGGTACAGGTAGCGAAACGACGGGTGTGATCATATTCGACTTCCTGGAAAAGCACGCCAAAACTGGTATCTCCCACCCTGCGCTGCGTCCGGTTATGGGCATCGTGGATCCCCATAACACTCGTACCCTTCCCAAGATGGTCGCAGCGTGCACTGGTCTGGACGTGTTGACCCATGCGTTGGAGTCACTAACTGCTTTGCCGTTTAATAAGCGACTAGCCCCTGAATCTCCTAAATTGCGTCCCGCGTACCAGGGGGCCAACCCGATTAGCAATGTATGGGCGTCACAGGCAATTGAAATGGTCTCTCAAAACATAACCCGTGTGATTGAAGACCCCTCTGACGATGAGGCACGCGGTCAGATGTTGCTGGCAGCCAGCTTCGCCGGTATCGGTTTTGGGAATGCGGGGGTTCACTTGCCACATGCCATGTCATACCCAGTGTCAGGGATGGTGCGTGATTTTGTACCTGAAGGATATCCAGCAGACCACTCTATTATCCCTCATGGGATGTCCGTGGTCCTCAACGCACCGGCTGTATTTCATTTCACTGCACCAACAAACACAAAGATACACCTGTATGCAGCCAAGTTAATGGGTGTGAATACCTCCGGTGCAAGTCCAGGGGACGCAGGTGAACTGCTCGCTGGTGCGATTGTCGATTTGATGCGCAAGACCGGAATACCCAATGGACTGAACGCAGTAGGTTTCGGGCCAGACGATATAGATCAACTGGTTGCTGGAACTATGACCCAAACTCGTCTTACCACATTATCACCGCGCCAGGCCAGCACTGAAGATTTCAAGCAGCTCTTCCAGAACTCACTTACCTGCTGGTAGCATGTTGAAAAAACAAGTCGGACGGCTGCTGTTGAAATCATTACATAAGCCACAAACCAAAGGGCCGCCAAACACGTCAAATTATTGGAATTGCTAATCTGCATCAGGAGCTGCAATCTCTTTTAAATTCTTTAGGTGAAGAGGTAACTAGAGGAAGTAGAAGTTTTCCTATAGATGATAAGGCTATGAAGATAAGAAGCAATTTTTATTACTATCAACCAACTATTTCTTAGGTTACTGCAGAATTCAGGATGAAAAAGGAGGCTCTGCTATATACCAAGCTGTCCCATGGTGAAGTGCAATGTCATACCTGCCAGAGAAGGTGCACTATCCCTGAGGGTAAGATGGGGTGGTGTCATACCAGGGTGAACGAAGGTGGAGTTCTGTACAGCATTATCTATGGCGAGGTTTCTTCACTGTCTATTAACCCCATCGAGAAGAAACCAGTCTTTCATTTCTATCCAGGCAGCAAATGGCTTTCCCTCGGCAGTTGGGGGTGTAATTTTAGGTGTCCTGGATGTCAGAACTGGGAGATCGCTCATTGGAGAGGAAAGAGATTTGAGAAGATTCATTATCTCAGTCCGATGGATCAAGTGAAAATGGCCTTACATCACAGATGCAGGGGTCTTTCCTGGACCTTTAATGAACCGACCCTTTGGTTTGAATATACTTTAGATACAGCACAATTTGCTAAAGAAAGAGGGCTTTACACAAATTACGTTACTAATGGTTTTATAACCGAGGAGGCCCTTGCACTTCTTGTCCCTTACCTGGATGTTTACCGTGTGGATATAAAGGGGTTTTCCAACACGGTTTACCAAAAAATAGCCAACCTCACTGATTTTAATGGTATCTTGAAGAGTGCGGAAAAGGCTCTCCACCATGGAATACATGTTGAGGTCGTCAC
>SMTZ1_10003845_pt1 | contig 15092 bp, 8 predicted proteins | sample DeeMarSWOR136_30_FD_25667 | JGI IMG/M metagenome (IMG submission 25667)
TTTGTAATTTGCATAATATGACTTGGCATGATAAAAAAGTACTTTTTCGTAAACACTTCGATCTGTTGTTCAATACCAAAGATCATCCTTCTTTTAAATTTCTTTATCTTTCAAGGAAAATTGAGGCCAGTTACCGCATCGGAATCGACCATCAGCTTCATTACGGCTATTTTCATCACCTGATCCATTTGGACGATCAGTTAGCAATGGCAGAAAAAAATTGTGCCATCCTCGATCTGATGGGAATAAAATACTGGAAAGAAGAAATTCGTCCTTATTTCCCTGAAGGGCCAGTTTCTAGAGAAATCAAACAGTTTGCTGATCAATCGCTGACAGGAAAAATTATTATCGGTATCAATTTAAGTGCTTCAAGTTTAGAAAAGAGCTGGGTACCGGAAAAATATATTAAAATTCTGGAGGAAATTGATACCCCGGTGATTATCTTTTCAATGCCGGATCGAATGGGACTGAAAAAGGCACTGGAGCAGCAATTCGAGCAGGTCATTGCTTCACCCCCAACCACTACACTTTTCGATGTTGCTCATTTGATTCAATGCTGTAAAATAGTGATTACTCCTGATACCTCACTTGTCCATATCGCTTCCTGTTATAACATCCCGGTGGTAGTTATGTATCGAACAGAACGGGATAGCCGGCGATTTCCCCCCTATTCTAGCAACAAAAGGATTCTGATTTCACCAAATGGTTTTGTGGATGGTATTACCCCCGGGAGGGTTATCGAGGCATATCAGGCAATACTAGGAAAAGGGGAAACCTAAAAATAGCTAAAGGATTTATGGAAATTCTCCAAGAACAAGATAAACTAATTTCGTTTAGAGAAAAAAATTTAAGGTATAAAAGTATTAGATAACTATATATGAAAGATTTTAGGAGTTACAGAGAAAGACAGAATTTGAGATCCAGTACTTTGTGATTGTGATTTTTGTTACTTATCATTAGACTTGTTTTTCACTAAAACCTGATTGATAGATCCTGTTTAATTTATCATATAGAAGTAAGGGGTGATGGAGAACATTATCTTACATTTTAAAAAAGAGAAATTTGTCTGGCTTCTAATCCTCTATTTTGTCCTGGTTTTGATTTTTGGAATTATTAACCATCGTTTTTACTTACCGGATTTTGCGGTTTATTACCATGCATCGAAAAATTTTATTGGTGGGGAGCAGGTTTACAATCAGGTTTATGGTACTACCGGCACAGGTATATATAAATATTCTCCTTTCGTCCTGATTTTCTTCATTCCTTTTACCATCTTACCTGAAATTGTTGCCAGATTAATTTATTTCTGGGTCATTGCGGCGGGTATCATTTTTATTATGTTTTATCTGGAACGATTTCTGATGCAATATTTTTCCCCTCAACAAATACCGATTTCATCACAAAGGGTATTATTTTTTACTTTTTTGGTAGTGGTGGTTCATTTTCACCGGGAACTGGAACTGGGTAATGTGAATCTCCTTTTGTTATTTATTTTAATCTTCAGTCTTTCCCTTATTCTGAGAAATAAAGAAATTCCCGGGGGGATATTAATTGGTATTACCATCCTTTTTAAACCCCATTTTCTGCTACTTCTACCTCTCCTTCTTCTTAGAAAAAAATGGCTAACATTTGGTTTGGTAATCCTATTTATCATTTTTGGTTTAATTTTACCGACAGTGATGGTTGGATGGCAGGAGAATCTAAACCTGCATGTTGATTGGTTCCAGACTATGTCAGAACATAATACTTCTTCCCGTTTGGCAGAAAATCCTAATACCATTCACCACTGGTTATATATTACTGGATTGAAATACCTGCTTCCTTTACCGGGACTAATATATACCTATGCGGTCATTGTTGTATTAAGTCTCATTTTTCTGCTGGGCTTTTTAAGAAATTATAAAATTGAAAAACAAATCGATTCAGATATCAAACATGCCCATTTTTTATTTGAGTTCATTCTGATATTAGCGATAATTCCCAACATCACTTATACTGATACCGAGCATTTTCTTCTATCACTCCCTATTGTTATGTTTATCCTTATTATCATGATTCAACAGCATCTGCCGAAAAAAGTAATCTGGTATATCAGTATAATTGGCTTTCTGATGTATGGTGGAAACTGGTATGAGGTATGGGGTGACAAACTGTCAGTCTGGATCGAGCACAACGGTATACTGGGGATGGGAAATATAATCATTATGGGCTGTGCGATCTGTTATCTGGAAAGATGGAGACTGGAAATGGGAAACCGGATAAATAACAAAGAAAAGTAAAAATAATTGGAGATTAGAAGTAATTACGCCCAGATTTCTATCTTCCCCATTTTTTCATTTTTCCTCTTGACAATTTCCACAAAAAGATTATATTAGCAATAACCTCAATTGGAGTTGGGGTCATTAATTAACTTAAAACAATGTAATGGCAGATGTTGCTTTAGTGTATGTGGTTTTGTCACTTGGCAGCAGTATGCCCGGGAGTTTAATGGAAGGAGGTTTACCATGAAGTGTATTTACACGCTTCTTATCGTTTTACTATTCATTTTTATCGCTCACCCTCAAAATGATTACAAGGTATATTTCAATGAGGTACGGGCGAATGATACTAGTACCGATGACCTTGAATTCATCGAATTAATTGGTCCAGCTGGTACTGATATCACTGGATTCCAAATTATTCATTACAATGGTTCGGAGACTTCCGACGGTGGTATCTGGACTCACATTTGTGGTGCTTTTATTATTCCGGATGATGGGATAGTAGATAAAGATGGAAATCCATTGGGATTTTATGTAGTTGGAGCAGATATCGTAACCCAGGTGGATGAATCTCAGGACTGGTCAAATGATCATTTACAAAATGGGCCAGATGGTTTGGTTTTATATGATACTCAGGCTAATGTTCTTGATGCCATTGCCTGGGAAGGGGGAGGGGATATGGAAATTGATGATCCGGGAAATCTGGTTACATCTGGTTCGTCTTCGGCCAATAATTTTTTACATATCATTCCCGACGATGATGCAGATGACAACAGCGTGCAGGCACCCAGTGATGTACTGGGCGATAATGGTAGTGGATGGATCTTAGAAGAAGCCACACCCGGAGCATTAAATGCCGGGCAGATCTCAGGAGATGTATCTTTACCAGTGCAGTTATCCGCTTTCAACATTCAGGGTGGTAATAACAAAGTCCTTTTAAGATGGGTTACTGAATGTGAAATAAACAATGCGGGATTCGAAATTTTGCGATCTGGTGAAGAGAAAGGTGAATATCAGGTAATTGCCAGTTATGTGACTCATGACGAACTCAAAGGAAAGTTGAATTCCAATACCCGCAAAATCTATCATTATACAGATATACTGGTAATGAATGATATAACATACTGGTACCAGCTAGTAGATGTCAGTTTAAACGGTAACCGTACATTTCATGGACCGATTGCAACTACACCGCAGTTATCGGGAAATGAGTTGATGAATGTGGAGCCCGGTTTATTGCCGGAGGAATTTGCTTTGCATCAGAATTTTCCCAATCCTTTCAATCCTGGTACTACTATTCATTTTGAGATTCCATCTCTTCCCAGTAATAAATCCATTCAGGCGAATTTATACGTTTATAATGGACTTGGGCAACTGGTTAGAAAGCTATATCAGGGAAATATTAAACCTGGTATTTACGAAATTTATTGGAATGGTATTGGTGATGATGCCATGATTTTACCCAATGGTATTTATTTTGCCTTTTTGAGGGCCGATTTCTACCAGCAGTCCATTAAGATGGTGATGATGAAATGAGAAGTAGCAAGTAAAAACCAGAGAGCATCGAAAATGGACCATAAAGTATTGAAAAGTATGGAGTAAAGAGCAGAAGCGTAAGATTGTTTAATAATATTTTATTCGCTGTATAATAAACGGTAATCGGGGTGTTTTTATTGCTTCATTTTATTCTCTTTAGATCATCTTGTTTTTTATAGAGTTATATGGAATAAAATATAGAATTTCGGGAGCTGGTTCATCTCGCCCAAAATGCCTCCTCATTTTTAAAGATAGAATCGGCTCCCTTCTGCTATAGTGATAATTTTATAAATTTAAGAATTGAGTGGGGTATGAATTTGCCAGATGGACCCGACTTCCGCAAAGGTTTTATATAAATCGAATTGGATAAAAAAACATGAAAAATTTGTATTCTAAAAATCTAAGAAAAGACAGAAAATCAATACCTGGTATGTACTATCTCATAACTAAATGTTGCTATAACAAAGAATTACTGTTAATACCCAATATAAATCGCTTCGAGGATTCTCAACAAATATTTTCTATTATAAAATTTGCTATTTTATATCTTGAGATACAAAAGGTATGGAAAGTTATCTCCTTTGTGATGATGCCGGATCATTTTCATTTGATAGTTCAGCTTGGTGAAAAGAAAAGCTTAAGTCAAGCAGTTGGAAGTTTAACTAATTTCGTTTTCAGAGAATATCATAAAAGATATGATAAAACCAACAAATTGTGGCAAAAAGATTTTCATGATCATATGATAAAAAATGGGAAATCTCTTGAAAATATTATAGAATATGTAATAGAAAATCCTTTAAGAAGTGGTTATGTGAAAAGTACAAATATGTGGCCTTTTTCTCTTCTTCGATTTTAAGATAATGTACAAAAAATGTTTTATTTTACATTGAATATATGCGGGAGCTTCCTCTCTGTAGCGAATTGCGTCTGAATTGATGCATGTATAGATAGTGAAGGTTACTTTAGATAAATAAGAAGTAAATTGAGTTAAAAATAGATAATGGTGAATATTCCATAAATAAATAATCTTGAATACTATGTGAAATCATTCCAGATAATAAATTTTCAGTACTTATTATTAAAAAATAATACCTAATTATATTCACTGGATCATCTAGAAATGTTTATACCTAGACTTTGGAATGGTCCCCCTAAATGAATCAAATTTCATTGGATTTATAAAATCAATTCTTATATTTTCTTCTCATGAAGACAGTCATTTCCGCCAGTCGCCGGACCGATATTCCAGCTTTTTATCTTCGGTGGTTTACCAAACATCTGAATAATGGCTTTATAAAGGTGGCCAATCCCTTTAACAGAAAACAGGTAAAAAGAGTCTCCCTTTTACCGGAAGACGTCGCTTGGATTGTATTCTGGTCTCGTAATTATGATGTTTTTTTAAAGAATCAAAAAAAATTCCAAAATTATCGGCTGTTTTTTCACTTTACTATTAATCCTTCTAATAAAATTCTGGAACCGGATATGATCTCACCCCAGAGGGCTATCTTACAAATGGAGAAAATGGTCAATGTTTTTAGTCCGGATGTGATTATCTGGCGGTACGATCCCCTGGTATACTATCAGTATAATGGAATTGAACATAGTAATCATGATATTAAAGTATTTAAAGAATTTGTCCATACATTCAGTCAAATGGGTTTAAAAAGATGCTATGTTAGTTTTGTGAGTCATTATCTAAAAGTATTGAAAAGAGCTGCAAAACTGGAAGATTTTAACATAATAGATCCTCATTATTCACGAAAATATTATATTTTAAATGAGATGATCGAAATTGGGAATACTTATGGTATGCAAATATACAGTTGCTCCAATGATCAACTTGAAAAATTGTCTGGAATTCACAAAGGGCACTGTATTAATGGGAAACTGCTCAGCGATCTGGGCAATGAACCAGTATGTCAACAGCTGCATCATACCCGACCTGATTGTGGCTGTACCATATCTGTAGATATTGGGGATTATATACAGACACCCTGTAGATATAAATGTCTGTATTGTTATGCACGGAAATGATAGCAGGATTTATGGATCTAAAAATTTATGTATAAAATAATTTATATTTGGGAAGGAATTTATAAGTTAAGATGCCATAAAAGACATGAATGTGAGAAATAAATCTTTCCAATTAGTATTTGAAAATGTATAAAATCAGTAAAAAATTATTATTTAAGTCAAAATTTGATATAACCTCATAAATTGCTGTTTCGATTCTTTCAAATGTAGCTGAAGGGCAGGGAAGGGAAACATAAATAAATCTTCTCATCCCTTATTTCCCGTTTATTGAGCCCTCTGGAATCCTTAACTACTCGAATCTTATAATTATTTTCCCCTCTGATCAGAATTTAGATTTGTATTGGAAATCTGAGGTGGTTTGATTAAATTTATCGACTTAAAAAACATGCAAAAAAATGAAAAATAATCTATTTTTAGCGATTTAACATTAATAATTGATTGAAGGAGGTTAATTCAATGTCTGACAAGTATGTCTATTTTTTCGGTGATGGAAAAGCGGATGGTACAAAGGAAATGAAAAGTCTATTAGGTGGAAAGGGAGCAAACTTAGCAGAAATGACTAATTTGGGAATTCCGGTACCGGCAGGTTTCACAATATCCACAGAAGTATGTACCAGTTATTATGAAAATAATTATCAATATCCCAAAGTGCTGGAAGCAGAAGTTAAGGAGGCGTTAGTAAAAGTTGAAAAAGTAATGGGTGCGAAATTTGGAGACAAGGAAAATCCCTTATTGGTATCAGTCCGCTCCGGGGCTCGGTCTTCCATGCCTGGTATGATGGATACTGTCCTGAACCTTGGTTTAAATGATGAGACAATCCAAGGTTTGATCAAAAAAACTAATAATACCCGTTTCGGTTATGACTGCTATCGCCGCTTTGTGGCGATGTATGGAGACGTGGTATTGGGTCTAAAACCAGTGGGAAAGGATGATGTCGATCCTTTTGAGGAAATTCTGGAAGAGAAGAAAAAAGTCCAGGGAGTAGAATTCGACACAGAACTCAGTGCTGATGATTTAAAGGATTTAGTAGTTGAATTCAAGAAAGCCATTAAAGAAAAAACCGGTCATCCCTTTCCGGAAAATCCGATTGAGCAGCTGTGGGGTGCCATTGGCGCCGTTTTTAAATCATGGAATAATGAAAGAGCTATTGTTTACCGTAAATTGAACAATATTCCAGGACACTGGGGAACAGCAGTAAATGTGCAGAGCATGGTTTACGGAAACATGGGAGAAGATTGTGCTACGGGTGTTGCATTTACCCGCAATCCTGCTACTGGTGAACAAGAGATGTATGGTGAATTCTTAGTAAATGCCCAGGGTGAAGATGTGGTTGCTGGTATTCGAACACCGCAGGAACTGGAGAAAATAAGAGATATTATGCCGGAGGTGTACAAGCAACTGGGAGATATTTTCAACAAACTGGAGCAGCATTATAAAGAAATGCAAGACATGGAATTTACCATCCAGAATGGACGTTTGTGGTTCCTGCAAACCCGTGCAGGCAAGCGAACTGGTTTTGCTGCTTTCCGGATTGCGGTTGATATGGTGGAAGAGGGATTGATTGATGAAAAAGAGGCATTATTGAGAGTTGAACCCAATCAGCTTAATCAGTTACTCCGTCCAGTATTTGATTTGAAGCAAAAAGATGAAGCAATTAAATCTGGAAAACTGATTGCTAAAGGATTGAATGCAGGACCTGGGGCTGCCACTGGTCGGGTGGTTTTTAATGCACCTGATGCGGTAGAGTGGAGCAAAAAAGCTGAAAAAGTAATTCTTACCAGAATAGAAACCAGCCCGGAAGATATCAGAGGGATGGATGCTGCTGAAGGTATTCTAACTGCCCGTGGCGGAATGACTTCCCATGCCGCTCTGGTTGCTCGTCAGATGGGTAAAGTTTGTATCGCTGGTGCTGGTGCGCTAAATGTTAATTATAAAACTCGCCAGTTTGAGGTGGATGGTAAAGTGGTAAAAGAAGGTGATTGGATTTCACTGGATGGATCAACTGGAGAGGTTATTATGGGGAAAATCGACACTAAACCATCCGATGTGTTACAGGTATTAATAGATAAAACACTTGATCCAGCCGAATCAAAAACTTATCATACTTATGAGAAAATTATGACCTGGGCTGATAGATATCGTAAATTGGGAGTCAGGACTAACGCTGATCAACCGGATCAATCTGCCAACGCTATTTCCTTCGGGGCAGAGGGTATTGGATTGTGCCGCACTGAGCATATGTTTTTTGGTGGTGATCGTATTACCGCTGTTCGTGAAATGATCCTAGCGGATAGTGAGGCTGGACGCCGGAAAGCACTCACTAAACTGTTGCCTATGCAGAAGGAAGATTTTATTGGGATCTTCAGGGTTATGGGGGATCGTCCGGTTACTATAAGGACACTGGATCCGCCATTACATGAATTTCTGCCGCACACCGAAAAAGATCAAAAGGAAGTGGCAGATGTTTTGGGAATTTCGCCAGATAAGCTAAAGACTAAAGTTGAATCACTACATGAGTTTAATCCCATGTTGGGTCATCGGGGATGCCGCCTGGGGATTGTTTATCCGGAAATTACCGAAATGCAGGCACGTGCTATTTTGGAGGCTGCTTGTGAGGTGAAAAAAGAAGGTATAAACGTCAAACCTGAAATAATGATTCCATTAGTTGGCCATGTGAATGAATTGCGACTGCAGGAACAGGTAGTACGCAAAGTGGCTGAAGAAGTCTTTCAAAAATATGGCATCCAGGTCGACTATCTGGTTGGTACAATGATCGAATTACCTCGTGCGGCAATTACTGCAGATAAAGTCGCAGAAGTAGCTGAGTTCTTTAGCTTTGGCACGAATGATCTTACCCAAACCACTTTTGGCCTCTCACGCGATGATGGTGGAAAATTCCTGCCATACTATGTTGAACATGAAATTCTACCAAAAGACCCCTTTGATGCGGTGGATCAGGAAGGTGTTGGCCGTCTGATGGAATGGGGTGTTGAATATGGGCGGAAGACTCGCAAAGATCTTAAGATTGGTATTTGTGGTGAACATGGTGGTGAACCTTCCTCGGTAGAATTTTGCCATCGTATTAAAATGAATTACGTGAGTTGTTCACCCTTCCGAGTGCCGATTGCTCGTCTAGCTGCAGCCCAAGCTGCACTGAAAGAAAATACTTAAGAAAATAATAAAAAATGGGGCATCTTTCGTGATTCCCCATTTTTTTCTGTTGTCACCAAAAATACATTGGAATATTTAAAATTTTTTAATTGCGGGAGTGATATAATGGCCAAAAAGAAAGAACGCCAGTTCATTATCAAGCAGATCATTCAGGAAGAAAATATATCCAACCAGGAAACCCTGTTAAAAAGACTGCATGATAAAGGTTTTAGAACTACTCAGGCAACCTTATCGCGAGACTTGCATAATATGGGGATAGTCCGAGTCCCAACCTTAGGAGGATATCGGTATGCCATTTCAGAGGAAGAAGGGGGACATTCATTCGGTAAACTAGTTGGGATGGAACTTCTGGGCGTCTATAATAATGAATCGGTTATTATCGTCCGTACTGTAACCGGACGTGCGAAAGGTGTGGCACTTTATATTGATCAGATTAAACACAAGCATATACTGGGAACAGTTGCCGGGGAAAATGCTATTATTGTAATACCCGATAAAATATCAAATATCACGGTTATTAAAAAAGATCTGGAAAGAATGGCATATGATTGAAACTTGTTTCTTTTCCAGGGTAATTCGTATAATTGCAAAATATTATGAGAAATAAAAAATCACACACCTTGTGTTTTCTTGATGAATCAATGTCAAAATCCATGATATTTGATTGTCGCGTAAGTTGAAATAATGCATAATACTAATTTTAAAAAAATGGTTAAAGATATTTTGCTGTATTTTGATTCTATTTATCAATAATTATAAAATGAATGATGAATCTTGCTTTAAGGATAGAGAAAGAGTTTCTACCTTATGTTAATAAACCCGGTCGATATACAGGCAATGAATATAATGTTGTTCGCAAAGAACTAAATTCAGTAGAAGTTCGGGTAGCCCTCGCATTTCCTGAGATTTATGAATTAGGAATGTCCTATGTGGGTTATGATATTTTATATCATATATTAAATTCTCAACCTGATGTATGGGCTGAACGGGTTTATGCACCTTGGTTAGATGCGGAAGAGGTACTGCGAAAAAAGCAAATACCTCTTTTCAGTCTGGAATCTCGCACACCACTGGTAGAATTCGATTGGATTGGGTTTACCCTTCAATATGAACTTACCTATTCAACGTTGCTCAATATGTTGGATCTTTCCGGCATTCCCCTGCGAGCGGAAGACCGCCATGAAAAATGGCCCCTTATCATCGGGGGAGGTCCATCGGTTTATAATCCGGAGCCAGTAGCGGCTTTTTTTGATGTTTTTCTTATTGGAGATGGGGAGGAGGCTGTTCTGGAAATTTGTGAAGCTGTGAAAAAATATAAAAAGGAAAGACTTTCGAAGCAGAACTGCCTTAAAATACTTTCCCAAATTCAGGGAGTTTATGTTCCTTCTTTCTATCAAGTTTTCAGTAATCGTTTTGGAGAATTTCAAGAAATCCGGGCGAAATCTAACGATTTGCCTAAATCGATAAAAAAAAGGATTATACCGGAATTACAAACCAAGAACTATCCACTCAAACCCCTGGTTCCACTTATTGAAGTCACCCATGATCGACTTTCTCTGGAGATCATGCGGGGATGTACTGAGGGATGTAGATTCTGCAATGCCGGCATGATTTATCGACCGCTAAGACAGAGACTGGTTGATGATATTATTAACATGACACGGCAGGCAATCCATAGTACCGGATTTAAAGAAGTATCACTGCTTTCCCTTAATTCTTCTGATTATAGTGATTTAAATTGGTTGATGGCAAAAGAAAAAATGCTACTATCAGAAGATAAGATTAGTTTTACTTTCCCATCCTTGCGTCTCGATGGTTTGACACCCGAAATGGTAGATTTTGTTCATACTTTTAAGAAAAGCGGTTTTACTTTTGCACCGGAAGCTGGCAGCCAGAGACTGCGGAATGTAATAAATAAAAATATTCGAGAAGAACATATTCTGGAAACATTGCAACTGGTTCTACAGAAAGGATGGCAGCTGGTTAAATTTTACTTTATAATTGGGTTTCCTACTGAAAAGGAACAGGATTTGCAAGCAATTGTTGATCTGGTTCACAAATGCAGGGATATGGCAAAAGACTACAAAGATGTACGTTTTAATATCTCTATTTCTCCCTTTTCTCCGAAACCACACACTCCTTTCCAGTGGGAAAAACAGGATGCCCCGGAAGAGTTAGAAAGGAAGTCACGTCTTATCCGACATCAACTTAGCGCTGATAACATTAATGTGGCCTGGAGGGATGGATACCTGAGTTCACTTGAAACTGTATTTACTCGTGGTGGACGGGAGTTAGGAAATGTACTGGAAGAAGCCTGGAAAAATGGATCAAAATTCGATGGATGGAATGAAGGATTTAACTGGCAGATTTGGGAAAATGCTTTTACTAAATTTAATATTCACTGGAAAAAGTATCTGAAACCAATTTCTATCTCAGTCCCTTTACTCTGGGATCATATAGATATAGGAATTTTAAAATCATTCTTACAAAAGGAAAAGTTCCGGGCATATGAGGGAAAGCTGAGTCAAGATTGTAAGGATTATATTTGCTTAGGGTGTGGATTAAATCGAAAAGAATTTGAACAACTGGTAAATTGTTATAAAAAAGAGCCCCCCTCTACTAAAAGTGAAAAATATACCACTTCTTTTGACGGCTTTTCAGCACATGAGTTGCCTCCTACTGTCAGCTACGGTCGTTCAGTGAAAAAAAGACAAACAACAATTCAACCTATCAAGAAAAAAATCCGGTTACGCTACTCTAAAATTGGTTTAAGTCGATTTATTTCGCACCTAGATGTTGCCAGACTTTTTGATAGAGCTGCTAGACGCGCTAAAATATCTTTGGTTTATTCACAGGGATTTACACCTCGTCCAAGAATGGCCTTTGGTCCACCACTTGCTTTGGGAATTGCCAGTATTGCTGAATACGTGGATGTGGAAGCGGAAATCGGATATGAACATGATATCCAGATGAAATTGAATCAGGTATTACCAGAAGGAATACAAATTTTAATGCAAAAGATAATTTATGCGAAGGTTCCTTCTCTTGCTTCAATAATAAATAGAGCAACGTATGAAACTTTTTTAGAGGACTTTGAATTACCTTATGCCTGGATTCAGGAATGGTTGTCTCAAGAGAAAATTGTGGTGGAACGAATAGTGAAGGAAGATGTAAAGAAATTTGAAATAAAACCGTTTATCAATAATATTATGCTACAGGAGAATAAACTATTTGTTACTTTAGATGCGAAGGAAGATCGAATGGCAAAGATAACTGAAGTTCTGGATTCATTGTTTGGTATGAGAAATGTCGATTCCCGGTTGTTTTTTACCCAGCGGACTGGACAGTATATTGTGAATGGAGATAAGGTGCTCGACCCATTTGCAGTTATTTAAGACAAAAAAAGGAAGTGGTTAGAGGAAAAGCGGTCCAGGATATACGAATGGATGAGAAATTAGATATAAGATTTTAGAAATTAAATAGGAGATTATCAATTCTCATTTATTTCGTATCTTTAGAGGTTGAAACTGGCGCTGGAGGTGAGAAGCAATTGATGACGAAACATTAGAGATGAAATAAAAAAATGAAAAAAGAAATCATTATTAACTCAACTAATGAGGATACTAGAATCGCCTTGTTGGAAAACAGAAAGCTGGTTGAAATTTTTGTAGAGCGTCCCGATAATGAGCGAATGGTTGGCGATATTTATAAAGGGCGTATACGCCGTGTGGTAAAAGGGATGCAAGCTGCTTTTATTAATATTGGGTTTGAACAGGATGCTTTTCTCCATTTCTCAGATATGGGGGAAGAGGTCAATCAGCTTTTTGCTGATGTTGACGAAGACATGCTGGAGAGTAGAACTAAAAAGACGGAGATAGATCCAGCTGATCTTTTAAGGAATGGACAAGAGATTACAGTACAGATTATTAAAGAACCCATTATTACCAAAGGTCCGAGGGTAACCACTGAGTTAACCCTTCCGGGTCGATTTATGGTGCTGGCCCCTAATCAGGAACGGGTTGGTGTATCCCGTAAGATTTCCAGTACATTGGAGAAGAAAAGATTACGCAGTCTTGCCCGTAAGATACGACCGAAGAATTTTGGCATCATTGTGCGCACTGTAGCCGAGGGGAAAGATGAAGCGGTATTGAGAGCTGACCTCCAAAAGTTATTGAAAACCTGGAAAAAGGTCGAATTGGAGATCAAGCAGGCAAAACCTCCTCACCTGATATTTAAAGATTTAGGAATGGCTTCTAGTGTGATACGGGATTTGTTCACTTCCGACGTGGGACGGGTGGTAGTAGATACCCGAAAAATGTATAGAGAAATATACCGTTATCTGAAGGATGTCGGATCTGAACTGAATCAACGTTTAGAGTATTTCAAATCTAAGCAGCCAATTTTTGATGCTTTTTCTATAGAACAGGAACTGCAAAGAAGCCTTGAGCGCAAGGTTTGGATGGAAAACGGCGGTTATCTGATTATAGAACAAACCGAGGCATTAACAGCCATTGATGTGAATAGCGGTCGCTATTTTGGAAGAAAAGATCATGAACGTAATTCACTTAAGATTAATTTGGAAGCTGCTCGGGAAATTGCCCGACAGCTGCGTTTAAGGGATATTGGGGGTCTCATTGTCATTGATTTTATCGATTTAGAGAAAGAGGAAAATCGTACTAAATTGATGAATGAACTCAAAAAGGAATTCTCTTATGACCGGGCAGTGAGCAGGGTGACAGAAATGAGTCGCTTTGGTCTGGTAGAAATGACCAGACAGCGTATCAGACCAAGCCTTATCTATAATATAAACGAACCGTGTCCAAATTGCGAGGGGACAGGTCTGGTGCCAACCCAAGGTTCTGTATTAGCAAATATCGAACGTATTATCCGGCGGTATGTCGCATCCAACAGAGACCGCAGAATCATCATTCAGGCTCATCCGGATTTGATAAATTATCTTAATAACAAGAAGATCAGTCGTCGAATGCGCCTGATGTGGAAGTACTGGATTAAGATTGATACCGAAATGCAGGAAAATTTTCATAACCATGAATTTAGGATTCTTATTAAGAAAACCAGAGAAGATGTGACAGATATTTTCAGCGAAAAAGGAATGAGCAAATGAAAATAAAATAAGGATTTCGGGAAATAGAGATTCAGGAAAAAGGAAAAAAAAGACCCGATTAAGGAAATAAGATGAAATTATAAAAAATTAGATAAGATTCAAGATTTAGAATATAAGTTTTTATTTCAAACATTATAGAATAATAGAAACGGTAAAGGGCAAAGAAAAAATCAATAAATACTTGATTCTATATCCGAGATTCTCTTTTTAATTCTAGGCATTTTAATCACTTTAGTTTACTTGAAACACCTTAGTTCATTTTGGATATTTCAATTCTCCCTATGATTTCAGAAACCAGAACTGATAAACTTATTCTCATTGTTTCTATTCTTGTAGTGTTCATTTGTATGAATATTTATCCTTTGATTGTTTTCGCTGAAGAAAAAGCAGCCGATTCTTCTTCATCTTTTCGTTGTTTTAAACCAAATCCCGATAACCGTTACCGTCCATCCATCGATGATGGCACCAAATGGACTTGTACGTCTGATGTTAAACTATTAAGATTGGGGACTATTATCGCTGGTTTTTCTATCTTTGATGCCATTGGGTTTTCAAAAATTTCTGAAATGCAATACAATACCGAAACCGGTCCCTTTCATTTTCATCATGGTCCAAGTGATATCAGAGAGTATAAACAAATGGATAAAATTGGTCATGTAGTTGAATCCTACTGGATAAGCCACCTGACCTCCAAGATATATCGCTGGGGCGGAATATCCGCTTCTAAGTCGATCTGGTTAGGTTCACTTACCGGTTTCATCTGGATGATGCAGATCGAGGTCACCGATGGTTTCTTTAAAGCCTGGGGTTTCAGTTATTACGACCTGATAATGAATGTCATCGGTAGTGGATATTCTGCTCTGCAGCAATTTTATCCCTATCCCTTTAAAGGTATTAAATTTAAAGTTAGCTATTCCCCTTCTCAGGCATATAAAAAAGGACTTTATAGTACTGTCAGTAAGAGC
>SMTZ1_10003847_pt1 | contig 15092 bp, 11 predicted proteins | sample DeeMarSWOR136_30_FD_25667 | JGI IMG/M metagenome (IMG submission 25667)
TGGAGCACCATTTTCCAGATTCATTCCACTAGATTCTGACGGAGATACTCTTCCTGAAATCTTCATAGAATTTGAACCTTACTTTGAATTTTCAGCCTATGATTGGATAAAAGAAACTATGACAGAGTACTATTTCGACACATTCAGGGACATGGCTACCCAAGGTACAGTGATACCTTTTGCATCCCTGGATAGTGACAATGATGGCGAAAGGGAGATACTGGCTTCTGTGTCCACAGGTTATGCGTGCAGCCCACGAGGCATAGTCAGTATTGACAGTGAATCAGGTGACGTGGAGTGGTTTTACCAGATGGGTCCAGGTGTTTTGCCCCGTATAATAGAAGATATTGATGGTGATGGAGGTATAGATATTGTTCTGGGAAGTGTAGCACCATGCAACTGTGGAGATGATGAACAATTTCCTGATTGTGAAACCTTTGTCACTGCTCTCTCAGGTACGGGGGAAGTGCTGTGGAAAGTTTCTGTAGGACCCGGATACAGAAGGGTAGATGTGTGTGCAGATGACATTCATGATGGTGAAGGTGTGGAAATTGTAGGGTTTGGTTATGAAGCATCAGAGAACTGGGGAAAATTGTTCGTTCTCAACTGTCATGGTGAGTACTTGTATGGGTTTGAGGTTGATTATTCTGTGTATCCTGGAGCTGTAGCTGATATTGATGGTGATGGTAGAAAAGAGGTTGTTACACTTGATTCACGTGGATACCTTTCTGTATTTACTTTTGATCTTCAGAAAAAACTTGAAATATTCATAGATGAGAATTTAAATAAAAGATCACAGATATACTTCAATGATATTAATGGAGACGGGGATTGTGAAATTCTTCTCGCTGCTGAAAAGGAATTGTTTATTTTTGATAACAGGTTGAACAGTGTGTGGGAGAAGAAATTTGAAGATGAAATCCATGTTTTAATAACTCATTTTTTTGGGTGCAAGAATACTGTACTTGTCCTTTCAGACAGGTTGTACGCATTCTCTTACAAAGATGTAGAGGGGCCATGTCCTTTGTGGGAAATAACAGAACGTACATTGCAGGAAGAGGGTACTTCACACTTGGGAGCAGCAGAATCTTTCTTTGCTGCTGGAGAGTACAGGGATTCAAAAACGTACTTTGAACGTGCATTAACTGTTTTCTCTCAACTTGAAGATGAAGAAATGATAGATTCTATCTCAGAAAAGATAAGAGGAGTATCCCACATCATTTTCAGGCAGAATGTAAAAACAGGGGTTATTCTTTTGGCAGTATGCGATAGTTTTTTGTGTGCATTCATTGTATACTCCTGGATTACCAGAAAAAGATGGTCTCGATTGGTGGAGGGTACCCTTTTACTGAGTCTACCAGTTTTTTTAGGGTTGTTCCAGGTTTACTACACAGATAGCCAGGAGTATGTGAAAGTGTTTGCCAGGTACTTTGTCCCTTTTTTCATTTTGTCTGTTGCAGTCTTTGTGAGACAGAATATACTGGGGTTTGCGAGAACAATTATGGCATGGCGAGGTGGCCACAAGGATATGCTGGTTTTATCCATAGGAAGGGCAGATGGATCTTACAGGGTGTCTGTGGAAAGTATTGAGGAGAAGTTCAGACCAATAAAGGAGTCCAGGGAGATTGCCTTCACAGAGAAAACAAGAAAAGATCTTACCAAGGAAGTAGAGTACATGATGAAAGTTTTGAAACGGGTTCCTTCTCAGAATGGTCCGAGTGACAGTGGTAGCTCTTTTGAATTTGCAGAAGAGCTTTTAAGGAAAACTGGAAGGGTAATCTATGAGAAAACTATCCCTGAAGATTTTTCTGAGATTTTGAAGGCAAAATTCTTACTTTTGGAGATGGAGGACACAGAGATACCTTGGGAGTTGATGTATGCTGATGATTTCTTGGCATTGAAATATGCAGTTTCAAGAAGGATTGTCACCACTGAATCTGTGAACATAAGACCTTCTGGAAAGCGTGGGAGGAGAGCATTGATCATTTCTGATCCACGAGAGGATCTGCAAGGTGCCAGCCTTGAATGTGATATTATCTACAAAAGGTTAAGCCAGAAAATGGATACTGTCCTTGTCAAGGGTAGCAATGCAAATGTGCAGAAAATAGCTAACTTGTTTGGGCAGGGATTTGATATTATTCATTATGCAGGCCACGTGGATAATGAATTGGTGCTGTCTGATGGTGTCTTAACCCCAGAAGAGGTGAAAGAATTCATTGTAGGTACTCCAGTAGTCTTTGTCAATGGGTGTAAATCAGAAGAATTGGCAAAAGCTTTTTTGCTTGGTGGGGCTATGGCCTACGTGGGCACAATTCACCCTGTCCACGATGTATCAGCAGCTGAGATTGCAGCAGATTTTTACGATTTGTGTATGCAATACCAGATTGGAGAAGCCTTAAGGAGAGCTCGTCTATCCCATATTGACAAAGATTTGGTCTGGGCTTCTTTAATCATGTACGGAGATCCCACCCTAAAAATGCTTTAAAAGGACCTATTTTGAATCTTTCAGTTCCTAAATTCCAAATTTTATCATAAATTCTATTTTCTTCGCTTTTTGTCCTCATTATTTCTGCACTGTATCAGATTCAGGCACCAAGAGATCGATATCTGGCGTGATTGATAATCCTTACAGAAATTAAAAGACACCAAAATTGAGGTAACAAGAATGAATTTTCATACAGTAATCCCGAGCATAAAATCTATTTTCAGGAAAATATCTATTATTAAAGATTTTTCGGCAAAAGTATTCATAATTTATTTTTTTGATAATCCGAATCCATATTCTCGCAGGATTGTATCCATGCTATTTAGCTCCACAATATTGTGTCAGATTCTGACCCCTTTAGACCAGGATTTGATACAAATAGTTGTCGTAATCCGCCATCGTGAGAAGGTATGCCGAGGTAATTCAACATGTTTGGAATCAAACCAAAAATCGGCACACCCCCTTGGGTTCCATGTGACCCCATAGATGGCGAAATTCCCTATCCAGGGAAAATCACACCCTGTGACCCCATAGACGGTGAGATACCATATCCTGGATAGAAAAAGTCAACTAATAAAACCCATGAACGCGCGTTCATGTTTCTTTTTCCATGTGGATGTGGATACCCCAAACCCATGGATTTAGAATAGTGTCCATCGCCTCCTACTTGTCACTCTCATCCTTACTGTTTTGCTTCCCTCCTCTTTAACCTCTTCCCCTGTACCAGATTCTGATCTTAATTAATCAGTATCTAATACGATTCTTTATCTGAAAATAAGATAAAAAGAAATATAGCATCGAGATGATGAGAAATGATATACACACTCGGTGCGAAAATAATCCCCTGTGACCCCATAGGTGGAGGGAGCGCCCTTGTCCTCGGTGGGAAAATCACGCCTGATGATCCCATAGACGGCGAGATACCGTACCCAGGGTAAGGAGTCGGGGACGAGACAGCATATTCATGAACCCAGGTCCCTCCCCTTTTCATTTTTCTCTTTTAATTTTTTTAATTCTTCTCTGAATTGAGAATAAGGAAAAATCCATTTCTGATTATTTAAATCGAAATAATTATCATTGAAACTCTTTCTCGATAACTCATTAGAAGGATATGTTTTAATTCCATAAATATTAGCAAAGTTTAGTTTATTTCCAATTATCCCTAAAATTTTTCCCTCGAGCAGCGGATATGTTAGAAAATATGAGATTATCTCATTGCCTACCACAATCATTGTCTTGTTCAACCTCAAATCCTTTCCAAAATGGGCGATCATTTCAAGGTGTGATCTGAAATTTTTTCCTCTTGAGATGAAGAAGAATAGAGAGCACATATCCAGTGGTAAAGGAAATATGACAAAGTTCTTTTCTAGGAGGATTCGATTTTGCAAAAGCTTCTCATAACTTCTCTTGAGGTCACAATATTTCAATTGAGCGTCACGGTACTGATATTCCATATCCCGTATCTGTGTTAAACGATACGGTCTCACCGACAAATACTTCAGTACAGTCAGATCAATGCTGGTAAATTCAAAATCACTATCTACATCTTCGTAACAATAGTCGGGAAGCTCCCCTCCTGGAATTTGATAATCTGGGGGAGGTACAAAATCACCGAAGAAATTGGGGTTCTGTATGATCCACTTGTATTCTGATTTGCGAACAGAATACCCTTTCAACCACCCCCATTTCTTCATCTGTTTGAACAGACTGGCAATGTAGTTCCAGTTGTTGCACCGGTAAATTCCTAAATAGATTTCTGCAGTCCTCACAGGATAGATCATAGTGTGACAATCGATCTTTCTCATAGCTTCTAAAACAACAGTTCTGTATACTGGATTATAATTTGCAAAGACAAAAACTGAATACAGCTTGTTTACACCAATCGCATTGTAGTTGATAGTAAAATAAGGTCCATAAAGATATTTTTGTTCTCTAAGGTTTCGCATTCTATTATATATTGAAGATTTTCTCTTGTATTTTGTGTGTAGTAAAAGATCTGAAATAGGTGTATCTACATTTTTTCCCAGCTTGTTCAGGATGATCTTATCATTTTCGGGGATATCTTTGTTGATGAACATTTTTGATCATCTCTTCATGGGTTGCACTCCCATTGTTTCCTTTGACAAAATAGCTTGTTGTCCATCTTTTTAAATTTTTGCTCTAAAAAATTACTTGTATTTTTTAACTCTCTCATTAAGTGGAGGTTATGGCATGAATTCGAAAATGGCAGTGCTGATTGCACTGCTTGCGATGAGCGCCTTCGAAGGGATAACAGTTGGGGTCACTGAACAAGACAATGAGGTACGAGAAGAATACAACCTCATCATTGACTTTGGTGGTTCACCATCTGTTCCCAATGCTATTCCGGGCGGAGACCCTGAACATCCTCAGTGAGCGTTCTATTCTCTCTTTTTTATTTTTCTTTTTCCCTTTCAATGAGTTCTTCAATCTCTTTTTGGACTTTCAAAGAGTGAAATTCCCATCGTTGCTTATCAATGTTAAACATTTGAGGTTCAAAGGAAAACTGATACAGATAAGGAGTTTCATGACTCCTCAAAAAATACATTCTCGAATCTAAAAAGTTGATCCTGTCAAAAATGTCAAGCATATTGGTGGCAGCTTCTGGAAGTACCCAGAGAAATACGATGCCAGTATCACCTGCAAGTGTGTACGATTTGTGTAATCTGCATCCTTTTCCAAAATTCTCCATAATCCGTAGGAGAGTCTTTCTTTTAGTGGATGATAACAGCAACAGTATGGTTGAACACTGTTCCCTGGGTAAAGGAGATATGTGATAGTCTTTCGACTCAATGATACCATGATTCTTTATCTTTTTTATGCTGTATCTGATATTGTCGTACGAGAGGAATTTCCCAAACCACTTGTACTCCCTTCTGGCAATTTCTATAGGGCTGTCTGACCACACCTGGAGATATTGCATGACTGTAAGATCTGTACTGTTCCATTTCACTTCAGGACGGATATTTTTGTAAGACATATCGGGGAGTTTGCATGTATTGAGTAACTCTTCCATTGTCGGAACAGATAAACCGAAGAAATCAGGATTTCTCTTTATCCACTTGTAGCGTGATGTAAAGAGCTCATATTGAATCAATTTCTTTTTACAGATGTTTTTCATGAGTGTTCCTACAGGTCTGTAGTGGTTACACTGAAAATAAACGAAGAATCGATCCAGATCAGTGAAGGGGAAAATCCATCTACGACCGGGAATTGCTTTGAAAATCTCAAAGATGAGGTTGCGATTTTCAGGATCGAATTCGACAATTGAGTAGATATTGTAGAGTTGGTTTTCTCCAACAGCATTGAGGTTTATGTCATAGTACGGACCTTTTATAATATTCAAGTTATCAAACTTTTTGAGCTTTCTCGAAACTGTGTCTGTTCTTTTGTATTGTACAGCATCTGCTATTTCCTCATTGGGCACATCGGCTGTTTTACCAATTATATTCAATATTTTAGCTTCATTTTCATTGATTCTTAGTCTTGAATTCATGGTTTTTCCTTCTCGAGTTAGTTAACTCCATGAGAGTCTGTTTTCAAATATGAATTATACCGTTTTTTGAACGAATTTTTGATCGTAATATAGATAGCTATCCGGGTCTTATAAAGGTATAGATCGTGTCGATTCAACCTAAGGGTGTCAATATGGATATAAAAGAGAATCACAAGACGAATACTGGATCACTACAAACAGAATACTTGGTTAGAATCCTTCAGAAATATTCTTGGGACCGTAGGGTAGCTTGGTCGATCCTTCCAGCTCGGGGAGCTGGTGACTCCAGTTCAAATCTGGACGGTCCCACTTTTCACTTTTTCACTGATGTGATCACTTCTGGTGTTCCAAATGCTCAAGAGGTGGGACCGTGGGGTAGCTTGGTCGATCCTTCGGGCTTCGGGAGCCCGAAACTCCAGTTCAAATCTGGACGGTCCCATTTTGTTGAATTCTCAATAGATTGTATAGTGCTTTCAATGAGTAAAATTGTGGTGGGACCGTGGGGTAGCTTGGTCGATCCTTCGGGCTTTGGGAGCCCGAAACTCCAGTTCAAATCTGGACGGTCCCATTATACTCTTTTAAGAGGGGATGTTTCATGAAAATGGAGATTTCACAAGATGTTCTCAAGAACCATAAAGGCATATTCATGACAATGGGCTGTCTTTATGGAGTTGATAATACCATTGATGTGCAAACCGATAAGATAAGAGCCTTCATGTCAGAGGTATTCTCGAAAGTGAGAGAAAGATATGCAGCTGAGAACACGCATACTGTTGGAAGAATTCAGACATATCGAACTTTCTACTGGAATAGTGGGCTGGATCCCACAAAAATGAGACCTGCAAATGAAGCTCTGCTCCGGAGAGTGATTAGCGGTGAAGGGCTTCCTCAAATAAATGCAGTTGTTGATCTCTACAACATTGCTTCTGTATCAACTCTCCTACCCATGTGCGCTTACGATCTTGAGAAAATTCAGGGGAAAACATTATTTATTGATTTTGCTCACGAAGGAGAGGAATTTGCTGGAATTGGAATGGAATCTCCCATGATATTATCTGGTAAGGAAATTGTTGTGAGAGATAGGAATGGTCCAATTAGTCTCTATCCGTATCGAGATGCCGAAATGACGAAGGTTTCAGAAGAAACGACAGACGTACTCTTCACCATTGATGGTGTTCCAGGAGTCACGCCTCTGGAACTTCTGTGGGCATTGAAAACCTGCCTACAATATGTTTCGCGTTTTGTTGGGGGCAGTGCAGAGGTGATTCTTTGAAGAGAGAAACTATAGAAAAACCAAATCAGTTACCAGAAAAACGCGAATTGGGAAAATGGTTCAACAGAATACTGGATATGGCTGACATAGTAGACTATTCATACCCTTTGAAAGGCTGTGGTGTCTGGAAGGGCTATGGATGGTCTATAAGAAATAATGCAATAGCAATCATAAGAGAACTACTGGCAGAAACGGAGCATGTTGAGATGTACTTTCCTTTCTTAGTTCCAGAGAACATTTTCAATAAAGAAGCTGAATTTATCAGAGGATTTGAAGACGAAGTCTACTGGGTTACCCACGGTGGACTTAACGAACTCAATGAGAAATTGGTCATCAGACCCACAAGTGAAACACCCATGTACTGTATGTTTGCTAAATGGATAAGGACTCATGCTGATCTCCCTTTGAAAGTTTGGCAGGTTGTCAGTGTATTCAGATATGAGACAAAAACCACAAGGCCTATGATGAGAGTTCGAGAAGTGACCACATTCAAGGAGGCTCATACAGCACATCTAACGTACGAAGAAGCTGCAAAACAGGTGGAAGAAGGAATTGATGTATACAGTAAGTTTTTTGATGCATTATGTCTTCCTTATTGTGTGTCAAAAAGGCCTAAATTTGACACATTTCCTGGGGCAGATTATACATATTCTTTTGATATTATATTTCCAGAAGGGAAGACACTCCAAATCGGTACAGTTCACAACCTGGGAGAAACGTTTTCCAGAGCTTTCAATATTACCTGCAAAGACACCAAAGGGGAAGACCACTACGTGAGCCAAACGTGCTACGGTATTTCAGAACGTGCTATTGCAAGCCTAATACAGATCCATGGAGATGATCACGGCATGGTACTCCCCCCAGGTGTTGCACCAGTACAGGTTGTTATTGTTCCCATATTCTACAAAGATTCTATGGAGGAAGTCGAGGGATTTGCCCGCACTGTTTATGCGAGTCTCAGCTCTCATTTCAGAGTTTTCTTAGATAACAGCAATGAGAGGCCTGCTCGGAAGTTCTACAACTGGGAATTGAAAGGAGTTCCTCTTAGAATTGAGATAGGAGCGAGAGAAGTGCGAAAATCAGCAGTCACACTGGTGAGAAGGGATACTTTCGACAGAGTGGAAGCATCTGTGGATAATTTAAAAGAAGAAATTGAGAACCAATTGGAGAACCTGGAAGAAACCTTGAGAAAAAAGGCATGGAGACATCAGAATGCCAATACTCACTCAGTTGCGTCTTTTTTTTCAATGGAACAAGAAGATGCAGTCGATGTTCTCTTGGATGACCATGGAGAGTACAATGGTGGCATAGTGAAAGTTCCAGTTTGTGGAGACAATGTCTGTCTTGAAATGCTCTCCAAGTATGTGGATGTTCTGGGAGTTCCCTATGAAAAAGAGAAAGAAGTCAAAGGCACCTGTATATGTGGCAGTCCTGCAAAGCAGGTCATAACTGTAGCAAAAATGTATTAGGAGGTAAACCTATGGCAGTAAGAGACTCTATCAGAAAGAAAGGACATGGATCCGGAGATAAGCCCCACCTGAACCTGGTGGTGATCGGCCATGTGGATCACGGAAAATCCTCACTGGTTGGTCGTTTATTACTGGAAACAGGATATATCGATTCTCATCTTATTGAAAAGTATAAAAAAGAGGCTGCGGAAAAAGGAAAAGCAACTTTTGAACTTGCATGGGTTATGGATGCTTTGAAGGAAGAAAGGGAGCGGGGATTGACCATTGATGTTTCCTATATGCGATTAGATACCTCAAGATACTATATCACAATTATTGATGCGCCTGGACATCAAGATTTCATCAAGAACATGATAACGGGGACAAGCCAGGCTGATGCAGCACTCCTCGTGGTGGCTGCAACAGAGGGAATTAAACCACAAACAAAAGAGCACTCGTTTCTGGCAAAAGCACTGGGTATCGATCAGATGGTTGTTGCGATCAACAAGATGGATGGGCTGAAAAATCAGTACGACAGAGAGTATTACTATTCTCTAGAAACAGAGCTTAAAACTCTTCTTCAACAAGCAGGATTCAAAATGGACAATGTTCAATTCATTCCTGTAAGTGCTCTATGTGGGGATAATGTTACAAAAAAATCAGCCAACCTTTCGTGGTTTAAAGGTCCTACCTTACTTGATGCACTTGAAACCTTTTCAGCTCCCGAATTGCCTACAAATCTTCCACTGAGAATTCCTGTAGAGCAGATCTATTCCATTACAGGGGTTGGCACTGTTCCTATAGGGCGTGTGGAATGTGGAATGCTCAAACCAGGTGATAAGGTCATATTCCAGCCTTCTGGTAAAACAGGTGAAGTGAGATCCATACAGATGCACAGAGAGCCGCTGCATGAGGCCTATCCCGGTCATAACATTGGGTTCAATGTACGTGGAATAAGCAAGAACGATGTCAAACGTGGAAATGTAGCAGGTCCAATCGATAACCCTCCCCAAGTGCCAAAAACGTTTGTAGCACAGATTGCTATTCTTCAGCACCCAGGTACGATTTCTGCAGGATACACGCCAGTTTTCCACTGTCATACAGCAACAGTAGCGTGCACATTTGAGAAATTGTTGAAGAAAGTTGATCCAAGAACAGGGAAAGTACTGGAGGAGAATCCCTCTTTTCTCAAGAAAGGTGATATAGGAGTTGTCCAGGTGCGGCCTATAAGGCCTTTGGTTATAGAAAAGTTCAGAGAAATACCTCAATTGGGCAGGTTTGCAGTACGGGATTTGGGCATGACTATAGCAGCAGGTATTTGTCTGGAAGTAAACAAGAGGTGATAACATTCCTCGACAAGAAAAGCTGCAAGAAATTAAAAAGGATCTTGAAAGGGCTCTTGGCCCCGAAAATGAGAAGTGGACAGCAGCTAGAACAGCTGCTATGGCATATTCTAGAAACTGGTTTCCAGTACCAGGAGAATTTGCTGAATTGCCAGACATAATTGTACAGCCTCCCGATACAGAAGACGTCAAAAAAATTGTAGAAATTGCAAATAACCACAAAATTCCCGTGTTTACAAGAGCAGGTGGAACCAGTATGGCAGGGGGCTCTGTGGCACGAAAAGGTATCCTCCTAGATACACGGAAGATGAACAGAATACTGGAGATTGATGAGGAAAACCTCACTGTAACAGTTCAGGCGGGAATTCCAATTCAGACATTGAATGAAGCACTTGTTGAGAGAGGATACTGGGTCCCCCTGGACCCAGAAAGCAAGGCGACCACAACTATTGGTACAAACATTGCATTGCGGTCAGACTCTACCTTTGGAATTCGGTATGGAAAGGTTGAGCAATGGCTCTGCAGTTGTGAGATAGTGACAGGGAAAGGCGATATCATTGATGTAGGCCACAATAAAACGTTAATCTCTTCTTCAGGGTACCATCTCCACTGGCTGATCATCAGCAGTGAAGGAACTCTTGGGATTATAACAGAAGCAACACTCAGGATCATTCCCAGACCACCTATGAGAATGTGGGCATTGATGCAAGTTCCTTCTCTAGAAAAAGGGGTGCAGTGCGTCATTGAGGCACATCGGAGGGGTATATTTCCTGAATCTGTAAATATTCTGGACAAAGAGCGGTTGATAAACTATTCACATCCAGGTAGTACAGTGGATATAAGAAGAGGGCACTTTGGAATAGGTTACTCCTTTTCTGGAGAGGAAGTAATTGTTTCCTGTTCGATGCAAAAAATGGGTGAGATCATTCAGGATAGAGGAGGACGTTCACTTGCTGAAGGTAGAAAAGATTCTATCCTCGCGAGCAATGACTGGTGGGATCACAAACACGTGGTTGTTGAACCACCAGAGCTTCAATATGAATCCAGGAATGGTCTGGAAGAAAGAGGTCTCAAAGAATTTGAACAAAACTGGCCAATTCTTCAAAGAAAGAAGAGATTCGGAGCTGCAGGCATGAGTTTGCCAATCGGAAGAATACCGGAGGCCTATCAATACTTCCATAAGACTGCAAAGAAATACAACCTGGAAATATTTGGGATGAACGTCTATTTCCAGCTTCCAAATGCAACACATGTGAGCATAAGCTTTGCAGTGAAAGTGGGAGATTCACAAGAGGAAGTAGATAATTTTTACAAGTATCACCGTGAAATGTCAGAGCTGGCTGTCAGGCTGGAAGGGTCAATGTCTGCGTACCCTGGCGATGGAGAGGTGACTTCTTCACTGAACAAGATTGAACACAAAGAAGCCAGAGAATACATGTGTGATATAAAGAGGATCTTTGATCCGAATAACATATTGAATCCAGGGAAAAAATTTGGGGAAACTGGCAAGGAATATGGTCTTGAACCTTCACCCTGGATACCTCCAGAGGAGGTGACTGCATGATTGAAGCAGAAGCAGTTACAGAAGATATCTGGGCAGAAGTCGATAAATCAGTGGAATCCTGTAGTCTTACACACTGTGGCTTTTGTACTTTTGAATGTCCCATGTACAAAGAATTTGGATTTGAATCATATACTAGCAGAGGAAAGAAATTACTCATTAAAAATCTAAGAAAAGGAAGAGATGAAGATATTCTTAATCTATCGGAGTTTTCTCCCAATGATTTGGAAAAAGAATTCTTTGCATGCACTTTGTGTGGGTACTGTGACTTCATATGTGCTCCGAGCAGTGATTCCCAGGCTGCAGTAAGAAATACGCAGATTTTTGAAGAGATAAGAGCTTTATTGGTGGAGAATGGTATCTTTCCTGAAGAAGATGTGGAACTTTGCAAAGGGATTAAGAACCACTTTAACCCATGGAAAGGTGCTCGTCGAACAGACAAAAAAAATGTGGCAAAAGAGTTGATAGGTCTTGGAATGAAGGATGCTGAAAAAGATTCTGTAAACTCCATTCTTTATGTCGGCTGTACAACAGCATCTTTTGCGAAAAGCACTGATTTCCCTCTGGGGAATATTGTAAAATCTGCTGCAAAGATATTGTCCAGTGTTGATCAAGATGTTGGTGTTCTTGGGAAAGAAGAGATGTGTTGTGGAGGTATCCTCAAGAGGACAGGATTTGTAACTGCACATAACCCTCATTGGTCTTCTTTTGAAGAATGCATGACAAAGAATCTGGATCTATTTGAACGGCTTGAAATTCAAGAAATTATTACAGCGTGTCCGGGCTGCGCCAAGACTTTTGCAGAAGATTACAAAGACGAGATGGAAGATTTGGGAATCAAAACTGTGCACCTCGTGGAAAAAATGGTAGAATTACTCGACGAGGGCACAATTTCCCTTGGAGAATTTCCAATTCCCATGACAGTGACTTTCCATGACCCATGCCATCTTGTAAGGCATCTTGCGAGGTTTCGCCAATTGGAAGGCAATGAATATGGAGTTGAAAAAGTAGTTGAAGGGCCTCGGAAGGTTCTGAAAGCAATACCAAACATTGAATTCATGGAGGTTCCCATATACCATGGGTTCAGATCTCACTGTTGCGGCAGTGGTGCAGGACTGAATAATGCTTTCCATGAAAATGCTTTGAACGTGGGAAAAAGAAGAGCTGCAGAACTCGAAGACTGCCTCGAAAAAGGCAACCATGAAGAAAAAGCAATAGTGACAGCCTGTCCTTTTTGCAATATTATGTTAAGAGAAGCTTTGAGACAACTTGGAAGCGAAAAAAACGTCTATGATATTGCAGAAATTGTAGGTGAAGCGCTAGATGGAGCTGTCTAGCTACTGGAGGTTACACTATGAGATGCAATATTACCTCAGAATATGAGAAGCTGAAAACTGTAATAGTGCATGAGCCTGGGAATGAAATCCAAAGGCTTACACCTTCTAATAGAAAGTGGCTGCTCTTTGATGACATACCTTATTTGAAGGAAATGAAAAGGGAACACAAACAATTTGTTGAAGTACTTAAGCAGTACGGGGTCGAACCGTTGGAAGTTAGGGACTTGCTGATAGAAATTCTGAAGGATGAGAAGATTAGGGAAAGACTCTTCAATGAATGTATGGAATTGGAACGGTGCCGTGGCTTGAAGACCAAGGAGTTCTTGAGCGGAATGGAACCCGAAGATGTTGCTGAGATTCTTTTTGCTGGCATAACCTATAACGAGTGGGAGAAAAAATTAGTTGGAGAGATGACTAAAGAGGGAGAAGAGTTCTTGATTCCTCCCATACCAAACTTCTACTTCACAAGAGATCCAGGTGCAATCATTAAAAACGGGGTTGTATCGTGCAAAATGCATTTTCCTGCAAGAACTAGAGAAGCACTTATTATGAAGTACATTTTCAAGTTTCATCCATTTTTCAGAGGAAATTCACCTTTCTGGTACGGAGAAAAAGAAGAAGAGGACAGACCATACACGATTGAGGGTGGAGACATTATTCTGTTGAATAGTGATACAGTAGCTATTGGTAACAGCCAAAGGACAAAACCCCACAGTATTGAGAAACTCGCTCAGAACCTGTTTGATCATGGTATAGTCGATGTAGTATACGAAGTGAAAATACCACCTAAACGTACGTATATGCATTTGGATACTGTTTTTTCCGTAATCAGTGAAGATATTGTTGTTTTCTACCCAGATGCACTCTCTGAAACAATTGAAATGATATCATACAGACCTTCCATGATGTATGGAAGACTCATTGCAAGGGGAGAAAAAGAAAAATTCGGACTCATAGATGAATTGCCAGATATACTTGGTAGCAGTGTTATTGCATTGAAAACAGGTGGAGGAGATATTCGCTACAGTGAAAAAGAGCAGTTTGGTGATGGAACAAATACATTAGCGATATCCCCGAAGATAGTCATTACTTATGAGAGAAATGAGAAAACAAACGAAGTTCTTGAGAAAAAAGGTGTTAAAGTACACCGCATAGATGGCTTTGAGCTCGTAAGGGGAAGAGGAGGACCACGATGTATGAGCATGCCTGTTGCGAGGAGATAGAAATGGAAGAAAAAAAGATAATAGTTAACCTATCACTTGTAGGACATACATGGCACGGAAAATCTACTATATTGGGACGATTTCTCTGGGAAATTGGGAGAGTTTCTGATAGAGAAATGGAAAAATATAAGAAAATGGCCAGAGATATTATAGGAGATACAACCCATGTGTACTCTTTAATCCTTCATCGAGGCAGAGAAGAAATTGAGAAAACCTCGGAAAGAGGAATAATAGGGTCAACTGTAATGACGTCTCATGCGAGAGTAGAGATTTCTAACAAGCTCATTACCTTCATCGACACTCCAGGTCATCCAATGTTCAAAAAGAATAAAATATATGGCATTTTTCAATCAGATTGTGCTATCTTGGTGGTGGAAGCTGATGAAATAAATATTAAGGAAAAAGCACTAGAACCTGAAAAGAGGGTGAAACCTGGAACAATTGAAGCTTTGCATATACTGAGAAGTTTTGAAGTTCCGTTAGTGGCTGTAACTATCAGCAAAATGGATGAAGTTGATTATTCAATGGAAAAATATGAAAGATGTGTCGATGTGATTCAGAGTCTGTTAGGTTCCCTGCATTACGATACTGACAGCATATTCTTTTTCCCGACTGCAGCCCTTCATGGTGAAGGTATAAGAGAGTACTCTCAAATAAAATGGTTTGATGGTCCTACTTTTGAAGATGTTCTCGGATCCATCAACATATATGTAGAGAGAGAAGAACAACCGCTCAGGTTGACAGTATACAGCTCTGAAGTGTATACAATTCCAGGTAGAGGACTCGCTATCAGAGGGACAGTAGAATCCGGTGCACTGGAAAGAGACAATGAAATTATATTTCAGCCAATTTCAGAAATACTAAAACAGGACATAAGAACTCGAGTGAGGTCACTGCAACTCACAAAA
>SMTZ1_10003849_pt1 | contig 15091 bp, 10 predicted proteins | sample DeeMarSWOR136_30_FD_25667 | JGI IMG/M metagenome (IMG submission 25667)
GAGCCCTTTTTCCCGGATCGTGTTTGATATTTGCTCGGCAGCATCGGTAGAACATACAAAGAGGCCTTCTTCCGCGTGAACAACATTGTCCAAGGTGGAGGAATATTCAACGACGGAAGGAATATCTACAACTCTTCCGATATTAGCGCCGCAATGACACACAAAGACACCAACCTTGGCCTCCTCCCTGGAGACATCCCTTTCCTGCGGATATACCCTTTCTCTGGACAGCCTCCCCCGCCGGTAATCGAGGAGTTGTCCACAGAGGGCTTCAGCCCCGCTGGCGGTCACAATCGACTCGGGGATATCTATAGGCCTCTGGAAGGCTCCGCTGACAAAAATTCCCGGGCGGGTGGTCTCCATAGGATTTACAGGATTGCTCTTACAGAATCCGTGAGAATCGAGCTCGATGCCGAACGTATGAGCCAGGTTCTGCACGTTAGCAGGAGGATTCAATCCAACGGATAACACCACCAGATCGAATTCTTCCTCTTTAACTCCATCCTCGGTAGTAGAATATCTTATCGTTACATTCTTGCTTTCCGGTATCTCTTTTCCTATTGATACGTAGCTTCTTATAAATCGAACTCCGGGGAGATTCTCTGCTCTTTGGTAGAATCGCTCGAAATCTTTGCCAAAGGACCGGATATCGTTATGGAATATCGTAGCCTCGGTCTCGGCGTCATGGTCTTTTGCCAAAATCACCTGCTTTTGGGTATACGCGCAGCACACCGAGGAACAATAGCTATTACCGCCCTCGATCACCTGTCTGGAGCCAACGCATTGAATCCAGGCTATCTTATGTGGATGCTTTTTGTCTGAAGGGCGCAGTATCTCACCTTCGTGTGGCCCGGTGGCACATAAGAGCCGCTCAAAGTCAAGGCTGGTTACTACGTTCTCCATTGTTCCGTAGCCATAGTCGCCCCGGAGCATTGGGTCAAAAGTCTCATAGCCCGGTGACAGAACGATCGCCCCTACTTTTACTTCTACCTTCTCCGCCTCTTGATGGAAATCTATGGCGTTATGCTGACATACGCCTCGGCAAATAGTACATTTCTTGTCTTTCAGGTACAGACAGTTTTCATCTATGTACGTGACAAGGGGAACTGCTTGAGAGAAGTATATATGGATGGCTTTATTCGACGATAAGTCTTGATTAAATGGATCAGGGACCATGACCGGGCAATACTCTACACAGACAGTACAACCCGTGCATTTGCCCTCTATAATGTATCTGGGCTTTTTAATCAGGGTTACCGTGAAGTCTCCTGCTTCTCCTTCTACACGGTCAACTTCAGTATAGGTCAGGATCTCTATATTGGGATGCCTGTCACATTCAATAAACTTGGGGGATTCAATGCACATGGAGCAGTCATTCGTGGGAAAGGTCTTATCAAGCTGGGCCATCTTGCCGCCGATGGTCGGTGATTTCTCAACCAGATAAACCTTATAACCTGCAGTGGCAAGATCAAGAGCGGCTTGAATACCACTGATCCCTCCACCGACAACCAGCACATCTCCAAAATTGCTGTCTGCGAGACTATCTGCAAACAGTCCTTCAACTGCTTCTTTTTCCAATTCTCTCCATTCGAATTCGGTCTCTTCGATTCCCTATCTAAATCACTTCTCCGATGATTTCTGTGATGTCCTTGATCTCTATGACTTCACTATCCTTAAGATTCAATCTGCTATCCTCAAAATTGGCGATACAGTATGGGCAGGAAGTAGCCAGAACCTCAGCCCCGATCCCGACAGCTTGTTCTAATCTGAGGTCGGAGAATCTTTCACTCTTTGGAGTTTCCATCCAAATCCTGCCTCCTCCTCCTCCGCAACAGAGGCTATCTTCCAGCGAATCAGCCATCTCACTCAATTCTAAACCGGGTATCTTCTCTAAGGTCTTCCGGGGTTCGTCATATACGCCGTTATGTCGACCCAGGTAACATGGATCATGATACGTAACTTTTTTCCCATACTCCTTGGCGATCTCAAGCCTTCCCTCGTCAATAAGCTCGAATAGAAATTGGGAGATATGAACCACCTCAAAGTTCACCATAAATTCGGGATACTCGTTTTTGAACGTGTGGTAGCAGTGAGGCGAAGAAACAAGGATTTTCTTCACGCCATTTTCGATAAACGTATTGATGTTTTCCCTGGCCAACCGTTTGAATAATTCCTCATCACCCGTCTTGCGGATGCTTTCTCCACAGCAATTCTCCTTGGAACCCAGTATTCCGAAATCCACTCCTGCTCTGGTAAGGATATTGGCTGTGGCTCTGGCTACCTTTTTTAATCTCGGGTCATAGCAGAGATAGCAGCCGGGAAAATATAAAATTTCCATTCCCTCGGTGAAGGTTTTTACAGAATGACCTTCTGCCCATTCAGCCCTCTTTTTTCGCTCTTCATTCAAGGGATTACCATCGCCAACGAGGCTTGCGCTTATGGCGGGAATCGGTTTGGCGGAAGCAGGAAAGACTCTGTATTCCGTGGCAATCCTGCGTAAGGATACCCCGCATTCTATTATTTTCACTCCCCTGGGGCACTGCTGAGGGCATGTTCCACAGGTCGTACAAAGCCATATGTCTTCATTTTCTATCTCTGTCAAACCGAACGTAGCCTGTCGGACTATCTTGCGCATACTAAAGGGTCTAACCCTATTCCATGGACAAACGGTATCGCATAATCCGCATTGATAGCATAACTTGAAGGCTTCTCCACCGCTCTCTTTTATAATATCTATGATCTCTTTGTAGGGGGCTACAGTCTCCACTGTCTTTTTAATCCTCTTTTTTCGCCGTACTGTCTTTGCCTTTCTTTGACATTGACATTCGGGCAACGGTATCCATTATTTTCTGCAACCCATATTTGTTTGCCAATGATTCCAATCCTATCTCCATCTCCTCCCGCTCCACCTCTTCTTCTACTTCCTCTTCCCTTTCTTCGTACGTCAGGGCATCAGTCAGGCACCACTGCACACACATAGGCTCTTCTAAGGGCGGATCGCTTTCGCACATATCGCATTTCAGCGGGAGACCGGAGTCGGGTTCTTTGAAAATGTCCCTGGATGGGCAGGAAGCCCTGCATAAAGCACACTCCTCGTATTCCTTTCCGTCTATCGTGTATCTGTCTCTTCCGGCACATTCGGCTGCAGTATACTCACCAGCGTATACAGGGACATATACGTCTGTGAGTGGATCACAAATCACCCGAATACGAGACCTCGCTGGATTATTGCTGCTATATTTCGGCGCAGCGTGAAAGGCTGAGCAGACAACCTCACATGCCCGGCACCCGGTGCATTTATCAACATCAATTTTTATTGTTTTAATTATTTTCTTTTTTTTATCACCCTTCAAGGTTCACTCCCTCCACTCTAATCTTTCTCTTTTCCAGCCGAAGCCTCTTTGGAAGGAACGTCTTCACTCTCCGTCAAGATCCCCCTCTTTATAAAGTCTTCGCTCACGTAATCCAAATCCAATTCATGTAAAGATTCTTTAGTAGGAATACCCTCATGATTCCACCCCTTGAGTTTGTAATACTCATCTAAGAGCTTCGTTTCAAGTTCGGGAAATCTTTTCTTCCAATGGTTCTCTGGAGGCTTCTCATCTTTTCTCCTCATGCCTCTTCTTATGTTAATGGCTCTCACTAAAGTTCGGTACCTCTTGGCTGCTTGCGTTAGTTTTCCTTCATCCATATCGATCCCGGCCCCTAATGAGATAAATTTCGGGTAATTGTGTATATGATACGGAGGTTTCAGGGGGAATGATGATAAGCCGGCGCACATACCGAGAGCGTCATCAATGTAGTGCATCCTCTCTTGCCAATCGACAATATCACAACACATTTCAACAGTTGGGTAATAGGGGAATGAGTTTTCTCCGCGTAGTTCCCAGTCCAAGAAATATTGCTTAAACTTTTCATCGGGAACCTGGATCCAATCCTTTACAAACTCTTCTCTCTGCTTTCTCTCAGGGAAAGGCATCTGGGGAAACTGTCCTTCAATTTGAGTAATGTTTATCTTCTCGCCGGTACAATACATAAGGAAATAAATTGGATTCAGCATTGAAAGTTTTAGAGGCATCTGCTCATGTTTCTTAATATTATTATGAGCATATGCTTCTGCGCCCTTACCAATCTCTTTAGCCGCCCAATACGTGCCATTGGCCAAAGCATCTCCTATCCCTTCCCGCCGGACAATTCTCTCGAGTAACCAGTAAAATCTCTCCTCATTATCGGACGGCAATCCTGGCATCTCATCGTCGGTCAAAATATCGTTTTCGTAAAGTTCAAGGGCGAAAGCCATAACTTGCGGGGCTGAGAATGCGTCCACTCCATACTCCGTAGCACGTTGAGCGATTTTTAAACCAAAATCGAGGTTTGACATGGCCGCCATTGTATACGTCAGTTTCGAGAAGCATTTCATCATGTATGTTGGAAGTCCCGGAATGGAGATAGTTGCCGCGCATTTCAACGGACAGTTATAACAACTGATGAGCCGTGTTCGCACATTTTCCATGGTCTCCGTCCATTCCTTTTCCACTTCCTCGGTCCAAAAATCTCTTCTGCGGTGCCGGGAATTTCCCCACATGAAACTCTCGGTGTGCCACTTCTCATCATGGATTTTCATCTCTTGCGGTGACCCAAGCCCGGCCAAAATGGGCATGACACCCGGAATTGGTTTGTCTTCTCTAAATTTTATATATGCCAGCACTTCGTTGCAAAGCTCCAGGAATTCAGCCGGCTGGGCAATGTTGATGTCCTCTGTTCCACGAACTGCTATCGCCTTTAATCCTTTGTCTCCCATAACGGCGCCTATTCCACCTCGGCTGGCACTGGACCTGCCCTGCTCAATGGAAGCAAAATAGACCCTGTTTTCACCGGCCAACCCAATAGAAGCCACCTGGGCTTTCGGCTCTTTCAACTCCTGTCGAATAAGCTCTTCAGTTTCAACTGCGCCTTTACCCTGCAAATGAGAGGCATCGCGTAGTTCCACTTTGTCATTGTGTATCCACAAATAAACCAGATTGGGGGACTTGCCGCGAAAGATTACTTTATCATAACCGGCATACTTCAATTCCGGTGCCCAAAATCCCCCCATCATTGAAAAAGCCATTAACCTGGTCTGAGGAGAAATGGTGGAAACAATGGTGCGATTACAACCGATAGCAGGGGTGCCGCATAAAAGACCAGCAGCAAATATAAGTAGATTATCAGGAGAAAAAGGTTCAACTTCAGGTGGAACCCTGTCCCATAATATCTTGGCGTTAGTACCCAGACCCCCCAGATAGAGTTCGGTCAATCTCGGGTCAGTCTCCACCCTCTCAATACTTCCTTTGGTTAGATCAACTTCCAAATTAAATCCTGTCTCTGCATATCTCATTTTTTTAGTTCCTTTTCCAAAGGAATCATGTTGAGAATATCAAAATCCAACGATTTAAAATAAGAGATTAAATTCCCATCATACCAATTCACCAGCGTCCGCACTCTCCGGACATTCACCCGTTCGAAATGCCTTAATAAGGTCTCTCCCAGTTTCTTTCCGATACCTTTGTTCTGGTATTCAGGATCAACTCCCAGAACCTTTATCCAGCCTATTTTTTCGCTGAGGCCGAATTCCCAGAGCCGCGTCTCGGCTAAGATAAATCCCCTGAGCACGCCTTCGATTTCGGCGCCGAGATTCATGAGGGGATCTCCGTGTTGCAGGTGATGTAAGGCGGTCTCCTTTAAGAACTTCATCCTTTCCGGGGTCTCTACGTTGCGCTCCTCCTCAATCTTCTTCTCAATCCGCAGGATGTCTCCGATGTCGTCCATATTCAACAACCTGATGCTTGAAGCGGTTACCATCTCCTTCCAGATTTTTGTGCGGCCGGCCTTATGAAAATGTACTTTTCCTTCAGCGCGGAGAATCTCGAGATACTTTGCAACCGTATGGCGTGTTAAGCCGATTTTTTCAGCGATCTCCTCCACTTGGCTGCCTGTCTGGCTGGCTTTTAAGAGATTGAGGATTTGATTGTGAATCGAATTTTCCATTTTTATGGTCACCATATTTGGTAACCATATAATATCCCCAAAGCAATTGTTTTGTCAAGAAAAAGGTTGGAAAATTCTAAGTCATTTTAAATGAATACGATGCCATCACAGTGAACGTTTCGGTATCACACTGATTGGTAATCATCAAAATGTTTGGAATATAAAAGGTCAATCAAAAGGAGCAGGCACTGGATTGTGAGTCGGATTTTTGAGATAGTGCTAAGTTTCCCAAGGCCAACGCACGGTGTGACCTCGCCGAGCATATGAATTGGGGATGATGGTGAAAATATTTAAAATATAGCTTGTGTTTGGCTTGAATAGTGCTATATTGGGTATCAATACGGATGGATTGAGGATAGATTATATTTTGTTCTCGGAATAAAGGCGATAGACGAACCCTGCCGCGTTGATCAACTCTATTAGAGCACATAATTTTCTTCCTGGAAATCTATCGGATTTTTAATCATCTAAGGCCAATAGGAGGCTAAAGTGAAGATTTATGTAGGCAACATGTCTTACGATACGAGCGAGGACGACCTTCGGAAAGCGTTCGAGGCTCACGGTCAGGTCGACTCCGTCGCTGTCATTTCGGACCAGTATTCGGGCCGGTCAAAGGGTTTCGGATTCGTCGAAATGTCCAACGAAACGGAAGCGAGGGCTGCAATGGATAGCCTGAACGACAGCGACTTGATGGGCCGGACGTTGAAAGTCAACGAAGCCCGCCCTCGTAATGAAGGTCAGCGTGGCAGGAATAGGAGCGACTACAGGCGTAACTTCTAGAGCGCTCGCTCAGGATTGATAGTTTCAGCCGCCGATGGCAGGGCGGCTCGCTGAGCATCACAAACACGAGGGAAGCCGGTTGTCGGCTTCCCTCGGATTATTCCTCAATCTTGACAGGTCCGGCGGTATCTAATAGCATCCGATCAGTGGAGGATTCCACCGGAAATCGTGCGGCCGTGCGATAACCGGGGCAACAAATGGCGGCCGTGATTATACAGGCAAGAAGAGAACCGTTCGAAATAAAATAATCTCATACGATGCTTCTGAATCTGATCACTCCCTCAAATCCACACGTCAAAATGAAGGATCTGAAAGAGTGACATATAAACATGCACTTGCCCTATACCCTTATTTCAGGGATTCCACAGCAACGATGGGAGTTTTTCCTCCCACGGGGCTGGAATACATCGCGACAAACATGAAAGACCTTGCTGGAAAGGTAACCTTCCTTGATCTGAGATACGAAAAGGAATATCGGGATGTCAAAATATTATCCGATTTTATTAAAAAAGAGATAGACTTTTTATGCATAAGTATTACCTGGGATTCACAGTTTAAGGAGATTTGCGATCTTATCTGCGCATTGCCGGATGACGTTACCACCGTAGTCGGAGGACATAAGGCGACAGAAGAGGTTGAGTCTCTTTTCGCGAGATGCCCGAATATCGATCTCATTGTAAGAGGTGAGGGGGAAGAGACGATCAGAGAGATCCTCAAGGGTGTTCCCCATAAAGATATTCTTGGGCTCTCGTTTCGTGAGAACGGAATATTAATACACAACGAGAACAGATCACTTCCGGATGTCTTGGGAGTTGCTTTTCCGGATAGATCACTGAGAAGGCACGATTACCATTGGATACAAAACGGAGTCCAGATAGCCAAATTCACCTTCGACACGGTGCTTGCATCCAGAGGGTGTCCCTACAACTGCAAGTTTTGCACTTTCAGCTTAAATCCCCTCGGACAGAAGAGGAAATATACGGAGCGATCCCTCGACTCTGTTATAGAAGAGCTCAAGAACGTTACTGCCGATGTCGTTTTGTTCAGTGACGACAACTTCTTCACGCATCCACAGAGAAGCGAAAAATTATGCGATCTGATTATAGAAAACGGAATCAAGAAAAAGTTCATAGTCCAGACCCGAATCGAAATCGCCAGGCACGAGGGGCTTCTGGAAAAGGCGGAGAAGGCGGGATTCAAGATGTTCCTCATAGGCATAGAATCACCCCATGACAAGATTTTAAAGCAGCTCAGCAAGGGATTTACACAGCAGCAGGTCAGGGATGCATTCAAGATATTGAACAGATACAATTTTTATATTCATGGCTATTTCATATACGGCAATATCGGAGAATCGGAAGAAGAGATGGTCTATATCGCACAGTTCGCGAAGGAGCTGAAACTCGATTCAATAACCTTCCAGAAGCTGAGAATAGAAAAGTTTTCCCCGTTGAAAGAGGTGGTCGAGAATACACCCGGATATTACTGTGATTCTGTTGGGGGACCGGTGTATTCGGACATGCATAGCCTGAAGGACCTGAGGCGGATACGTGATAGGATTAGAAACAAATTTTATGATTTTGGGCAGATTTGTCAGATACTCAAAAAGGCTTACACGGCACGGATATTCTCTGCGTTCGATTTAATGTACGCATTCACAAAGCTGCCAAAAATCCTGTTCAGGCTTACCAGAAGAGAGTTCGAGAAAAAAGGATGGCTGTCAGCGCATTAATCAATGCTATGCTCGAATTGGCGGAAGTGAAAGTATTGCAATGCGTAAGGAATAAATGAAAGGCAATAAAATATTGGAGCTCCATCTCGTAAAAGGAAATCTGCGTAGACTTCGTTTCAGGATGATTATCCCAGCCTATCCCGCTTTCAATATCTACTCCAGAGTCGCGAAGAAAACTACCGCCTTGGGGCCGCTCATGGTCGCGACTATTATCAGCAGAATGAAGCATTGGGATGTCGAGGTCATCGACGAAAACAATTACCGTAGGTTTGGTCCCAAGGACGGCATGGGGCGGCCGGATCACAGCACCCTCCAAGCGATCAGGCGCGCCGATGTGGTGGGTCTTTATGGGGGCCTGAGCAGCACTATACCGAGACTCCGTGAGCTTGTTCATTTCTACAAAGACAAGGGTATCACCGTGATTGCAGGGGGCCAGCATTTCGTGGGGGACAATATCCGGGATGCACTCGAAGACGGTGTTGATTTTGTGGTTATCGGTGAAGGAGATAGCACAATCCAGGAACTTCTCACGGTGATCCGGGAAGGGCGCGAATCCGATGAAGTCGCCGGCATAGCGTTCATGCGAAACGGGCAGATAGTCAGGACTCGGGAACGAGCTCCCGTTACCGATTTCGATGAACTGCCTCTTCCCGACTTCGACCTAGTACGCTATGCAAAGATCAAGATCTATCCGGTCGGCTGGATTCGTGGCTGCGGCATGAATTGCGAGTTCTGCACCGTTAAGGGTAAGCCCCGCGCAGCTCCGGTGGAACGCGTTGTCGAGCAGATTGCCGCGTTGCTGGAATCACACAATGCCCGGTATTTCTTCATCGTTGACGATTTGTTCGGGCACAAACGTGAAGATACACTGCGGCTCTGCGGTATGTTGGCCGACTATCAGAAGGCCGTCGGCACAAGGCTGGACATCGCCGTACAGATTAGACTGGACCGGGCGAAGGATACAGAGCTCCTCCATGCCATGCGCAGGGCGGGCATCAGCATGGTCGCCATCGGTTTCGAGTCGCCCATAGCTGAGGAACTGAAGGCTATGGACAAGAGGATCAGGCCGGAAGACATGATCGCCATGACACGGCTGTATCACAAAGCCGGATTCCTTGTGCACGGGATGTTCATCTTCGGTTACCCCCTCCCTGAGGGTCTGCGCCTGTCGCTTTCTCCGGCCGAGCGTGTACACCGTTTCAGGACCTTCATCAAGAAGGCTCGACTTGACACGATACAGGTGCTTTTGCCCATCCCGCTTCCCGGAACGGAGTTGGCCGCCCGTCTCGCCGCCCAGAACCGCATCTTCCCCCATGACTGCATCGGTTGGGAATACTACGATGGAAACTTCCCGCTGTTCCTTCCTGACGATCCACTTACACCAAAAGATATGCAGTCCGCCATACGCAAAATCATGGGGCGCTTCTACCGGTTCCGGTCCATGTTTGCCATCGGATTCAACGTTCTGACCTTCCCGGCCATAATCTTCTCGCTCTTTAACATCAAGATCGGTTGGCGAAAATGGTACCGCCCGTGGCGAAACAATCTCCTGCGCTTCGGCGGTTGGATCGTAACAAGGCGTTGGACATCCGATTTCAAGAGAGGCACGTTCATGGGCAAACTCACACGAGCCGAACAGAGGCTTCGTAATCCAGAGAACATGCCGGATGATCCGTTAGCTGATTTAAAAGACGGATAAGCCGGCGCCCCTGTGCCTTTCATGAGAAGGCGTCCCCATGTCAAGACAGTTTTCGACTACCTTGCATAAATAAATTCAAACCGCCTGCGCGCCCGCTTCGCCCACCGGATTTCTTCATGATATTCAGTTATTTATGCACTATTGGTGGGCACACATGAAAATGCTGGGATGGGCGGCGGGCATTTTCATAATAATCAAAACGCACGCCACGACCTCAGTGCTGAGATGAAGGTGCGTAGAATTAAATATAACACGTAATCTATGCTAGGCTCGAATTAAGGTAAGTGCAGGTATATGTGTACTATCAGAGGAAACGGGAAGGAACAGATAGGCCAGACCTTAGGAGCATCGCGCCACGCCTCGACACTACCAGGTGCATCGGCTCCGATCATTCATCCGTATTGTGGCGTTGAATGAGCCGGGCTCTGGCTATTTGCACATGCTCTTCAACAATCCTATAGATTCGCTATTTTCCCAAATGTTAATTTGATACTGAAATTCACTCCTATCATATCGTCACTCTTGACGGTATATGTCTTTCCTCCCTCACTGAGCTCCAGATCTTCTGTAAGGAAGAAGATCGGTGCAGACAGCTGGAATTCGACTCCGAACCATCTACAGGTTGCCACACCGAGGGAAGCCTGTGGCTCGATGAAGAACGTACTGACGCTTTCTTCTCTATCTTCATCCTCATCGCCGAGGCTGTATCCGAGAAGACATCTCCCCGCCCCGACGACAGCTCCGACGTTGAAAAGCACCCGATCACATCTGATGGTAAACGTACCGTAGAGACCTCCCACGAGAGCGGCGACGCCTGCCGCATCATCCTCAGCGCCGTTCTTCCCGATATTGACGCCGGCCCAGGCGTGCGCCTGGAACGCCCCTCCCAGTCGGTACCTGCTACCTTGGAAAAATCCCTGTACTCCGAGAACGAAGTTGCCGGTCTCGTCATTGATAGCGAGATCATCCGCAAGCTCCGAGGCTGCATCGATCGAGTTTGGCCAGCCGGTACCGATATAAATCGATCCGCCACCCCCCGAAAACTCTCCAGCAACCGCTGCGCTCGGCATGAACACGACAATTAAGATCACAGCAATGAATGGTAATCGTCTGCAACTCATAAGTCCCCTTTCTGTGAGGATTCCTACGTGTTTCCGGCAACTAGAATGAAGCGCGTCGTACTAGGTTCAATACTCCGACCGGTTACATTTAGGTATTTCTATCCGAGACGCTCCCGTATGTCCAGTTCAAAAGCTTCAACTCGCTTCTCAATTCTCAAAGCCTCAGTTGATATACAAGCTGCGATCGTCTCTCTGAAGCTCTGCATGACGGTGTTTGACAGGAACTTCATATCGCATTATAATGCCTACCTATTATCGCCGGAGGAGGTATTCTTCACGCGTGTGGAGGTTGAATATGGAAAAGAAATCGTTGAATAGCGAGAGAATAATTTCACGCAGGGAGTTTTTGGGAGTAAGTGGGACGGTCATTGCAGGTAGTGCACTACGGTTTCAATTCTCCGAGGAAAGAGATTCGAAGGAAGAAAAACCGAAGAGCCAAGTACAGATCAGACAGTTTCGAACATTGGGACGCACGGGATTCAAGGTATCCGATATTTCAATGGGTGGAACCAGGAATAGGGATTCCAGTGTCGTTCGCTACGCTTATGATAGGGGGATCAATTATTTTGATACCGGTGAGACCTACACTGGCGGCGAATCAGAGAAGATGATCGGCCGGGCATTACAATTCATGGAACGCAAAAAGATATTCATAACTACGAAAATACATATCCGGGATCAAGACACAGAAGAAACAGTCCTGAACCGCTTTCGAAAGTGTCAGGAACGTTTGCAAACAGATTATATCGATGCGTTTTACATGCACGGTGTGTCCGATGTGAGCGTGCTTAACCACGTGGGTTTTCATTCGGCCACAAAACAGCTCAGATCGGAGGGTAGGCTCAAGTATATAGGCCTTTCGAGCCACGGCTCACGATGGGGTAGGGGAGCCAGTATGGAGGAGGTACTCTGTGCTGCTGCTGAAGACGGCAGGTTCGATCTCATGCTGTTGATATACAATTTTATGAATAAGGAGCCCGGGGAAAAGGTGCTGGCGGCCTGTAAAAAGAAAAACATCGGTACAACTGCTATGAAGACGTCTCCGGGAGTTCTCAAAGTCACACCGTTTGATCCTGAAAATCCGACAGACGAGCAAGTAAGGATGATTGAGCGCATGCGGAAAAGGGGAATGTCCGAAGAAAGTATTATTGAACGAATGCATCGCCGTGTGCAGCGTGATGAAGAAGCAAAGCAAAAAACAGAACGGTTTGCCGAGAAGTTTAAAATCAAAACAGAGGAGCAACTCCATAAGGCAAGTATCCGATGGGTCTTGCAGAATACGGATATGCATACGGTTTGTGTATCATTCAGTGATTTCGACCTGATCGACAGAATTATTCCTGTCTCGGGTACAAATCTATCCAATACCGATTCATTATTTCTGAAGGAGTACCGCTTAGCGTTCCATGATCGATATTGCCGGCATGGTTGCACGCGGTGTATTGCGAGTTGCCCGAGACAGGTGCCGGTGAGTACGATCATGCGGTATGCGTACTATTTCGAATGTCAACGACGGGAGAAATACGCAATAGGCAAGTATGATACTATCAACAGACAAAACGCTTCGCATTGTGTTGCCTGTGATGCACCGTGCAATGATTCATGCCCTTATGGAATAAACGTTCAAGCGCAATTGCTTCGGGCGCATTCACTATTAACATTATGAGTCCAGGGATAGAGAAGTAGAAGCAGCCCCGCGCTCACCTTGGATCCTCCTGTAGGCACGTAAGTTTCTTTCTGGATCCTCCTGTAGGCACTTAAATTTCTTTCTGGATTTTCCTACAGGCACTTAAGTCTCTTTAATTCCCAAAGTTACCGTATATTTCAAGTATCTGGACTGGCACAGAGTTTGCATTTCGTATGGTCTCCCCGTTTGCGCCAGGAAAAATAGGGAGCTGATAGGATGCAGGTCAATGAATTCCTCAAGAAAATGGTCGAGTGCGGTGGAAGCGATGCGCATTTGAAGGTCGGAAAACCACCCGGCGTACGGATATCCGGAGTAATTTATCCTCAGGGGGAGGCGCCGCTCCTCCCTGAGCACACTCATGCGATCGCCCGGACTTTATTGAATGAAGAACAGTGGAAGACGTTTGAAGAGTCCGGCGACCTGGAATGCTCGTACGCAATCGCCGGAGTTGCTCGCTTCCGTGTGAGCGTACTGCGACAGCGCGGCTCGATCTCCGTCGTCCTGCGCTGCATCCCCACGAAGATCCCCACCATGGAAGAGCTGGGGCTGCCGGAAATCTGTAAAACACTGGCAATGAAGCCGCGTGGTATCGTACTTGTCACCGGACCTACGGGAAGCGGCAAGTCGACAACCCTGGCATCAATGGTCGATCTCATCAACTCCACCGAACAGCGTCACGTCCTCACGATGGAGGATCCGATCGAGTTCCTGCACCGAGATAAGAAGTGCTACATCAACCAGAGGGAGATCGGCACGGACACGATGGGTTTCAATGAGGCCCTGCGCCGCGCCTTGCGGCAGGATCCCGACGTCATACTCATAGGGGAGTTACGCGATCTCGAAACCATTGGTCTTGCGGTGACCGCCGCGGAAACCGGTCACCTGATACTGGGGACGTTGCATACAACCAACGCCGTGAAAACGATTGATCGCGTCGTCAACGTTTTCCCACCGGATCATCAGACCCAGATCCGCATGCAGCTTGCAGGGACACTCCAGGGTATCATCTCCCAGTTACTGATTCCGAAGATCGGGGGCGGGCGGGTGGCGGCATTCGAGGTTCTATTAGCGACAGATGCGGTGCGCGCTCTCATTCGCGAGAACAAGATGGCACAGCTGGTTTCGGTAATGCAGACGGGGAAGCAATTCGGGATGCAAATGCTCGAAGATCATCTCAATGAGCTCGTTGCCACAAAGAGGATCACCTATGAACAGGCCTTTTCGAAGGCCAACATGCCGGAGGCGATAAAAAATCCCAGAGGCACCCCGACTCCCGCAGGCGTAAGCAAGTGAAATAAGGTATTATAATCACACTGTTCCCATAGCATAAGATTCTCTCATCTAATGCATTTTCCCACGTAAGAATCTTTTAGTTTTCAGTTCTTATCTGTTCACTTTCATGGGACGACATACATTTGATTTTTCCCTGATATTATGCTAAAATATGCTTTAGTTGTTGAACTTAGCACCTTCACACCGTCCCAAAAGGAGGGATTGTGGGGAAGCGACTCAGGTGTGTTTCTCTCGTCTTCTTTATATTTCTCATCGGCGTTTTCTGCTCACCACTAGGCGCTCAATCAGTACCGATTCCACACGACACACTTTTCGTGACGGCTTCCATTCCGTTTGAAGGGCAGCATGGAAGCGGTCAGGCCTACGTGTATCTCGCTGATTCTCTCGGCACGCTCACCAATCCCGTTATCGCCGTCGAAGGTTTCGATCTCGACAACAGTTGGGATTGGGATGAGCTATACAACCACCTCAACCAGGAAAACATGCTCGAGACGATCCGCAACGACGGATACGATGTTGTCATTTTGGATTTCACAGATGCCACGGATTACGTGCAGCGAAACAGCTATGTGGTCATCGAGTTGATTCAGCAAGTACAATCGATGATAGATCCCAACCGTACTATCGCCGTTGCGGGAGCAAGCATGGGTGGTCTGTGCGCTCGCTATGCTCTGGCATATATGGAAACGCATGACCTCGAACACCGGGTACGGACCTTCATATCATTCGATGCGCCCAACCATGGCGCAAAT